>Ga0325404_1002930_pt1 | contig 18203 bp, 19 predicted proteins | sample PopdelMetagenome_18_FD_205664 | JGI IMG/M metagenome (GOLD analysis project Ga0325404, IMG submission 205664) | Populus deltoides microbial communities from Bellville, Georgia, United States - Xylem-Control-R1 | ecosystem: Host-associated > Plants > Phyllosphere > Stem > Wood/Secondary xylem... | reverse complement strand
ATAACAATTCTGTGTCATGGCTCTTTCGGTTGAGACGTATATAGCAACAATCCATGTCGCCTTGTAATACATGTTTTTAATAGATTTATAACAATTAATAATAATTTTTTCATGAAAACTCAATTGAAATTAGTGTTGTATTATTAAAAATTTTAAATGGATATGAACATAATTAAATCATATTTATGATTTTTTTTAGTTTTTAATCACACAAAATATAAATATATTATTTTTTATATTTTTTTAACTTGCTTTAACAATCATAAAATATTTTTTTAAAAAAATAATTCCAATTAAAAACACCGTAAAGTAAAATAAAGAAGAAATATATTAATAAAAAAAATATTTTCATGAATAAAATCTCAAAACAATTATATTTTTTAGGTTTAGCGACAATACCAATAAATTTTCCTATACCTGTGTATATCTTTCTATAAATATGCTGTAACTTAACCTCCCCAGTCCTAGCTAACAATTCTGGAGCTCTTAAAATCAAAGAAAAGTTAGCATCAACCTTGACAGTTTATTAGCATCAACCAATAAAGAGTGTGATTTCAAGATAAGCCGACGGAATCCAAGTGATGTAATTAAATCATTAAAAATATTTGGGAATATAATAGTGTTGTTTTTTAAAAGTATTTTTTATTAAAATAATATATTAAAAAAATTATTTTTTACATTATCATATTAAAAAAATATATTTAAATTTTGTTAAAACTACTGTATCTAAAAAGCCCACACGGGTCGTAATGTAATGTATTCCAAGTGCACATGTGTCCTTGCGGATTATAAATATGTGAAAAGAGTTCTTTATCCAAATACGACACTCTCGAGAGGAGAGAAAACCCGCTCTTTTTTTTTTTTTGCCTACATGCATAAGGGAATCCCTGGAGGATAGGTTGGGGTTGAACATCCTAGGTTAGCCCAGTCTATCCTTCATAAACTACAAGGATTCATTACGCATATATTAAATACATGCATGGTCCAGAGACACGTGGCACCCACCAAACTGTTGTAAACTTAAGATGAATACTCTGGAATAACCAGTAAATATATGTTTATTAGAATAATAAATTGCTTGAAGAAACTTCTTATATTGAAACAGAATCACTCTGGCCAATAAATAGCCTTACAAAACGAAACTAAAATTGAAATGTACAGCCCACGCTTTGTAATCCTAGAAACGTAGTATATGACTAAGTCAAATTTTATCAAATGACTTATTTCTAAAGAATAGGTCTTATTAACAATAATGGAAACAATCCTGCAATCAAGGATAACTAACACTTACAGCTAGGAAATCATAACAGAAAATCTTAACATTCTCCCTTAAACTGAATGCTATCAGCAATCAGTTTATATCCATGAGTGGATAAACACCTAATAGTTCCCTCAAGTTCTGAAACACGTCCAACTTTAAAGGCTTTGTCATGATGTCTGCCACCTGTTCCTGTGAAGAACACTGAATCAATTCCACGACTTCATCCTTGGTGAGCTCTCGAAGAAAATGGAACCGAACATCTACATGTTTGCTACGCCCATGCAGCACTGGATTCTTTGAAAGTTTAATAGTAGAACTATTATTACAATAAATTGTTGTAGACTTCTGTGGTTCATGATTAAGCTGCTGCAAGATCCTCCTTAACCAAACTACTTGACATGCACTAGATGCAGCGGCTATAAACTCAGCTTCAGTGGTAGATAAAGTGTACCCAATTAGTTCTAGTTTTTCTCCCTTCCTATAGAACAACCCAAAACTCATGGTGCCCTTTAAGTATCGCAACACTCTTTTGGCAGCGTTAAGATGCAACTCAGGAGGTCGTTCCATGAACCTACTAATTAAACTGATAACATACATCATGTCTAGTCGCGTTGCTGTTAAGTACATAAGGATGCCCACAATTCGTTTGAATATGGTGCTGTCAACTTCGACTCCCCCTTCATCCTTCATGATTTTGAAACCAGGAACAACAGGATTATGAACTGCATTATATTGACCCATATTAAACCTTGCCAGCACTTCTTGAGCATATTTTCGTTGACTAATAGAGATGTCATCCGATGTTTGAAGCACTTCCAAGCCAAGAAAATAACTCATTCTCCCAAGATCAGTCATATCAAACTCAGTCATCATAGAATGCTTGAATGTACTGAACATAGATGCATCATTTCCCGTGAATATACGATCATCCACATCGATTAACATTTTACCTCCATCCATTTATCTGACAAATAAGATGTGTTCATGTGGACACTTTTCGACGCCTTCCTTCAAGAAATAAAACTCAATACGGCTGTACCAGGCTCGAGGAGCCTATTTAAGACCGTATAAAGCCTTTTTAAGCTTATATACCTGGTGCTCATGCCCCTTTCGTTCATAGCCTTGAGGCTGTGAAACGAACACATCTTCATTTAATTCACCATATAGAAAAGCTGATTTTACATCAAGCTGAAAAACAGTTCAACCATGCTGAGCTGCAATTGAAAGAATGATACGAATTGTATCCAAACGAGCCACAGGTGCAAACACTTCTGTATAAATCGATCCCATATTGCTGGCTATACCCTTTGGCAACCAAACGAGCCTTGTACTTATCCACTTCACCTTTTTCTTTGAGTTTGGTTTTGTAAATCCATTTAACCCCAATCACTTTTCCTGTTGCTGACACTTCTGGTAACTCCCATATGTTATTCCTTTCTATCGCTGCAATTTCTGCATCCATTGCTTTCTTCCATTTTGTCACTTTGCACAGCATGTGCATAAGTAATAGGATCAAGCTCGGCAAATAAGATTAAATGCGCCTGACCTTCCTTCTCAGAGAAATTAATGTGACTCGCATAGTCATTCATCCAACTGGGTTATCGTTAAACACGTCCTACAATGCTAGTCATGTGAGTCTGATCATTAGGAACATATTCCTCATGTTCTTGAGATTGCTCATTAGTTGCAGACTCTGCTACATTGTTATCATCAAGTGCCTAGCTTTCTAAAGACTGCTTATAAGGTGCAGATTCTGCTACATTGTTATTATTTTGTGGAACTGTATCTCCAGTGATGTCCCATTCAAGATCACCCATGAGTGTTTTTTGGTGATTTGCATTCTAGTCCTAAGCTTTATCTTCTTCAAAAATAACGTCCCGACTTACCATTATCATCTTAAAAGCTGGATTGAAAAGACGATAGGCCTTGGATTCCTCGTTGACTCCCAGTAGAATGCACTTCATACTTCTGTCATCAAGTTTAATCCTCTTACTATCAGGAATATAGATATATGTTAAACACCCAAAAACCCTGAAGTGCTCCACTGATGGTTTAGAGCCCCTCCATGCTTCATCTAGCGTCATATTTCTTATTGCAAAAGTTGGACTTCTATTCAGAACATGAATGGTCCAATTGACAGCTTCTGGCCAAAATGTTCTTGGAATTTCTTTCTCTATAAGCATGCTGCGAACCATGTTCATAATAGTTCGATTCTTCCTCTCCGCAACACCATTCTGTTGTGAAGTGTATGAAGCTGTTAACTATCTTTAAATGCCATTTGTTGTGCAAAAATATGTGAATTCTAATGACATGAATTCACCCCCACGGTCTGTACGTAGACCTCATATGCATAAACTGGTTTCCTTTTCAACCTTTACTTTGAAACTTTTGAAAACGTGAAGAGCTTCTGATTTCTCAACCAAGTAATACACTCATGTTTTTCTGCTATAGTCATAAATGAAAGAGATGAGATACCTTTTCTTACTGTTTAAGATTGGATTAATTGGCCTATATATGTCTGCATGCACAAGTTGAAGAATCTAAAATGCCCTCCATGTACTCTTATTTGGGAATGGATCGCGTTGCTGTTTCTCCACCAGACATTCTTCACATACTCTTGTGTGTGCTTGGAATGTTGGTAAAACCTTCACCACATTCTTTTGCTGAAGAAGTTTGAGACCACTCCAACCCAAATGCCCATATCTGCGATGCCATAGATGAGATTGATCTTCTGTAGTAGTGGTGAAGCACTTCTGTCTTTGTGATTGTGTGCGAGCTAGTATGATAAACATTTAGTTTGCTACTATTGCGGTCTCCTAGATTAGTCCTCTCTCTGGATGATAAATCCTACACTTGCCCTGTTTGATAACAAAAACAAGACCCTTCTCTTGCAAATGTCCAATGCTTAGTAAATTATTCTGTAAATCTGGTACATAAAATACTCTAGTAATGACTTGCATGATTCCATTGACTTCCATACAAACATTTCCCTTTCCTAGCACAACCAAACTTGAGTTATTCCCCAACTTCACAGATTTCCTGAAAGTATCATCCAAATCTGTGAACATCTCCTTCTTGCCACACATGTGATTGCTATAACCAGAGTCCAGGAACCATAATTCTTCTCTATCAACCTCTTTGATATTCACATAAGCCATTAGTAGCATTTCTTCACTGGTTGCTGTGTAAAATCCTCTTGAAACTTGTTCCTTCTTAGGACATTCCCATTGAAAATGCCTAAGTTCATGACAGTTGTAGCATTCAATGGTAGACTTGTCAAAAATATTCCTACCCCTTCCTTGTCCTCTTCCTCTGAAATTATGGCGACCACCTCGCCCACCCTGTTGAACATCATGAGTGACCTTTAGAGCATGCTCTTCCATTATGTGCCTTCCTATCCTTTGCTCGTATACCAGCAAGCTGCTTTGAAATTCATTGATGGATAAAATGTCGAGATCATTTGACTCTTCAATGGAGCAAACCATATAGTCAAATTTAGCAGTCATTAATCTTAAGATCTTTTCGATGATCACCACATCTCCCATCTTCTCCTCATGAATCTGCATCTTGTTGGCTATGGTTAGAGTTCATGCAAAATAAACATTCACGGATTCCTTTTCCTTCATATGTAGAATTTCAAACTCTTTACGGAGAGCTTGTAACTGTGCAAATTTGACGCGTGTTGTGCCTTGGTACTTCTGCTTCAATGAGTCCCAGATGTCTTTTGTAGTATCCTTCTTTAATATTGTCTCAAGGATTGATCTATCAATAGCCTGAAACAAGTAATTCTTAGCTTTCAAATCCTTTAGCCTTTGATCAGCAATGATCTTCTTCTGTTCATCAGTGAGATTGTCCTCGTCTGTTGCGGCAGGAATTCCAGTCTCTACCAAACTCTAATATTCTTTGGAGTGCAAGAAATTCTCTATGAGAATGCATCAATGATCACAGTGTCCATCAAACTTGGGAATTGCAGGTTGCACAAAACTACTTTCAGTCGTCATGGTTGATCGATGAAAATAACTTTGAAAATAGCTCTGATACTATTGTAAGCTTAAGATGAATACTCTGGAATAACCAGTAAATATATGTTTACTAGAATAGTAAATGCTTGAAGAAACTTCTTGTATTGAAACAGAATCACTCTGGCCAATAAATAGCCTTACAAAACGAAACTAAAATTGAAAGTGCAGCCTACGCTTTGTAATCCTAGAAACGTGGTATATGACTAAGTCAAATTTTATCAAATGACTTATTCCTAAATAATAGGTCTTATTAACAATAATGGAAACAATCCTGCAATCAAGGATAACTAACACTTACAGCTAGGAAATCTTAACAGAAAATCTTAACACAAACGACGTTAAGGTTTAGCATCAACTTGATTCACCAATCCTTGGAGCTAATATCTTTTAATGATGATTGTTGCACGTCCCCGGCTCGGCGTTTGATTGCGATTTTTTTGTTTATTTTGCTTGATTGGTTCTTTGGAGTCGTCACCTAGTATTATGGTCACTAGGAAACCTAGCTGGTCTTTTAGAGATTCTAAGGCAAAGGATTGGTTGCGTAAAGGAAAGGTATTAGCACCCCTAGTACGCCCTACCTAAGATAAGCTGCTTGGTATTTGGTTTGCCTTATAATAGCTATGATGTTGGTGTTTTCCTAGGATACGTTTGCTGTGATGAATGGATTTAGGCTGAAAGTTTTTTAAAAAATAACACTTGGTCAATGTGGATCACACCCTTAGATGTGTCTACAAAGTACCAAGAAGAACCAATGCAGATCTCTTGAAATCTGTGTTTGATTCAAACTAAATTTATTAAGATAGAAATCCAAGGAGATTCCATGTGCTTTAAAAGCTCATTTTTTCTTTAGTATTTCAAGAGTTTTGTGACTCGTAAATCGCAAGGAAGATGGACAAAAATTTAGAAATCTAAGGCGTTTTAAAAGCCTTTTTTTGCCTTAGTGTTTTATACTCTCACGGCTCGTAAACCGTGGAGTAAAAAAATAAAATGTCCTCGATTATAATCAAGGCTTCTTTCAAGGATGTGTGATGACTTATTATCCCTAGAAAATTATTTTGGATTTTACCACTTAGGGTTTCTTTATCCAAATATTAACAGTGAATAATAACAAGTTATTCCCATTAAATATTTGGATATTCATCCATTTGAGATTTCTTTATCCAAACATTAATGGTGAATACTAGATGATTTCTCCACAAAATAAGATTTTTATATTTTTTGGAATATTAGCCAACACCTTTTGGAGTTTTACAAACATGTTGTAAAATCCAGAAATGCAAGAAAATAATTTTTGTGTTTAAGAAATCCATGCAAAAACATATTTTTCAAAACTTCCAATATTTTTTTATAAAAAAAAAACATTCAAAACATGTTAGGGTATTGGCCGTATGCAACACACAAAAAAAAATTAATATATTTTTTTGTCAAAAAAAACACAAGCATCACAATTAATTGTGGGCTTGACGGGATTCAACAAGGCTCAACCCGGTTACTGGCTCACACCAGTAACTGGTTTTGCCACTGTTGCATGCATATGCATGCTACAGTGGCAAGGTAATTAATTTAGCAAAACCAGTGAAAGAAAGACTTACCTGCGAGGCAACAGCTGGAGGCGAAGTGGAGGGAGACGACTGGGCACTGCTCACAAAGGACGCCCCTGCTCATTATTCCCAGTGGAGACAGGTTTGCTGGCTGAAAGATGATTGTCTCAATGGTGGCCCTTCGGTGTTGCTACGACCAGTGCAACTTCTGCAGGGAAAAGAAGGATGCTGTTAGAGGAGTAACCTATGGCTGAAGAAAAAAAATTCCCTCTGCTGCTGGTGGCCTGCGTGCTCAAAGTGGCTAAGGAATTACAATGACTGGTGATGACCGCGCACCCCTGTTGCTTCTTGCTCCCAGTGTAGAGAAGAAAACACGGATACTGCTGGGGCGATAGGGAAGAGATATGGCAAGGCAGGTGACTGGGATTAGCTGTTGGTGCAAAGGCAAGACTGGTCACAACACTGTTGCTGAAGGTTACAGTGCAGAGGCTGAAGCTGCTAAAGCTTGAAGTGTTGTCATGTTAATTTTTGGTGTTGTTGTTGCAGCGCTGTTGCAGAGGAAATAGCCAGTGAGGAGGAAGATTGCGGGAGAGCCGTTTCTGGGGGCTGTGTTGGCAGAGAGGGAAGGTCGGTTGGCTGAAGAGGAAAATGGTGGGCTGTTGATGAGAAGGAGAGGTCGGTTGGCTGAGGGGGGAAATGGTAGGCTGTTGATGAGAGGGAGAAGTCGTTAGAGGTTGGGGGTTCTGTGACCAAAATCTCTAAAGCCAGGGGAGTCGCTGGTGGCTAGCTTAGACTTGAAGATGAAAGGATGAAGAAGAGATAGAAAGGCAGAGGGGTTGGTGTGTTCTTTGGTCGGTTGAGGGGAAGAAGAAAACGAAGGGAAAAGGCTGGACTCGGGGAGAAGAAACTGTTGGTGCTGTGGTCAGGTCTCTGGGGGGATGCAGTGGTTGAGATGGAGAAATAAAGGGGCTCTCGCTGGTGGCTGGCTTAGAGAGGAAAAAAAATTTAGAAAGATGGGGGTGACGACTTGGTTTCGGCCAAGAGAAAAAATTAGGTTTAAGGTTTTTTGTGTTTGCTCTAAATTTCTTTTTTTTTAAATTGTCCTCTGTAAATTTTCCTCCCCCCTCCATATGACTGGAGGTTCACTTATATATAAATCTCTGCATGTGCTATTCAAGGAAATATTGTAATAATTATTGCAGAGATTGTTTTCTATAACCAGCACCAACAAATCCTATATATATGATATTTTATATTGCATTAATTATTTTTCATAACCAGTACGAATCATATCATATATCTATGATATTTTATATCGCTGTAATTATATATGATTCAATAATTATCTCCTTGACATATTACTTCCTTAATATTAGCCATGATGCTCTATGTTATCGCCACATGTAAACCCTTATTTTTTATTTTTTTATTTTTGAAAAATTTATCAAAACATTGGTCAACATTAGGTAGCAACAACGATTTACCATCGTAATTGATAGGAAGACTGCCATTTTACCCTCGACTTCGTTAAATTATCAAAACTCATGGCTTTGTGAGTTTTAAGATCAAAGTCGAAATTCATCTTCTTTATCTTTTTATCTTTTTTTTTTTTGGCATGAATCTTACTTTTAGATTTATGTATTTTATAAGAGTTAAGAATTTGGCTATATCCTGAGACACTTCATGGTCATTAAGCGCTTGGAGATTTAAGTGAACATTTTCGATGGGACACTTGAAGACTTGAAAATTACATGGTGATCCTTAGTGACATAAGATTTAGTGAACTTTTTCAAGGAAATCTCTCATAAACTTCAAATTTTGATGAATCATTTTGGAGGATCCTTGGAGACTTGAATTTTGGTGAATACTTTTAGATTATTCTTGAAAACTTGAAACTTTAATGAATTATTTTGAAAAATCTTTGAAATCTTGGAGATTTGAGTGTACTTGAAGAATAAACACAGAGTTGGTCAATATTGCGGTGAATCCTTTTTGTTTTTTTAGGAAAGGCTTCTACTCCTAAAGCAAGGTTCAAAATTATCATTATACATTCATGTCCATCTAATGGATGAATTACCGGTATTAATGATTTTGGTAAAAAAAAGCATATTTATTTTTAAGGAATTGATGTGAAATACCATCTAGACAGGAGCTTATACTTATAATATATAAGCCCATGACATTTTATTATGGCGACAAAAAGATAACCTTACTTTTAAAATTAAATATAAAGATCATGGGTGAGTACATAATAAAAAAAATTTTAAATTTTTGTAACCCGTGTATGTTTTAATATTATTAATTTATTTAAAAACTAAATAATAAATTTACTGTTTCAATTTTGCTATTAATTTTTGAAAGTCTCAATGCCATGCTGAGTGTGAGATTGGAGAGCCACCTCATTTGTTGTACCAAAATGTTAAGAAAAAGTATGAAAATGAGACGTCCAAGATGCTACCAGCAAGGCCACAATAATTTGACATGCCCGCGTAAAATGGATATTGAGTATGTTTAAGAGAATAATTTGTAAATTCTTTTTTCCCCCCCTCAAATTTTATATTTGTTTCTTCGTCTCTCGTCATATTCCCTGCACAGAAACGACCTGATCTGATAATAATTACTCGTAATAAGGATAGCGTAATTATCCCCACCAAAGTTTAGTAGATTGGATATTAACATTGCAGGCCCGGGCCCAAAATCAAATGTCCAGGGCTGTGAATCCGTCCGCAGATAATAAAACCCGCACATAGCCCATTTTAAAAGAGAAGGCTGAAACCTGACGAAGTTGACGGTAACGGAGAGCACCAAATGTGAAATCCACAGAAGTCAAAAGTCTAATCCCAATCTCTGACAATTGCAATGGCTATGAAATAAAACAGTAAATAATCAACAGCAATGGCTTCGAACGGAAACCCTAAATTTCAGCTCCCCGTGTTACTCTCCCAACAAAACAACAATGGTCCTATTATTTCCATGGAAACCCCTCCTATCTCTCCTACTATTCCTCTCCCTATTCTTTTACGAACACTGGATTTCAATCCCTTCTTGCAACATCGTACCCAACACAGATCTCAACCAACAGGAACACGACATCGTTGAAGAGGAAAACGACAACGATGAGGTTTTGAAAGTCATGCTGGTCGCGAATTTATTACTCTTAGGATCTGACACTAGCTTTTTTAACCTCTATTTTAGAGATTATTACATGTCCAAGGTTTTCAAGGTAACAACAATTCATCTCTCTCTCTCTCACTCTTTTTTAAACTTTAATCTCGATGTTTAATTAGAAGAAGAAATCGACTCTAATCTTTTCAATGGGTAGCAGAAATCTTTTTATTCTTTAAAGCCTGACATGCTGCTGGTAATGGGGGATGTTTCGGCGAGAGGGTCGACATTGACGAGGAGTAAATGGGTATCAGTGTTGCATCAGTTTCATGAAATGTTAGGGCCATTTATTGAACTTCCATTTCATGTTGTTCTTGGTGATATGGATGTTGGAGGGTGCAGTGGGCTCGACTCAAATTCAGTTTATTGGATAGCTAGGAGTTTTCCGGGGCTAGATTCATCTGGTTGTGGTGCGTTTGATATTGACAATGTTAGTTTTGTTTCCCTTAACGCGGTTGCATTGCTTTGTGGTAATAATAAGTTGAGGTTTAGTGTTGAGAAGGCTGTAGAGATGGAAAGAATAGGTTCATCATGGATGGATTCGGAGAAAGAAATGGGTGATTGTGGAGAATTTACGAAAACGTCTGATAGTTTTGGGCGGAGAAAGGATTTAGTGTCATCTGGATTAGGTCCTGTCCTCTTACTTCATTTTCCATTGCATCGAGCGGAAAATGGTGGTTGTAAGGAAGGGAATGTTGTTAGAAAAGCTCCTATGCCCTTACGTCAGGGCTTGAATGCATTAGAGAGTAGCAGGTGGGTGCAATTCTTGCAAATGCTGATATCAATGGATTTTTATTCTTCGCATGTTTTCACTGCTGATAGTGATAGGATCCTTTCATGTAAACAGTGATGTTTTGCTCACTTTTTTCATGTCATATAATCAATATTTGTTTATGCACTCATCACTTTAAAGTTAAACGTGGAGGTACAAGTGTGAAGTTGAACTCCCTGTGTTATTGTTGAGCGATAGCCAAGATATGGAATCATATGTTTTCTAAAGTTTTGCAATGCTTAGTTGTCTTCCGATGGGAGCTTATAGTCCTTTCTACGTGCCTTTTATTTTGTCTTATGAATTTACTTGCTTGAACTTACGTGATTGGGAGTTCTGTTTCTTAAAGTTTCCTTAACGTTTCCTTTAGGGGATATACTGGTGCTCCCTATGAGTTATGGCATACAATCCCTCCAAATGCTACGCAATACATATTTCAGGCTCTTAAACCAAGGTATTTTTACAAATCTTTATGCCGATCATGGATACTAGTTGCATTTATTATGGAAAAGAGAATATTGGCTGGTAATGTGTTTCACATACTCATCTCGAGTTTAAAGGACAGATGAAGCAGATATACTAGTATTGTTGATGCTCGATGCATTCTGGTATTTTTCCAGAGTGCATCAAACAGTGACTTCTTAAGATGATCACCTGTGGCCTTTGCCCTTGTTTGCAGGATTGTTTTCAGTGCGCATACACATGAATTTTGTGATCACACACACTCAGATGGGACACGCGAGATAACTGTCCCTTCAATGACATGGAAAGCAAGGGATGACCCCGGGTTTGTTTTTGCCACATTCAGAAGTGGTGGGAATACTGTAAGTGTCAGCTACTGTTCCCTTGCTAGGGAATCTCATGTACTAATATCATACACTTTGATTTTGTTTCTGCTAATCACATTATGGCTTGTGGCAAATAAACCTTACAACATGTGTCTTAGATAGTGATGGGGAAATCCCTCTTCTATGCATTTTTGTTGCATTCTTCAAAATTATGACCTTTCTTTTTTCACACTGCTAATCATGAAACAATCATTTCTTTAGAATCAGTGAAACAGAGATACAGGGGCAGGCCAATTGTCTGGGAAATTCTCATCTAGCATCACTATTTTCCATTTCAGTTTTTTTTTTTTTGCAATGCCACTATTCATCACTAGGTATTTTGGACAAATATACCTGAATTTTGATGGCAATAAATTCTCCACTGTTAAAAAAAAACCCGTATCCCATTGCAGCTTTTCCTTCAGTCCTATTTGTCAATTTATTTGTGTGCTCCTACGTCTCTTTAAAGGCTGCAAATAAAAGTTGTGATATAATGATATTGTTCAAATAGTGATATACATATACATGATGTGTGTCTCCCAATCCTCATAGGACAAGGAAGCTTGAGCAATTCTAATATTCTAAGAATTGTGTACCATGTCGGCATGCTAAACTTCTAGAGAGAAAGGATCGACTGCATTTCTTTATGCTCCAATAAATTCTCCTTAATTCTTTTTTTTTTTGAAAAAAATAATAATTCAATTAGTCATGTGCACCAATCACATAAAATTTAATATGTACATGATAAAATTCAACTTAAAGCAATTCGGTTTTGGTTTTCACGTAAGTTTTAACGCTCAAAAACTTATTCTGCTGTTTATATATAATGATATATGATGTTAGTCTAGAGACAAGTTATTCTGCTCTTTGGCGTATAGGCAGTGTAGTTTTGCAAAAAGCGTACGTTTTTTTATGATGGGTCAGATGAATCACACAGAGTATGGAGGCTGTTGTTCAGATGACGAAGGACACGAGTAAGGATGCTGTGGATGACTATGAGATGAATCTGTCGACTCAACATTATGAGACGCAACTTTTGTTGTTTCATTCTGTGAGTTTGTTGATAAGAAATGAATAGATGGCATAAGTTGTATATTCTTTTTTAAGCGAGTTTTATAGGAACAAGGTCCAGTGACGTTGCTGGTATCCAGTCCGAGAACAACTTCCTCAGGACGTGTGATGCTGGAAAAGTAAGATTTGAGGAGAAGTAAAGAGGGGAAAGAAGGAGGAAGAAAAGAAGTAGCTTGGAAGTAGGAGCTGAAAAGGAGGAGAAAGGGAGAGGGGGGAAGAGAAGTCTATGACTTTTCAATTTTTATTAATTCGTTAAAACTGTAGTAATTTAAAAAATTACATATAAATAATAAAATTCTAATCACAACCAACAATTGAGTTTACAGCCTATCAAATAAAAAAATTCAACAAAATAATTCATGTTAAAATCCAATAATAAAATCAAATAAAACTTTAATATATGCTTGGATGAGCTTAATTTCTCAACTAAAAAGTGATAAGAGGTAGAGGTGAGCAAAAACTTGAAAAACCAATTAAGTTGAGAAAATGAAAGGAATTAACTAAAAAATTAAATAAAATCCAAATCAATCAATTAGAAAATCTATAAAAAAAATTTGTTCATTTTTTATTTAAAAAATGAGAGGAGCTCTTAAAAAAAAAACAGTTATAAAAACTCAATTTTCTTTCCAATCCTAACTTAAATCAACCCCCCACTCTTTGCCTCTCATCTCTTCCAAATCCCAACCCTAAATCAAACCCAAAAGTAGTCATCCACAAGCTCTCTATCGTCTCTCATCTCCTCCATCTCTCTCTCTCTCTCAAATATGTTTTGTTTGGTTGCTGAGAAAACGATGTAAAGTGAGATGATTATGCCATAGTACAAATGCTATTGGAGGGCAGTGAATCCTGCGTCTTCGGGTTGCTAGATGGGTTCTCAAAAAAGTGTCCTCCTGAAAGCTTTGAGATTCATGAAGTCAAATTTTGGTTATGGCAGAGATTTTACTGTAGAACTAAACTTGTCGGGACAAAGTCCCGCAATAATGTTGATATTGAGGATCTGTGACGTATGATAATTTTTAGGAAAAATTGGAATATCTGCGCTATGCATTACTTTCTGAGCTGTTATGGGTGCCTGAATAAAAAGATGAATCCTTTAAATCGACGCACGATCGCCAGGTTTCCTTCATGCAGTGATTCCTTGTTCAATAACGGCCTAAATCTCTCCCATGCACCTTCGACTCAGCCAGCTTTAAAGCATATGAATAAACAGAAATAACCAAAAATCAGTCCTTTTTCTTTCTACCTGGACTACAAAATTTGGGAAAATATGGAAGTGAAGAAACCTATTCTGAGATCTTCTATTTGTGCATTGACAAAGCCTCTGTATCCCAATTACCAAACACGTTCCATGGCAGTCATACCATAAAGTGTGTTTTATGAAAAGATCGTTCCAATGTGATATTATTCATTCCAGGCATTTAAAAGGGGATATCCATTGTTGGGAGCCAATATGCGCTAACAAAAATCTAGCACAACTGCAATCCCTTGTGTTTGAAGAATCATTACCGAGTACTAAAATATTATAGTGATTGGGTATTCCTTGTCTCCAATAAGCAAGAACTGAGATCCTTCTTCCATCACCATCATACCACGATCGTCAGGACTGCTAAGGTGCTCGCAAGGGCTCAGCTCATATTGAATTTCAGCATTCTCCCCTGCATTTAAATTCACAGTTTGGAATCCAACCAGCTTTTTGATTGGCCTTTCATTTCCAGGATTTGCTTGCCTCACAAAAAGCAATACTGGATGCTTACCTGCCATCTCTCCATGGTTTTTAACTCTGACAGTAACTGTAAACTTAGTTTTTTCGCAGAGTTCTTTACCAATATCTGAAATTAGCTTGTGTCTTATAGTATTTGAGTTCTCAGTTATTTGATTACTTGAAGCTCTCAAGTAGAGCTTGTTTTGTGTATCAGAAGCAAGCTCATAAGAATAGTTTGAGTAGCTAAGACCATAGCCGAATTCAAAAACTTTTTTCCCGTTGTAGAACCTATAAGTACGGCCAGGATAGCCTGAAGATAGTTGAGGACGCATTCTCATGTCTGTCATTGGTACTTTGGTGAAATCTTGTGGATAACAAGTCATTGGCAATCTCCCTCCTGCATGGCAACAAGATGAACACCATTCAATTGAAAATAGTTTAGCAGTAAAGTATTCATCCCTTCTTTCCTATGCCATTACCGGATCAAATTAATCTGCGCAAACACTTAATAATTCACCTGGGTTATGGTCGCCAAATATAATTTGTGCCAGTGCAGTTCCTCCAGCTTCACCTGGATAGCCAGCCCATATAATGCTTCCAATGTTCTGATCATATTTGGCGAAAGATACATCTACTGGACCTCCACAAAAAAGCACCAGAACAACTGCTTTTTTTGCAGCTTTTGCTACAGCAGTTATCAGCTCCCGCTGCTTCCCTGGGAGCACCAGGTCCACACGATCTTGTTCCTCCTTCTCTTGAGTTTGATCTAGTCCCATAACCAATATCACTTGATCTGCCCCCTTCGCGATTTTTACTGCTTGATTTATTGAAGCTGAAGAGCATGCAACCCTACTGCAACCTGGGTGATACCTAGTGTTCTTGATATAATTCTGCAATCCTTGCAGTGGTGTAACAGTTTTGCAGGGTGGACCAAAATAGTTTCCAAGAAGTTTCGTTGAATTATTAGCATTGGGGCCTATAACTGCAAGGGACTTGGTTTCCAATTTTGAAAGCGGGAGAAGCTTATTAGGATTCTTTAGCAGGACTATGCCATCTTGAGCTGCTTTTAGGGCTAGAGCGTGATGCTCTTGGGAACAGACTTGGTCTGGAGCAATGTTGCCATAAGGTTGTTTAGTGGGATTGCCATTGAATAGTCCTAATCTCATCCTTATAGAGAAAAGGTTGTGAAGGGCTCTGTCTATTTCAGATTCCGGCAATTTTTTCTTTTTGACAGCTGATTTGGTGTAGTTCTTCAAGTAATCACCACAGTTAACATCCATCCCTGAAATATTTTTTTGTTTGTCTAAGAAATTAGAAGACAGGCAAGTATAAACCACAACTTTTTATGCACTCCATATGTTTTTTCTCTTGAAATTTGAAAGTTGAAACAAGTTCCTTAACTAGCTGCTGTGGCTGTTAGGTAGCGACACATGCAAGCCTATATCATTGCTACTGTGAATTGAGACCTGTTCCTTGATGTCTTGATCATTTCACTGTTTCAGGAAAAATGCAAAACCTTTGCACTTTATTATAGCTTTGCCTAAAGGGAACGCTATTTAGTGGTACAATTGTCCAAGGGATTCTTTCCTTGGGACTTTTTTTATTTTTATCTTTACTGTTATATCTAAAATCAAACACACTGGACCAGATATGCAAATAAGGTGGATCTTTCCACTTGTGGGCCACACGATTCTTTTGTTCATTGAATATCTACACTATTTTTGCTTATTTGATATGTTCATTTAACTTGCAAACAAGTACAAGCTCTAGTATGGCCATGGAAAAGGAGAGAGTCACAATACCGGCTTTAAGCACATCTGCAACAGCGTCTTCTGGTGATTTAGCGTATCCCTGATCATCGTGAATTATGGCGACTGCATCACAATCTGATGTGATGTACCTGATTATTTTTTCAAGAACAAAACACCAATGATCATTTTTCTTAAAAGAGAGGAAAAAATCCATCTTTTCAACATTTATCTCCTTACCCGTAGAAGCCCCACTGTCCTCTGGCCTTTTTAGACAATAGATTGTAATCTGCACAATTTGGGACCCCATTAACACGATTATAAGCACACATTATCCCACTAGCTTTTCCTTCTTGTATGCAGCTCTGGAACGGAGGCTGGTACGAATCCGCTAAATCCTGCAATGTGACCTAAACCCAGAAAAAGGTGCTGGCATGTAAATGAAATGGCAGAGAATTTCATTTTAACATGAATATCTTAAATATAGATTTGATTAATTTTAAGAAAGGAAAATAAACTACTGTACAAAAGTAGAAACAACTTCCTTAACTTAAGCAATATATAATTCTGTGCTTCTTTAACTTCTATATCCTCTCCTTGACTGGTCAAGGATTTTTTGATAAGCCTACATTTTTTAATGGTCAAAGATTTTCTGTCGCTTCATGATCACTTTAGCCAGATATCCTTGAAGTATTCATCTAGTTTTCAGTTGAAGTTAAAACACGACATAGCCACAGATTAAAGATCATACATATATAATGCAGTACCCAACAGCTTGATTCGTCACCAATCTGTGTTTTTTTTCCTGATTAAAAACTATTTAAACACATCAGGCAGCTGGACCAATTTGGGATCCTCCAATTTCTTTTTAAACATCGCACAGTGAAAGGAAAGAAGACAATCATGACCATTGTGTATCGCTTACTTGAGCATCAAAGATGAACCTATTCATGCCTTTCCATTTATCCAAGTCATAAGCAGTAAAATGCTTGCAACAAGCTGAAGCTTGAAGTTGCTCACCAAGGGTTCCTCCTCCAAAAGAGTCCCCTTGAACTCCTCTCACATATGACACTGCATACTTTCCAGCGACAAAAGGATCTTCTCCAGGTGTCTCTTGCCCTCTTCCCCATCTTGGGTCTCTAAATATGTTGATGTTTGGTGCCCAAAATGTCATGCCTGTAGCTTGTCCAGCGTTGTATATCCCTCTTGCTTCTTTTCCAATCACCTTCAAGAATCCATTCACAAATCAATAACGATTACTTTTGGATGTAGAGCTTCGTTTTCTTTTCTTTTCTACATATCCAAGTGACAAGGAGCTATATATATTTTGCTACAGGAACTGAATCGGAAAAAATGTTAATGTAGAAACACAGGTATTGAGAGCCTAGCAGATGAAGCTACTTACTTGACCAATGCGATACCAAAGATGAGCATCAAATGAAGCAGCAGTCAGAATAACCTGAGGGAAGCTTGTGGCAAACCGAATGGTCCCGTTGAAACAGATGCCTTGGCGCACCGTGGTTTGAAGGGCGACACCATGTAATGCTTCAGACCACCATTCATAGGCAGGGATGCCAAGCCTCGGGATTGCTGGGGCTGTGTCAACAAGTTGGGATATTTTTTCATCTAATGTTAGTCTAGAGACAAGGTCTTCAACTCTTTGGCTTATGGGTAGTTTAGTTTGGCAAAAAGGGTACAACTTTGTTGATGGGTCAGATGAGTCACACGAGTATGGTGGTTGTGTTGACTCAACATATAAATGGAGTGAAGTTGTGAGGATGGCGATGAGGACTCTGAGACACAAGTTTTGCAGTCTCATTCTGTGAGTCTGTTGAGGAGAGCTGAACAGAGGGAATGGAGATATTTATTTTCGAAGAGAGGTAATGGGCACAAGGGCAGTGATAAAGTAAGTTTTTTTTTTTCCCAAGAGAGCACATGGAGGGGTCAAATGAAGAAAATGGGTAGCAAAACGACAGAAAAACTCAATTGTAAAGATTTTACCTTGAGATGCACTAACTGTGTAAGTTTGAGAATTATTTTTTTGCTGTACTATTTTGAGAATGGGCACAAGGGCAGTGATAAAGTAAGTTTTTTTTT
>Ga0325404_1002928_pt1 | contig 18208 bp, 10 predicted proteins | sample PopdelMetagenome_18_FD_205664 | JGI IMG/M metagenome (GOLD analysis project Ga0325404, IMG submission 205664) | Populus deltoides microbial communities from Bellville, Georgia, United States - Xylem-Control-R1 | ecosystem: Host-associated > Plants > Phyllosphere > Stem > Wood/Secondary xylem... | reverse complement strand
CCGGGATCCTAACATACACTAAATGTATGCTAGACAATACATGGTGATCCCCTTACCCGGGATCCTAACATACACTCAATGTATGCTAGTTTATGCCTCAAATCACACTTCTAATATTTTCCTTTTTCAGTGATAATTTCATCACTTGGCAATTCACATAATAACTTTTCACCTTGAATACACATACATTCAGTAATTTCACATTTCACATCAAAATATATTAAATCATGGAATTTAGCTAGGAAGCATAGGTGTGAAACACCTACCTGCAATAGAAGCTCTACTCGTGCTCCCCTGCTGCTGCTGTTGTACCACGTCTGTGGTCCCTCCTGCAAATCACAGGTTTATCTCATAAATTTTCTTACTCAAGGATATGTTTTATAATAACCATATCAACAACCAATAAGTCTTTCTTTCAGTCATTTCTTAGTACTTTATGTTTTTCTCATCTCACTCATGATTACTGTCGTTCTTTGTCCAATCCTAGTTATCATTCCTTTCTTTATATTTGGACTTTCACTGTCCAACTGTTACTGCCTCGTTTTTGAACTATTACTGTCTGACCTCTCCTCAGATTTTTAACTATATCTAGAGTTATAGAACTTCAATTCAAGTGAAATTTATGGCGTTGGAAAGGTAAGACATGAGGCTACAAGTTCTATGTTTTGGGAAGAACCCAGTTCTGCCTCTAAGATAGTCAAAATCGCTCATTAACAAACGCTTGGACTGTTACTGTCCAACTGTTACTGTCCATTTTTGAACTGTTACTGTCTGACCTCTCCTCAGATTTTTAACTATATCTGGAGTTATAGAACTTCGATTCAAGTGAAATTTATGGCGTTGGAAAGGTAAGACATGAGGCTATAAGTTTTATGTTTTGGGAAGAACCCAGTTCTGCCTCTAAGATAGTCAAAATCGCTCATTAACAAACGCTTGAACTGTTACCGTCCAACTTTTACTGTCCATTTTTGAACTGTTATTGTCTGACCTCTCCTCAGACTTTTAACTATATCTGAAGTTATAGAACTCCGATTCAAGTGAAATTTATGGCGTTGGAAAGGTAAGATATGAGGCTACAAGTTCTATGTTTTGGGAAGAACTGAGTTCTTCCCTTAAGGTAGTCAAAATCACTCATTAATAAACATCCAAAACTACAATTTCTATGAAGGAACTTGATCCTAATACCTTCATTCTCCTCCCCAAAATCTCTTTGAAGGTCAAGAGACGAAACTGTCCAGATTCATCAACCTTTCCATTTACACACAACACATGAAGTTCTTTACTTTAACAACTCTTACTTTTTCCTCAATTCAAGTCTAAGAACTCAATATATAAATTAACATCCAGACATCAATTCATAATCGACTTGAAATGACTCATAAGACCAGGTTTAGAATATCTTACCTGATGTGAATCAAGGTTTCGAATCCTCCTTTTCTTTCTAATGACAGCCGACCCTCCCCTCTTCTCTTCTTATTCAATTTTTTCTTGTTAATCCCTTTTCTACCAGGGTTTATTTTACCTATAACCCTCAATCTGGGATGGGTTCTTAAAATTTTGGTGTTTCTCTCTTAATTTCTAAAAATAGATATAAAAACTCCATCTTTTCTTTCTTTACGTAGCTGCAGATCTGTTTTTGGTGAGAATAAGAGTATTTATGCTGTATAATTATTCTTATTTGCATTTAGGCCCCATTTTCTTTAAGTGTATTGGTTCTTACCCCCACTTCTTTTTAGTTTAGTTTATTTTTTTAATTTAATCCAGCCTTGGTTTTTCTCGGGATTTACAGAGTTGAATTTCTTTTCTCTTAGCGTTGAGTCCTGCTGCCAGTTTGACCTAATAGTGTTGGGTCCTGCTGCCCAGCAGGACTCACTAGTATTAGGTCTTATTGCTCATTCAAACTCACCAGCTTTTAAGCTTTTTGATCGTTTGACCCAAAACACTTAGAGCGTGTTTGGCAGTGTGGTTGCGGGTGCTTTTCAAATAACTTTTCGTGCCAAAATGCATGCCAATGATGTTTTTTCATTTTTTTAAAAAGCATTTTTGATATTAGCACATCAAAACGATCCAAAACGTACAAACCATATTAAATTTTAGTAAAAAAAAAATTTCAAATTTTTTGGGAACGCAGCCGCAACCGCGTTCCCAAACGGTACATTAATATATTCTCTATATTTTTTATATTATTTTTTTACATTTTAAAAAAATAACCAATATACTAGTATTCTTTTTATTTTTCGTGAAAACAGAAAAACCACCATATAATTTTGAAGCTCATAACATAAAGCAATTTTTTTACAAAGTACAACAAAAATAGAGATCACAGAGATGCAACCACAACACATACTGGTACGTATTGTTTTTAGATTTAGTTGGGCCTGCAATGTATCCTTGACTTGAGGACATGCTTTTTGGTTGATCCACTTAAACCAGGGGCGATTTAAGAACACAAACACTGAAGACACGTAACACAGACCTAGACATCATTACAAGCCACTTTCAGTCTTTCACCATACTTGCTCAAAAGCTAACGGCATAGCCTGTTCATCCAACTGAACAGTCCATGAAAACTTAACAAGAAAAAGACTCCAAAAACAAAAAAGCCATTGTTGAGGTGGCCTGAAAGACTGTACCATGTCCTAAAACCCCAATTATCATCGATAATAAAGTTTTGAATTTTTTATCAAAGAAACAAACTTTACAGCAAGAACACTTCAATGAGGACTTAGAGATTAGAATTCATACCCTAGATGAGCTGCCAAGATTTCTGAAGAAAACTATAACCCAAAATTATGCAGTAGAATGCATCCAATTTCTCCAATTATCATGCATGCCTATCCAATGCTTTCCTGACTTATTAAGCCTAAAATCCCTAATTTACACATTTTGAGGTTTTTAGTTTCAACAATTCGTGAAACAAATGGATACAACAAGAGGAAGGAAAACATACCGAGCAAGAAAGTCAAAGTTCGTAAGAAGAACCTTTAAAAAGCTTCCAGCCCCAGATCTCACCTTTGTCTTGCACACACAAACAATACAAAGTTGTTCGCTTTCTCTGTTTTTTTTTTATTAATTGTGGTGATTATTTTTTATTCAGTTTTTATATAAAAATATAATTAAATTAATTTTAAAAAAATTGAAACTGATCTAAATTGACTGATTTTGGTTCAATTCAGTTATTTTAAAGTAAAAACCAAAACCCAACTGACTAGCTCAGTTTTTTTCGGTTTAACTTGGCTCGGGTTTTTCAATTTTGCTTGTTTTTTTTTTTATTTCACTCGGTTATTAATTTTGGTTTGGTTTGGTTTTTTAAATTTTAAGTTTATAAAACCGAACCAAACCGGTTCTTTTGTTAAATATTCTAATTAATTTAATCAATTTTTTTTACTATTCAATTATTATCATTATTATTATTATTATTTTAATTTTCTTGATTTTTCAGTTTTTTTTCTCAGTCTCTATCATTCTTCAATTCTTTTACAAGAAGTAGCTCTCTAGCTTATCTCGGATTGATTGAAATGAAAGATCAATGGAGACAGAGAGGAAGTCCTAAAAAAAAAATCCTAGAAAAATAAAAAACCTCAAATCAAAATTAACTTTCATAAACTGAAATAAAAAAATATTAAAAAATTTAAAAAAATTATAAAACTTAATATAAAAAAACTTCAACTTTAAATGATTGAATCGAGAAAAAAACTTTCTTAACTAATTAAATGTTAAAAAATAACATCGAATAAAAAAAATATCAATTCAAAAGATTTGTCAAAGTAAATTCAACAAAAAAAATAACAACTAAAAATAATCGAGATAACCTAGAATATTTTTTAAATTAGTAAAAAAATTATATAAAAAAAATAAAAATAACAAAACCTAACTTCTAATTGATTAAATGATACAGTCTGAAATTGAAAAGACACAAGCTTAAAAAAAAATATAAGAAGAAAAAAAGCAAATCTAAAAAAACATTGTAAACCTGTGTTAATCTCTAAATTTTGCATTCTGTAAAATCCTATACTCGGGCTTAATAAAAAAGCTAAATTTGTAACAAATTTAATGTTGAATTATGAAATAAAAAAATAAATTTAAAAAATTATCAAAGTAAAAAAATATCAATCAAAAGAATAAAGATCAAATTTGATATGAAAAAAATTTAAAGAATTATGAAATTGTAAAAATAATTAATTTAAAATATTATTTCAAATAAAACAAATAGTAATTAAAAATACATAAATCAATAAATAATAAATTAAATAATTACTTTGGAATTTTGAAGAAATATGTATGAAAATTGAAGATAAAAAAAAAAAAAAAAGTTGTGCACGCCAAATCAGACCACCTCACCTCATCATGGGAGGATATGGAGACGATTTAAAGACTGCTGCACAAGGTTGTGCATGTAAGCGTCAAATTTTTATTTTTATAAATAATATATACATACTTCTTAAATTATAAAATTGCTCATAAACCAAACTTATCATAACAAAAAAATATATATACATGTAGAGATACGAAAATACTCCTAAAAATAAGACAAAGAAAATTAATTTTTTAAAGATATTCGATTTTAAAAAATAAAAATACAAAAAGTGATGGGTTAAGATCATTAATTTTTTGAGTTTAATGATAATTAATTATAGAGCCTAGATGTTTCTAATAAAATATAAAATAATTAATGGACCATATAAAAACATTCAATTATCCATAATAAACTATTAAAAAAAAGATAAAATAGTAATCTTGTTATTTGAATCCACGATAAATCAAGGTATTTCCATCATTCCATGGTACTTTTTCAACATGTTTTAGGTTTTCTCTTAGTTAATTTCGAGAAAAAAAAAACAGTTAAATTACTTTTTAAATACAAAAATCAAAGAGTAAGCATTAACTCAAATGTTAAATATCCATTAAAAAAGAGAGAGGATAAACTAACCAGGCCGTGGGAAAACGCAGGAAGATCTGTGGTGATGACCTAACCCACATCACTCGGACAGAGACCCGCCCTTATCAGTTCCTCCATTGCTCTTTCTTCCTGTCAAGTTCAGGTCTTAAAAAGATAAGAAAAAGGTAAAAACAAAATAAACCTCTTAATTTTTCGTGGCTTCTTTATTTATCAGAAACTTAGCAAACAGCAGGCGAGAAGAAGAAGAAGAAGCATGAATAATAGCTTAGCAACGACGAGCTTAACAGCTCGAATGTCCCCAACAATACCACACCCCCACCATTTTCGCCAAACCCCAAGTCGTATCTTCTTCCTCCGACCCTCTCTTTCTCGCAGCACTACTCCAAGAATCGTTTGCATGGCGGTGCGTTAAAAATGAATGAGCAATTGATTAAGGCTCTGTAATTAAAAGTAGATATACTTATTTCTGTTTGGTTATGAAACAGGAGCCATATTTGATAACCAAGCTGGAATCTGCTGAGAAGACTTGGAAAGAATTGTCCGTAAGTAAATTTGCCTTAAAAAAATAATAATTTGATTTTTAACAGGAGGGAGGTTTTTGTTTTTAGTTTTTTTTTTCTGATTGTGCAGGTGAAGCTGGGCGACCCAGATGTTGTTTCAAATCCCAGTGAATATCAAAAGCTGGCTCAGTCTGTGTCTGAGCTTGACGAGGTATATCCCATTTCTCTTCTCTTTTTTTTTTTAAAAAAAAATTATTACTCCATATTTTTTACTCAATTATGATACGCTTGTATTTTGTTTGGATAATTAGGTGGTTTCAATTTTTAAGAGATTCAAGGATTGTGAAAAGATGCTAGAAGATACTAAAGGTTTCGTCTTCTTTTCTCTTAATTTATTTTTATTTTTATTTTTTTTGTGAAAAAAAGAAGGAATATAAGATTGAAGGAGGTTTGGACTAATAATCCATGACAGCTTTAGCGAAAGAGGATGGAAATGATGAAGACATGGCAGAGATGATAGCATATGAAATTGAGTCATTATCCAGTGAACTCAAACAGCTTGAAGAGAAACTTACGGTTTTTTCCTTTCTATGTTCTCGTTATCATGTTCAGTTTCTAGTCTCTTGGATAAGTTCTTTTAATAGTTTGCTTGTCCAATTATTTTGATGAAATGTTCTGCTTATCTTATTTCAATCTTGCTAGCTTGGACAAAAATTACCACTGTCGTTTCAATTTGAGACCTTTTGTAGAAGTGTCCTTTTAGTTTCATCATTGATGTTGAGTCTTGCAGTTTCAAGGGAGATGCCGTGCTCATCTCATTCTTGCCATCACATTCCTGTTGTTGTTTTCAGTTATTTTAACTTGCTTTTATTTTACTTTGGAGTTTAGGGTCTTATTTTCGCATCTCGTGTTGATAGGTATTGCTGCTTCCCAGCGATCCTCTTGATGCAAGGAATATATTACTTGAAGGTATATATGCATATTATCTTTTTCAGTCAAATACAATGCACTATCTAATTGTTTGTGAATCATGAATGTAGGTGATGATGTATGTGTATGTCATAAAGCTATTTTAGTTCATTTACATGGAAATTGTTGACTACCTAAATTTTTTGAAATTATGGACAAAACAAGAGGCGGGAAGTGCTTGTCTTTAATTTATGATTACCGTAATCTTGGATGATTATTTTTCTTCTGGAATGTATTTGTGGATGCTGATTAAAATTGTGTCCTTTGTATGATCATCTTTTATTTTATTTAATATCCTGGAGTTATTCTGGTTATGCTACAGCTTACATGCTTTGCTTATTGTGTACTTGATATAGAAAGAGTTGATGCAGTTCCCCGTGCTCAATTTCTGGTGTGTATCCTCTGAATTATCTTCGTTTCACTCACTTTATAGATCTACTTGTTTTCTTCATTTGCAGTTAGGGCAGGTACTGGTGGTGACGAGGCTGGACTATGGGCTGGTGATCTTGTAGGTACATGCTTCTCTCAACCTTCCAAATTTGTTATGTAAAAGTTTCTAAACCAGAAACTAGTGGAAAGTAGACTAGAATAAAAATTTTGGGTGTAAAAATGGGACAAAGATTGCGAGGACTTTCTGGAAAAGTACGAAGAAATAAAATGATTATGCCTGTTGTCTTTCTAGATGGAGTAACAATATTGTTTATTGAGTATTTAGGTGTTCTTTTCTTTCTAAAAATAGCTGAACAAAATTTTTGGGTTCCCCTGCTAATAATGTGGATGTGGTTGTTGCTGTAGAATCAATTTTATTATTAAGGGATTGCTGTTCTATCTATATACTTGCACTCTGTTATCTTCTTTCCCCTTAGTTTCACTAAAACATTCGAGCACACCCTTATACTACACATCTTTTTCAATGCTAAGGTCCGTATGTATCAGAAATACAGTGAGCAGAACTCTTGGAAGGTCTCTGTCATTTCAAGTTCTGAGGTAGGTAATAGTGTTGCTGCTGTCTCAGCTAAAAACATGCAAACCTTTTTTTTTTTTTTTTATCATTTTGACTGGCCATAATCCTTTTTAAGGCTGAGAAAGGGGGATACAAAACCTATGTGATGGAGGTCAAAGGAAAAAGTGTCTACAGTAAATTGAAATACGAGTCTGGTGTCCATCGAGTTCAACGTGTTCCTCAAACAGAAGCACAGGGGCGTGTGCACACTTCTACTGCAACTGTAGCCATCATGCCTGAGGTACATTACATCATGCCTGAGCAATTTTTTTTCTTTACGTGTGACAGTGGCAAAGCTTGGAGGAATTGCAAATTGCTCACTTAAATCCTGAATTTGTTTTAACAAAGTTTTCATGTGTAAGGGAAATATCAAAGTGGTTCCATAATTTCTGAACATGGTTTATTTTTCGCTTAATTATGTGTTCAATATGTCACTGTGTTTGTAAACTTCATGTTAGCATTTATGTCCTCTTCATAATCAGCATGTCTTATTCTTTGTGCTTATGCTTCATGTAAACTAGGTTGATGAAGTTGAGGTGGTGATTGATCCAAAAGAATATGAACTCACAACAGCAAGATCTGGAGGTGCTGGAGGTACGCAACAGAAAAGCTTGGGCTAACATTTCACCATCAGACTATTAGTTCTCCATGACTTTCGTTCACTCTCCAGAAAGAAAAAGGAAAGAGATATCTCTGTAAACATCTTCCTTTTCATGATTGTCCCACAGGGCAAAATGTCAACAAGGTGGAGACAGCTGTTGATCTTATTCACAAACCAACGGGAATCCGCATCTTTTGTACTGAAGAAAGGACACAACTTCAGAATAGGAATCGCGCTCTCCAACTTCTGCGAGCAAAACTGTGAGTAACAAGTACCCAAAACATGACTTTATTCTGCAAGTTCAAGTTGTTTTTGTTTCACACTTTAAACTTTCTTGGTATAATTTTCATCTGTGCTTCATTTCTTCAACCCTTTCCCTGGAGGAGGTAAATGATTAAACTTCCATGAGGGATTTACACTTATGAGCATAGCTGCATTAAATGAATGATTCTATCATTTTGATTTATGCTCATACTTTTCTTGTACACATCTTATACTTACAGTTATTTATTGGTAGACTGAGAGATGGACTTAACACCTGAACTGCATTTGTTGCTTCTTTTCTGGTAAATTTATAATAATCCATCAACCTTGTGACAGGTATGAGATAAAGGTCAGGGAACAGCAAGAATCAATAAGAAATCAGCGAAAAATGCAGGTATATCTTGCTTCCAATTCATTTAATATGCTCGCAAAAGTATCTATTATGGGAAGAAAGAACACTACTGATGACTGAGCTTTTAGTTATTCATAATGAAATCATCTATGCTTGAAGGTCATTAAAGCAAGTGTCCTCAGTTATATTTTCCAAAATGCAGGTTGGTACAGGTGCGCGTGCAGAAAAGATTCGAACATACAACTACAAGGTATGCTTATTGCTTTTGCTTTTCTACTTTGATCTTAATGTGGTACCAATCGTGCTTTTCAGAAAGACGAGATTTCTTCATGATTATTAAGAGCCAAGTAAAATTGTATCAATGATGGATTCTAAATGGCCAAGATGTGATAAATGCTTCAAAGCTTTTTGAGAAGAAAATTGAGAAGACTTTGTAATTGATTGGTAATGTAAAATAAAGAGGTGGGAATTGCAGGTTTAAGAGTCACTTGGTGCTGTTAACTAGAACCTGATTGATTAATTGAAAGCTGCCAATGTCTTAGTTGGCTTCATTGATGTTGTTTGGTATTGAGACGAGTTTGAGTCTTCAAACCAAAAAAATAGTGGAACTGTGGAAGGTTATAACCCCTCTATTTGTTATTTCATCAGGATAATAGGGTCACTGACCACCGGTTGAAGGTGAACTTTGAGCTTACATCTTTTCTTGCTGGCGATATAGAGAATGCAGTTCAGGTATTTAAACTTGCAGTGTTCTTCTTGTTTTTTTTTTTTGTTCCCTTTTTAATATGGTTTAATAATTAAATAGTTTATGTTTTCAAATGCAAGAAGAATATAACATTAAATCCACGGCCTCGGAAATGTTTGTTTCTTGCAGGCTTGTTCTGCTCTGGAGCAGAAGGAGCTCCTGGAAGAACTTGCAGAGTCTGTGAGTGCACCAGCTGGCTGATTTGCAGCTTTTTGCCAGGATATGATTGTGAAACTTGATTTGTTAAGTAGTTGAAACCCTTGAAAAGAAATACTGTTGAGCATGTGGAGGATCAACATTCTAAACATGGTTGTTTTTATTTACGTACGGAGCAAATTTATTTGTATCCAGGATATGAACTTCGGCCTAGTTTACAGGTTACGTAGACCATTATTTGATTTGTAAAAAATGTATTCCTCCTGTTTTTTCCATTTAGCTCAAGGTGATTGTAGGAAATTACGTTGTCCGTCAATGCCATGCTTGTTGAAGTGTGTGTTGCATGTTTTTTTTTTTTAAAAAAATGTTTTTCAATTAAATATATAGTACAATAATTTTTTTTCAGTTCCTTTTATATCAGCACATTAACGCCATAAATATTAATTTGATTTTTTTTTCAGATAAAGAAAATTCAAATTTAAAAAGCAGAAGCTATGGGGAGTGTTTATTAATAACAATAAATTTTCTTATATAAAAAAAAACCCCTTCTCTGCACATCTTTATTAATAACAAGAAATTTTCTCCATATCCATCCTCTCCCTCCTCCTATGCTTGAACTGTTTGGACTCTTGTTCTCTTCTAATCCATCACTCTTTTATTACAACTTGTAAATTATCATCATCACTAAGAAGAGCAACAAATTACCTGAACTCCTGTCGTAGTTCCTCTGTATTTGGTGGTCGTTTTCACATGCACAAGGTGTTGACCATGGATGAAACTACATCTTCATCTTCGTCTACTCACAAGCATTCTAATCGTCTCGCAGCTGAGCACTGTCCATATCTCCTTCAACACGCCCGTAACCCCTCCAATTATATAAAAGAAAATATCTGTTGATTTCTCTTCGCTCATTCATTGATATATATATAATGAATTGAAGGTCAAATGGTACCCATGGGGCGAGGAAGCACGTAGAAGAGACGTCCCCATTTTCTTGTCATGTATTTACCTTTTGCTTCCATCCACGTCCATTGGTTTATGTAAGGTGTCATGTTATGGAGGTGAAGTCTTTTGAGGACGAAGAGGTTGCTAAATTGTTGACTGATTCATTTTCTCCTGGAATTGTCAGCTACCTTTGATGGTCTCTTGGTGTTATTATTATGAGGGCTAATTGATTATGTAAATGGGACTCTTGGTTCTTGAGCTTGTTTAATTTTACTCTTTTTTTCCCTCTGCCCTTGTCTGCTGTATGGCTGTTCCTGCACCAGTTATGAACACATTAGATTTTTCACAAATTGATTATTGCATTGAATTATGATTCAAATCAGTACCAAATATTAATTTGTTTCTTTCAAAAATTAATTCTTGCATTGACTTATGATTCAAAAGGTACCCAAGATTAATTGCTTTTGCTCAGTCTATACTCTATTGTTTCGTAAAGGTAATAGGTTTTTTTCCCTTCTGATTGCCCAAGGAAGGAGATCAATCCACGAGAATCATTTTGGCTTCGAATTAATTTTGATTTTTTAATTTTTTTTTATTTTGGGTTTTGATGGCTATAAATACATTTATTAAGGTGTTTATAATATTTTTTTAAAAGTTTTGGATAAAAAATATTTTTTAAATTGAAAAAATTTAAACCCCTAATTTTCTAGAAAATTATAAAAAGTAGATGATATATTGATTATTGTTTTTTATATTAAAAAAAATGATCCACCCCTTTAAGAAATTAGAAAAAAAAAATAAGATAGGTCCGGGTGCACTAGTTGAGTTGAAAAGCCCACGCACCTAAGCTATCTTTTAATGCCCAGGCCTACACAGCTAGGCTTTAATTTTTTTTTCTATTTTATATTTGGCTTAAGAAAATTATAAAACAAATCATTTAACTCAATTGAGTCTATTATCTAGAGCAATTTGATGGGTTGATTCGCGACATCTAAGATATTATTTTGTTCTTTTGTTTTTGTTTAATGTTTTTTTGTGTCCCTCAATTAAAAAAATATAATTTCATCATTTATTATCAATCATTTATTTTTTTATTTAACTCTAAATTTATAATAATGCAATTTCACTTTTTATTGTCAATGATCTACCTCTGTTATCTTGCCTCCATGTGTCTGTCATGGTTTTTTTTTTTAAAATATTGTTATACATAAAAAAAATCATGTGCTTTATTCTCATGTAATTAAATGAAAAATAATTTTTGGGATAAAAAATTTATTGAATCCAGTTACATGCATAATTTTCATCGCGGGTTTGCTTGGTTGATTAAGTTTATTTTGATTTTTAATCAAATTTTGTTTTTCATCGATTTTATCTTTTAAAATTGAGTTAATTCGGGATTAAGCTTTCCAATTATTTTTTTCAAGATTATTCCTTTAAGTTTCGCAGTTTAAATCAGGTTAACCAAAGTGAATTAAATGTTTTTCTATCTTAAAATCAGATCGAAATATCATTTAATTTATAATTATTTTTTTTCAGTAAACACATTACCAATACCTAAATCACTTTTTCTCTCAAAAGAAATTTTATTACAACCCACAGTTTAGTGCGGGACAATGAGCTAGTAGATATCTATTACCATTCCCAGAAAAAATCATGAGCGGAGAGGGTTGAATGTATAATAACAGTTGTTTTTTAAAATGTTTTTTTGTTAAAAATAGATTAAAATAATATTTTTTTTTAAAAAAATTTTATTTTTAAAATTTTATTTTTAATATCAAAACAATAAAAATATATAAAGTTTTTTTAATAAAATTAACCCACCTCTATTTTTACCGCAATATCAAACTGTGGCTAGTAGTCGCTACGCTCATTCACTAGAAGTATTCTTTAGCCTCCAAAAAGTGGAGAGCCAAGCCAATACCGATAAGGGCGAATAAACCCTGGCGAGTGGCGGGGGTTTAAACCGACGGTAAGCTCATTCACTACAAGCAGCGCGTCGCAAGCATTCTTTAGCCTCCAAAAAGTTCTAACATGGAGCTCATCCAAAATATCCGTTGTGTAAGATTGGACAATCCATCATCAATCTTCTCCTTTTCCCCTTCCAAAAGACACTTCTCCTTCTCACGAGAATTCAACAAAAACCCACATGTCTCTTTTCCAAATCAACCGCTTCCAAAACCAATCAGCTGCAAAATTTCAACAGAACAAGACTCTTTCACAATCAACTACCTCGTACATTCATGTGGGTTGCCCTTGGAATCTGCAATCTTAACATCCCAAAAGGTACAGTTTCAATCCCCTGAAAGACCAGACTCCGTTGTGGCCCTTTTAAGAAACCATGGATTCTCCAGAACCCAGATCTCAAGTCTTGTTAAAAAGCGCCCATTTCTTCTTTTATCCAATCCTACGAATACACTTTTGCCTAAACTTGACTTCTTTCTCTCTTTAGGTATGTCAAGGCCTCACCTTGCCAGAACTCTTTCTTCTGACCCAACCCTATTGACTAGAAGCTTGGAAAACCAAATTGTACCCTCTTATAACTTTCTCAAAACCATCTTGCGTTCTGATGAAAAGATTGTTTCTGCTTTTAAGCGTACCACTTGGATATTTCTAGAGGATCATTCAAAGAATCTTATACCAAATCTTGAGCTTTTGAGAAAAGTAGGCGTGCCACATTCTTGCATTTCGTTATTGCTTACACATTTCCCTGAAGCTATGATGGAAAATCAGGAAGAGTTTAGTGAAAATGTAGAGGAAGTGAGAAAAATGGGATTTGATCCAAATAAATCAACTTTTGTGCTGGCTGTGCATGCCCTTTGTGGAAAGTGCAATAAGTCAATTTGGGAACGCTGTTTTGAGGTTTATAAGAGGTGGGGTTGGACTAAAGATGACATTCTTTCAGCATTTAGAAAGCATCCCCATTGTATGATGCTATCGGAGAAGAAAATCATGAAAGGAATGGATTTTTTTGTGAACAAGATGGGGTGGCCTTCAAAGGAGATTGTGCATTGCCCTGTTATCTTGTTTTTAAGCTTAGAGAAGAGAATTATCCCCAGGTGTAAGGTTATTCAGGTTTTGTGGTCAAAGGGTTTGATAAAGAAAGATATCAGCTTGAATACCGTGTTGCTTCCTGTGGAGAAGCGCTTTCTGGAGAGGTTTGTGACCAAATTTGAAGAGGAAGTACCTCAATTATTGAGTGTCTATGAAGGGAAGGTGGATCCTGAAGGAGAATGATTTGGACATGAAGAAATTGCTGAGATCCAACAGTTTTTAGTCTTAAATCAGAGCAGTTGTTCACTATACTTAACTGTTCACTTTGCTTGGTTTCTGACATTATTTATGTTTGCAAGAGCACTAATAGTCCAGTCTTGTTCTTTGAGAAATAGAATGTTTTTAGCTACTAAAAATCTATTTGTCCTTTGCACTCTATATTTGCAAATGAAGTTGCTTAAACCTTAAAATTTACTACTTTATTACCATCAGCTTGGCCTTCCTAGAAAGGTTTTACACGTTGAAACTTAATATTCTCTAAACTTGCGGTTTCCTAATTTATGAGGTTTCTGGTGTCAGGACCTCAGAAATTCCTAATTTATGATTGCTTCTTATAAATACCATTCAATCTGAGATTTAACACTGTTGCTGAGTGCCTTCTTCTTCTTCTTCCTCTTCCTCTTATAAATACCATACAGCTCAGGTAGTTGGCTCGAAGGTGGTTTCATAATGAATTCTTCTCTTGATTTGTGCTGTTCCATCTCTTCGGTATTCAGTTTAGTAATATATGATGCAATTTGAAAACTCAATTTATAACTGGAAACGAAGTCTTTTTTAGATGTTTTATACTTTTGTTTAGTCAACACAAGCGAAGGGAAGAAGGAACCGTGGTTCGGCTCAAAGGCCATCTTACCTGAGCACTCTAAACAGATCCCTACATGGAATTGTGGACAGGAAAACAACCGCCCCTACAGATATTCAGAAAAAAAACAAGCTTGAAATCTGATCCCAAAATTGGCAATCAGCTGAGCACCATATGTATCTACTATGATGCAAGGCCAAGAAATTTCTTTAGCTTTGAAGTAGAGCATTTTCTAATGTCAAATTCTCTTCAGCAAAGCCTCTGATCTCGTATATCTGTTGGTCCTGTGATGTCTAAATTGTACTGAAGATTTTTTGCGTAACACAGCCTCCCAAACCATATCCACAGCATCACCAGGCTGGGATGGATACCGATATTCAAAGTGTGGAGCAATTTCCTTTAATCGTTCCCACAATACGGTCCACTGGTCTTTCTTAATTCCACGAAGAAGATACAGTAGGTACCCCTTTTTAACAGCATCGGATGCTCGAACAAATACAACGAATTCTGAGTGGTCTAGGACATCTTCAAATGGCAGCTCAATGCCATCACTTATTATCACAGGAACACATTGACTCGCAATGGCATCAAACAGGCGATTGGAGGAAGGGGTATCCCCCGCAATATTTAGACAGAATTTGGAAGAAGCCATCCCTTGGCCTGCTTTATCGATCCCATCCCCTCGATAGTTTCCAAATGTAAAGTGTACATCTTTCTCATCTTTTAGAAGGTAGTAAAGTTCTCAGGGAATAGCTCCTCCCTGAACCAAAAAAACATTCAAAATGCAAAGCAATTCAATTGATAAGATGAACATAAAAATCACCAAACATACACATATGTTATTATATAAATATCTCATAAATATCTAAGTTATAAAATATTTAATATAAATATCTTATAAAAATCTAGGTTATTTATGGAGGTGTGTACATTGTATAAAACATTTGTGTGGTTTTTTCAAGTATCATCAGAGCTCCCCAAGTCTTGCAAACAGATATGTTTGGGAGACTTGGCCTAGCAAGAATAAGAGAGAAAATACTTATAGTGGATAGTACTACCTTTTATGTATCATCAGAGCCCTCAAGTCTTAGTGACACCTTTTATGTGTACAATCCTTTGTAAAAGTAGTTTGTGGGCGTAATCTTGGAGCATAACTGTGGTGGTAGCTTTGTATAACCACTGGCATAGCCACGTGGAGCCTACCGACATGTCGTTGGCATAGCAACTGTTGTATCAGGGTTGTTCAGCCATGGAAAGAGCTTTTGAAAAACATGAATGAACTGATTTTTTGCTCATTTCCCACAGAACATGCCAATGATGATGTCTTAATATCCAAAATATTCAAATAATAGGTTATTTAGTATTTGTAATAGTAGTTAATCATTATGTTCAGATACTTGGATTTTTTCTCTTTAGACTAAGAAATTCCAGGCTTAAGGAAAAGCTTGAGTATTTGCAAAAAAATAGTTTCAATCAGGGGGGCGACTTAAAGACCCTTTGATGATAAAGTCAATATATTTATGAGAAAGGAAATAAATGACTTAAAATAAATTTAAATTCAGGAAATAAAGATGTTTGTTCTTGAGTTTTAAGTTGGTTAATGCTTTGAAATTTATATGAGTTTATTTTAAGAGTTAAAAAGTTCTGAACTCTTACCTGGATGGTTCGGAGGGTATTTATACCTCATAAATCTTGTTGTTTTTAGAGAAAAAAGGACTAGAAAGTTCTTTGTTTTCGACGACATTAATGAGAGACAATTATTTCTTACATATCATTAATGAGATAGTAAGTATGGTAGATCTCTTAAGAGACCTTGTCTACACTTATAAATATAGGGAAAACATTTAATCAATTTGAATAATTCATATAATTATTCTAAATGAAGAGACATAACTATAACGGTTTATCATGTCTTCAATACTTTTATTTTAGGGATCATCTAGAATCAAATATATAGTTTTAGAACTTCTGAATCCAAATGATTTGGGTCTAACATGTTTGTTATACCTACGCTGCCTAGGCTTGGCTGACTTCCAAGCCCAAGTGTTTTGGCTCTGACATGTTTGCCAGACTCATGCCACCTTAGCCTTAGCTGACTTCCAAGCCCGAGTTCTTTGGGTTTGATATGTTTGAAAGACCTACGTGAGCTTGGTTGACTGCCAAGTTCAAGTTCTTTGGATATGGCGTGTTTGCCAGACTCACGCTACCTTGAATTTGACTGACTACCAAGCTTAAGTTCTTTAGGTCTGGCATGTTTGTCATACCCATTTTGTTTTTAAGATTGTTTTTATTAATACAAATATATAACAAAAAAAAATATTGACTTATCAGTTGCCCCAAGCCTTTAATGTGTAATATTGCATTAGAGGCTTAAGAGATTTTTAGGGAGACAATGGGTCAATACACATCTTATCTTCCTTTGAAAAGAGGCGTTTAGGCGTTGTTAATCTAAAGGATTTTATAAGGAAAAGGAAGCAAAAAGTTTTTTGGAAAGACCATCCGACAGCGCGCAATAAATATTATTGGCTTTTAGACCTCCTATGGTTATAATGAGGTGTCATATGTCTTTCATTCTTATCTTCCCCTTTTCTTTTAATTTTGCTAAACCTTTTTTTCTAGTATTCCCTGATTTAGGAATTTTCAATTTTTCACAAGATGAGAGCGATTTAACAGCAGAGAGGATTTCTTTGACTAGGTAAACCAGATCTTCTTTCTTTGTGCTTATGTAAAACCTCTTTCAATCTTTTCTTTCCTCTACCATTATAACTTCTAGAAAAGGGAAGAGAAATGTATTTCCTCAAGGTGGTTTCAGGTTTAAAACTGAAACTGAAATCACTTGTCGAAGATCTCTGGTTAGGGGTGTTCAAAAAAACCGGTCAACCGAGAAAACTGAAAAAACCAATGAAAAATTAACCAAAAAAACCAAACTAAGATGAAAAACGGATTAAACTGATTTTTTCAAAACCATAAATTCTAACAGGTCCGATTCGGTTTCGGTTTTAAAACTAAAACCAACAAACTAAACCAGATCAACCAAAAAACCTAAAAGCTATACAAATTAAAAGGGGTATAGATAGTTAAATACTGAAGTTAACCTAACCCTAACATAACCTCCCTTGCCCTCACAAAAAGTCGCCGCCTTAACCCTTGAGAATATTTATCTCAATTTTCCTTTCCCTTTCAAGTTTTAATTGCTCTGCGTTTGTCTCCATCTTAAAAGTCCCACATTATCTAGATTATAGCCAAACACAAACCCACCTCTCCATCTTCCTGACTTCTCTTCTCTCTTTACTTATACGCAAGTCGTCGCGGTCCTCCTTTATTCTTGCAAATTGCAGCAAAAGAAGATGACTCATTCATTAGAGAAAAGATATCAAGGTAAATTTTGGCCCAGTACTTGGGTTTGACCAGGGATCCAAAACATATCAACATGAAACAATGATTAATGATCGAAGATGAATTTATAGCTTTTGGTTTTTACTGTAACAAAGATGGATCTATTTCAAAATCCTCTGAATGGTTAGCTAAACTGTATTGTTTCTCGCTTATCGGCTCAAGTTTGTAATAGCAGGAAATATAAAATTTCAAATAAGGAAAACTTAGTGTTTGATCTATGATGGGATTAGGTTTCCCAGTTTTATGACAAAAAAACTGAATTTAACCGAACTGAACCAATTTGGTTTGAACTTGATTTCGATCCGATCCGGTTAATATTTTACAAAACCAATATAACTTGGTTCGGTTGGTTTTTTAAGTCTAAACCAAACTGAACCGTGTACACCCTTATCTTCGGCCATAAGGATTGGCCTTAAATCTGAGAAGGATGGTGTTTAACCTTCTTTTGCTGAAAGAAAATATGGGGACGTTTCCTGGGAGGTTTTAAACCTGAAAGGACAACTGAGGTTTCCTAAGACTCCTAT
>Ga0325404_1002926_pt1 | contig 18212 bp, 7 predicted proteins | sample PopdelMetagenome_18_FD_205664 | JGI IMG/M metagenome (GOLD analysis project Ga0325404, IMG submission 205664) | Populus deltoides microbial communities from Bellville, Georgia, United States - Xylem-Control-R1 | ecosystem: Host-associated > Plants > Phyllosphere > Stem > Wood/Secondary xylem... | reverse complement strand
TAAAGCTATGCTTGTGTAATTTTATGAACTCAAATGATTTGTTTTGCTCTTTCTTCACTCGCTTTGTTAGTGTGTCATTAAACATTTCGATATTAAATTAACAATTGATTTTATAAAATACATTTTGTCTTCTTTTTAAAAATAAAATTGAGAGATTGAGGATCAAGATCGACATGAAGAGAGAGACAGGGCCTTTTTTTCATAAATAGCACACAAGCTTCAATTGATCCCTCAAGTTTCAATTTTTTTCCTTTTCTATCCCTATTTAAGGTTATTATATTTTAGTTCTAAATTTTATTTTTATCACATTTCAATCATTAAAGTTGAGCGAGGAAAGAGTGAATAATTAAAAAAAATGATTAGAGAAAAAAATCTTGGGTGGCCGGAATACGAACACTATTAACTTTGATTTTGGATTTTATGGATTTGTCTTCAAGAGAGAAACTTAATAAAGATGGTTTTCACCTTCAATTATGCCCAAAAAAAAAGATTTGAGCTTGAAATTTTTTTCATTTAATTTTGAGTTTTTAGGCATATTAGAGGGCATTTTGGGTTTGTTATTGGTTATTGAGCTTCTATGAAGATTTTAATTGCACATGCGAAGTGAATGGTAAGATTAATTTTAATGACATTTATCTTTAATTAATTTGTTGTTATTTATAAATATATTTAACATGCAATTTTTTTTCTTATAGGCCATGTCTCTTGGACGTGAGCCAAGCTTAATTGAGCTTTTTATAGAGACGCACTTACGGAGTGAAGACCGTCAAAAGGGGGTGCAACAATTCATCAACAATCGCGCTCAACACTTCGTGATATGTTCATTCAACCATTTTCTTTCGTAAGTTATTATTTTCTTGAATTGAATTTGATGATTTCTTTTTTAATTTTCAGGAGATATATAATAGCCAGTTGAGGAAGATATACGGGGACAATCTTTCGACCCACCCGAATAAAAATCGGGTGAATAGACCCTTCAACACTACAGCCGAGAACTTGAGAGCAGACCTTAGTGTCTCAATCGTTGGGAGCTTCCAATCGGTATCGAGCACCCAGTCTCAGTAGTTCGTAGGTGGAAACTAAGTTTTTAGTGTTCAAATATGTTAGATCTTGATTTCCTACCCGTCTATAATGGTTAAAGCATAAAGCCAATTCCATGTCATTGCCTAAATTTAAAATAAAATAAAATAAACAAGCAAGAAGAAAATGAAACAAGCGCCTAGATCTGGTTTGCTAGGCTTAATTTCCTACCTGTCTATAACGGTTAAAGCATAAAGCCAATTCCATGTCATTGCTTAAATTTTTTTTAAAAAAAAAAAGCAAGAAGAAAATGAAACAGATGCCTAGGTCTGGTTTGTTAGGTTTAAGCATCTAAGCTTTTGTCTGAATGCAAGATTTGCAGGTCTAGCTTTTAAGTCCTGCACGCTTGGTCTTATATTTTTTTGTGTTGTTTTTCTTAATTTTGTAATAATATTTTTAACTAAAAAGAAAGTTACCGTAAGCATCCTATAGTTTAATCTATTTTACATTTTGCTTCCATTGTTTTGAAAATAATAGAACATCTTCGATCAACAAAAAATCCTAATCAATCAAAATGAATAAAATAACCCCATATATATTATATCAGAAAACCCAAAGTTGAGAGGAAGCCAAGATCTATACAGAAATCAATTTCCTCGTTGAGAGAAACAATGTGTTGGTGAGGAAAGTTTTTGGATAGCTGGCAACTTGAAATTTAAGGGGTGTTTCGTGGTGTTTTCAAGTAGGAATTGTTTTGGGGAAATCTATGGCTATGGATTTTACAGCCGATTTGGCCTTTTATTTGGGTTGGAGGGTTTCTCTGTAGGTGGATCAAAAGCAAGTTAATGTGTGGAGAAAAGGGTCATGATAGAGGCTATGAAATTGGCGGAGAGAAATGTGTTCCAGAGGTTGTGCTTTCACTGCTGGTTGGCTTAATCGGCGAGAAGAGAGGTTTGAGTAGTTTGACAATGATGGTGATTTTAGGAAAGATGAAGACAATCTGTCCATGAAGGTTAATCTTTCATTTAGATTCTCATATCTTATTTTACTTTAGATAAAAGTTATTAGATGTAGTGGAAGGTTAATTGATGTTTTGATAAATATAGAGTCAATTTAATGCTAGCCTGTTATTCTTGCTTCTTTGAGGGACTAGATGGCCAATTAGATCCTAACATCATGCATGGAGGAGGTTATGTTAGGAGAGGTTAGTTACAAAATAGATGAGGTAAAAGAGAGGAAACTTGGTTATTTTATGTTAATTTATGGGTGGTTAGAGTTGTTGCCGTGGTTTTTCATGAAAAAGAAGGTTGTGGTGGCAACTGGAATGATGGTCAGTTGAGGAGAAAATGAAGGAGAGTAGGATGGTGTTATGGGTGTTGGATTGTGGTTATGGATTGAAGGGTGATAGAGATGAGGTTGGTTACAATGTGTTGGGAAGAGAGTTTGGGAAAATTAGAGAAGATTGCAATTTTTTATGGCAATTTTGTAATTTTAATGATGTAAAGCTTTTTAATCATTAATTGATATAATATCAATATTGTAAATAATTTTATCTTTTTATGGGCATGTAAAGTGTTATCAAATTATAAACTATACAATATAAATTATAATTTTAAAAAAATAAAGGTAAAATGAAAAATAATTAACTAAACTATAGGAGGATCAAAGTAATTTTCTGTAATTAAAATGACTAGAAATATTTTTTATATTTCTAGAAAAAAAATATGTTTTTTTTCGAGGAATATATGTTTATTTAAATTTTATTAGGTTTTCATTCGAAAGATTAAGTTATTTATAAGATATACTTATATATATATATATATATATATATATATATATATATATATATATATATTATCATCAAGTTACAAGAGAAGAGTGAAAGGAACTACCTACGTTTTTCTCAAAATGCTCCGCGTGGTAGATAACATCATAATGAATGTAAGAACAACTTTAGAAATATCGAAGATATAGTAGGATTGTCAGTGTCATCAGCCCTTCAATTATAAATGTTATTTGCTATTTAAAGATTCCTCATGTCTCTTTGAACATTGAAATAACATGAACCCAGCAAGCATATGCAGTAATAATGACACCATCCTTTTGATTTGAGAGCGATGTCTACGTCCATCTTATTGAGGATTAATTTGTCTGAGACAATCCCATATCATTAGCATCTGGACAAAACATCCTCCTCTGTATATATATATATATATATATATTAGCTTCAACTTTACAGAATTTCTCGTAATTAAGTTCTTTCCCACAATTAAATTATAAAATGTATATGGCCCATTTTATAATTTATTAATTGTGGGAAAGAAATGGAGTTAAGTTGACATATTAGCAAGTCGACAAAACGTACTAATCGTACCATTAAATTTCTCTAATTTTCCCAGAATTATTAGTTCTTGATTTATTTCTTAGAGAAAAGGACTTCTGGTCTGTGGATTGACACCTCGAGCAAAAGATTTACAGTAAAGATTTTGATTCGAGTTTCCATCCGTCGTGAGAGGGCGAATGTGTTTGGCTTCTTCTGCATTTGTATATATTCTCCTTTGATGTGAGATCACGGCATCCCCAGCTGTTTCTTTCCATCTCTCCCAATAATTCTGTACATGAAATACCTTTATTTCAATTTCGTGCTTTTAGTTTTCAAGAATCTATTAATTAGTTTAGAATTACAAATTTAATTTATCCTTTGATTAAATCAAGATTTTTACCCAACTATTGTATCAAGTTTTTTTATTTAACTTAAAACACAATCTTTAAAAAAAATAATAATTTCAATTAATTTGCAAATTAAAAACATATCAAACATACCCTTAATTTGATCATTTTAATTCCTTCTACAGTCATTTTTTTTTCCAATTATCAACAAAAAAAAGAAAATGGTAGTATTGTCTAGTCCTAGTGCTTCCTTTGGAATGAAGTTTAAGTTGCTTGAAAATCATCAACCGGCACAGGATCGGATATTGAAAAGATGCATGGGTTGTCTGCATATGAAAGAGTGATTTGTCCTCTCAATTCATTGCTCTCAAAACCCGTATGTACTTTTATATATTGTAAAAGGAGTTGTTTGGTATTAAGTTTTAATATGTTTTTTTTTGGTTAAAATTTAATTTTTTTTACTTTACATTAATTTTTTAGTGTTTTTTTTATCATTTTGATGGGTTGATGTCAAAAAATAAATTTTTTAAAAATATATATATTATTTTAATATATTTCCAAACAAAAAACACTTTAAAAAACAATTATTATTATAATGATAAATATCCTTAAGTGAAATTCATATAAATCAATCAAATTTATCAAAAAAAAAAAACTAAATGTGATAGGAAAGTTATTGTACCCCTAAACACACAAAACAAAAACATATTAATTGTAAAGTGTAATAACTAAATAGTCCATTAATCATTTAAACTTTGAACTATGTATTTGAGATGAGTGATTTATCATTATGATACAATTTTTATTTTTATTTTTACAAATTATATGGGTTAGATTGGCTATTTGTTTTTTATGGTTAAATTACTAATTTAACCATATAATAAAATAATCTAATGCTTACTTCTCAAGAATATTTTTCTATTTTCATATTTTTAGAATAGTGCAATTAATTTGATATTTTTAAAAACAAAACCAACAAAACTCTTACCTGATGGTTTTTTTTTTGTCATTTTACATTGTTTTTATTGTAAATTCTACGGGTATTCATGGGTATTGTTGTAAATTATATTTATTAAATATAATTAAAAAAACTTGTTAGCGCATGTTGAGCACGTGTCAGCTTGTGGATGATTCTAGTGCCATTCGGGCGATGTGGAAAGGGGTCATCTGACAATCAAGCGTCGTCTTATAGGGTGGCGTTTGAAAGTTCTCGACGCCACCGACCCGATGAGATGGCGCATGTCCCAAGATTCACAATGGTTTGGCAGCAGTGACCGTTTTCTCCTTTCTTCTCTCTCTCCCAATCTAGATTTTCATGTCAGCCCTTTAAAAATTCAAAAGCAAACCTTTAATTTATTGATTCTTTAGATTTGGTTCCTTTGACTTTTATTATGGGTTTTTTTATCTTTAATAATTTATAAAATTGGTATGACTTTTTAATTTTATTCTTCTTAATTTTTTTTATCTTTCAAATTTGATCATCATTCTTTTAATTGCTATTTTTTGTTTGGAATCAATTTTTAAATTGATTTTGTTTTATGATTTCACCCTCTTTTGATCTTTTTTGTTATCAAATTTAATTATTATTCTTTTGATTGTTAATTTTTTTATTTGACTAGTTTTTATTTAAAATCAATTTTTAGATTGAATTTATTTTATAATTTCACCTTCCTTTGGTTTTTTTTCTGTCAAATTTAATTGGTAAATATTTTCCAATGAAAATTATGAACGAAGATTTTCTATCACAAATTCTATCGTAAATAATGACAAAATATGTCTTGTTAACACTACCATTAATTTTTTTCAATTTTCCAATTGTGGAGCCTCAACTAGTTTCACCACTACTTAAAATGTTATTAATTTCTAGTTCCTCTTCTTCTCATTTCCTTAAAAGGTAAAAATTCTCCATTTCTATTCCTTTAATTTTCCTTTGTTTCAATAAAAAAGAGGTAAATTTATCTTTCTTCGTCTATTTTATTCCCTTCCCCTAACGTTTTTTTTCTTTTTTTCTCTCTTTTTCCTACCCCCAACCACTCATGTTTTAAAATCATGAGTTACTTACAAGCTCACCCAGCTCAACCTACAAATTTTGGATTATTTCAGTTCTTAGTGAAAAATACCGGATTGGATCTTATTTTTGCAATCAATTCAATGGATTTGCATGGCGGATTGGATTTTCACTTGCCTCCTCTAAAATAAAGAAAATATTCTGCTGGCCCCATTATATGACATAGAATATTTGATAGGAAAAAAAGAAAAAAAAGAAAAAGACAAGAGTGGCCCCACAACGCATATATCACGCCAACATTCCTTGCGTTTCTTGGTCCATATACGTGGGTACATACAAATAGCAGGAAATTGATGACTTGTTTCAAAAGCATGTAAATTACTAAATTAGCGATATTCAAAACCTCACAGGACCCCACGTACATTTATGAAGCTTGAAGTTCCTTAATTTTGTCAGGTGACCCTTCGTATTTGACTGCAAATACACTGTATTTTCTATGTATATACACAGTTTGGCATACGAAGCTTCGTCGGTCTACTACTCCTCCTCCCAAATCTCCATGTTTTAATTGAAGCTGTCATTTTCCCTTTTCAAAAGAAGAAACTTGTTTATTTATTTTTCCCCCATGTCAGTTTTTTCCCACTCCAAAGCATTGGATGCCCAAAATAGTCAACGAAATCCATCTTATCAACTCCCTGTCATGGGCGATGAGTTACTATGTATACATGAACACATTCCATCGTTTCAACTTCCCTGTAATTAATGGGTGACGGGTTAACCATATAAGATGGATATATCCTATGGTTTAATATCCATATCAGCCAAGAACATTAACAAGCGGATAGCCTACTAGCTCCTAACGTTATACACAAGCTCTCATGTGCTTTACTCGACTCTGTAAGCCACAAGGTTGCAACAACAACGAGGAATTCTGCAAGCTTTTTTCTGAATTGAGGCGTCGCATTTTAAATCTGAATTCCTGTAGCAACTTAATTAGAAAACGGGGGCACAGCTAGCTAGCTAGCTAGCTGCTCTTAATTCTTCAGAAAATTAAACAATTATTGGCCCCGATATTCTTAATTGCACATTTCAAAGAATTCAAGATGCAATGGATCATTGAAATGATGGTACGAGGAAAAGCAAACAACCTAGTTGAATTCGAGACATGATCAAAAAGCATGGAGAAAATGGAAACTCCGCAAAATCCAAAAAGGCTAGTACGTACTCCACGAAGAATTGAAAATCAACGTGTGGCTAGGTAAAGAGAGTGGGAAAAAAACTAGCCTCTGACTTAGACCTTCGAAGGAGTTATAAACATGTCTGTTAATTATAACACTAATGAACTCAAATCCAAACAAATAATTTAGATGTGTGACCCCTCATCAGCATATATTAATATGACATTTCAACCGGCGTGCTATTATATGATTTATAACATGTCAAAACAGACATGAAAGAACAGGACTCCATTGTCAAAATCCTTACAAAAGTCCACTCAAAAAGTAGACCAAACTTGAAAATCACTCAAGAAAGCATAAATCCAATTATTAGTACATATATATATATATATATATATGGCTCTGATTATTATTATTATGAAAAAAATTGGTTGAATATATCGTTATGATTAGTTGGTGTATGCTTTCGTTTGAGGACAGTGACTGATTGGTGAGCTCTTTTACACTCAAGCATGACGAAAGTAATGAATCTAGATATTGCAAAATTTTATCAAACAGAGCACTAAATGAATAAGCTAACGTTCTTGGTTTTGTTGTCTTTCAGCTATTTGTTTTGTTGGTACGTATGCATGGAGAGAGCGAGCGAGCGAGCGAGAGAGAGAGAGATGAACTCACGGCTGCTTCCAGCCTCTACAGGACTACAATATCCGATTGCTTAGGGAATTTCAATTGATTTCATGGGAACATTCCATTACCAAGTCTAGCTACTACTGATTTTTCAAGCACGCCCGTGTAGACAAAAAAATACTTGTATTAGGTCATATACATTATTTTTCTCCTTTCTGCTTGGCAAAAGCAGTCAAATATAACCCCTTTATCTAGTTTATCACTCAATTTAAACTACTCCAATATGTCAAATGTAAGAAGTTTAACTTATTTTTATCATATGTTAATAAATAAATAAAAATAGCCTTCCTTGGTGTTACGATTCAAAGTAAGAAGTTATAATTCAAAAATAAATACTTTAATTTATCCCACATCATTGATAAAGAGAAGATGCCTCGAGCCCACCACCATCCCACAACGCTAATCAGAAAAGGGCTATACAAAAAGCCCAAAAAGTATAACAGGCTTGAAAAGTGAAATATTTGATTGACCGGACAGTATTTTCTTTTTCTTGGTAAATAAGGCAGCTTAAACACAAAAGAAAAGTAACTTGAAGAAATACAAAATCTAGGCATAGCAATCCAAGGGCCTCTTGATGCGAGAGATCACAAATGCCATCAGGAGGAAGCTTGAAATAGTACTGCACTCCTAGTTGAAGCTTGAAACCAGTGTTAGCAGACCCTGGTTCCCTTCCGCCATAGACGTAAGTAATTGAGCCTCCAAGCCACGGTAGTTTCTTACTCGATCCTATCCTCAAAATTTATTACCATTAAACATCCAAAATGCACAAGGTTTGATTAGGGCTCTTCAAAAAAGCTGATTCTAGCTATTAAACTGAAAAAATTAAATTAATAAAAAAAAACTGAATCAATTGATTAAAAAATTAGATAAATTACTTTATTCAATTTGATTTTGATTTTAAAAAATTTAAGGTGATTAAATTGGATCAAACCATATTAGTTCTATTAAATCTAAATATGACTTAAAAAAACAAGGTATAAAAAAAAATATCTTTAACCTTAAATCATTTTATTCCTTTTTAGCTGCCCTTCTACTCTTCTATCTCATTTTCTCTTCTATTAACCTAACACTAAATCCATCTTTTGAGTTTTGACACCACCCCACCTCTTTTTGCCATTGCTCTTTGGCCTCCTTTATGGCTATGGTGAAACTTATCTTTTTTTTTCTTTGGTTTTTTTATGGAACCTACTTGGCTGACAAGGTTACGTCAAAGCAATTTTCACATGATTTAATTTAAGACTCAAGCTAAGTAGAAAGTTGGGTTGAGATTCTTAGACTTTGAATTGTTGTATTGAGTTTAATGACAATGCCAAAAAAAATTGAAAGTCTAGAAATTATTTTATTTACATTCTAAAAGCTTTTTTAGTTCAAGCCACAACGAGAGCACAATCAATAAATTGGTTTGTGTATATATCATAGTTGTAAAATATGGTCTCACTTAGCAAGTTGATCCGGAACCCTGTTGACTTAGAGCGTTGGCCGGTTTTACATAGGTGAAAATTGAAATTGCAATTGGCCAGGCTAAACCTAGGTGACCTGTCGAGTCAACTCGAAACTCAAGTGACCCAGCATAATTTTTTTTCATTAAGAAAACAGTGTCATTTTGTTTTAGAGATACAAATCCCGACCTCCCCTTTTTCTTCCCCTATTTCTTCATTTCTTCTTTCTTTTGTTCTCACATCGTTTACATCTATGAGAAAAAACTAAAAAACTCAGTCCAATCCCCTACTCTTGCCCCCTTTGTTCTTCATTTATTTTTGAAACTACTGCTTTAAAAGTTCATCATCTCCTATTATAGTAATTTATTCTTTCCACTGTTGCCAAATCTTATTATCTTGTATGTTAACATGCTCTTACATTTACAACAAGAAGTTTTTACAAAGATTACTATGGTGAATTTTGACATTATTTTTGTCTATTTGCAGATATTTGAGTAGTAAGAACAAGCTCACATGTCTAGTTCTTCATCCTCTCAAGAAAAAGTCTAACAGTGGATAATTGCAGCTAAGATTTGGCTATCAACTTCAATGATTATAAATTTCTCAAGTGAAACATATATATTTTTAGTGTATAATTATAAAGAAAAAATTATCAATGTTTGGATAAATTGTCGCACATGGACGCGCGACGTCAGAGGGTTATTTAGAGTCACCTCCTAGTTGTTTGGTTCAGGGTCGCTAAGAAATTCAGGTGTACTGACTCTGGTGTACTTGTCTTATCAGAGATTTAAGGGTAAAGGACTAGTTGTGACCGGGAAAGGTATTAGCACCCCTAGCGTACCTTACCTGAAGTAAATTGCTTTATGTGATTTGATGTGGTTTAAAGGTTTTGGTGGTTTTTTTATTGGTGGTCTATTTGTGGTTTAGGATTGAGATTTACCCGTATGAATAAATTTGGTATTTATGGATTTATTATGGACTCGTGTACCCAAATAAATTCTTAGAAAAAGATTATTCATAATTGGTGTGTTATGGTGAAAATACTCCAAATTAAAATTGGTGAATATTTAGAATAACTTTGAGAATTTTCTGGTCAACTACCGATATTTCAAATATCAGCCTCACTTGTAAGTCCAGTGTTCTATACCAAGATTTTTAACCATTAATTCTAATGAATTAAAAAAATAAGGATTTATTAAAATATTGGCCAAATTCTCATGGGTTTAGTAAACTAGTTATTAAATCCTAAAATGCATGCAAAATACGTATTTTGAATTCTTCATATGTAAATACTAGACGATATGATTTTGTTTATGTTTTTGAGAGACTTTGATTGTTTGCAATTAAAAACATTTATTTTGTTTTTTCTTTTTAGTTTTAAAACATATAAGAAAATACAACTACACACTCCCATTAGCGGAGAGAGATCTGACCTTCCAAAGCTTCGGTCCTTTTTTCCTTTCTTTCTTCCTAGGTCAGCGGTGAGCTTGATCTTTACCTGCAAAACAAAGAAAAACAACGTAAACATTTGATTTTAATTTTATTTTTTTAGATCTGATTAAGCTTTTTATTTCAATCTTTCTCTCTAATTTGTCTTTCTTTTCTTCTTCTTCAGATGGCAGATCTAGTTGTTGGGTAGCATCGGTGCTGATATGTCACTATCTACAGGTACTGTTGGAGGTTATTTCAATGGTCAATGGATCTTTAGAGGTTATTGGGTTGCGTCATGGGTATGGTTATTGATGGTGATGGGGCCAATGGTTGTGTTGACTAAGAGGTAGTGATTGGCTAATGGTGGGGTTTTTAGCCGTGGTTGAGAGAGGTAGAGGATGGGTGGAAAATATAGGGTAACCAGCGGTGAGAAAGAGAAAATGACAATGAATCTGCAGTGGTTAGAGGCAGTGAGTAAGTTGTTATTGTCATTGGCAGTGATAAGGAGAGAGAAGAGAGGCTGTCACAGAGAAAAGAAGACACAGCTTGGATTTTTTTATGGGTCTAAGAATGGTGGGTGACGGTTGGATGGTGGTTCGACCAAGGAAAAAGGTTGCTAGTTAACTAAAGGTGGAAGATGGGTGGCCTGTAAGGGGAAGAAGTTGCTGGTAAAGAAAAAAAGAGGGAGACCTCTATGCAAGGGTTTTCTTTTTTGTCAAGAAAGCGAGGTTGGTGTGAGATGGTATGGATAATAGAGGGAGACAATCAAGAGAGGCGGCCAAAAGGTGTTGTTGGTTTTCTTTTTCTTTTTTATGTTGGTAGGTCCTAGTGTAGAGATAGGGTCTAAAGGTTTTTTTTTTTGTATTGTGTGGGTATGGGGAGAGTATGTGTGAGTATTTTTTATTTTTTTTGTATCTCTCAAATTTTCTCCCTCTCTTAAGTGTGTGTGTGTGTGTGTTGTAACCCACTTATTTATAGATAAAAATCTTCTTTGGCTTGAAGGCAAAGCAAACCAAGATCAACCATTGGATTTCAAGAATAAATCACAACCATTCATTTGCTAACTTGGAGACAAATCAAAGAAAAATGGACTCTTGAATAAAGAGAATTGATTGTAGATCATTTGATTAAAAAAGATGGGTTGCTTGGTGAGAGGGTTTCTAATTTTCAAATTGGTCCTCTCCCTTCTGTAATTACAATTAGATCACTAAAAAATTAAATGTATTTTTTTCTTTTTTTCTCTCTTTTTTTTTTATTTTAATGACCTTGTTTATGTCCACTATAATTTGAGATTAAAATAAAAGTATTTTATTTTCTCTAATTCTTCAAATATTATTTTATCTTATTAAGATGCATCATTGATATTTATATTATGTTTATCTTTACTTTGACTACGTAGGAATTATTGGAAAATGGTGAAATTATGATCCAATCAATTTTGAGGTATTTTATGACATTGATAATTAGGTTGTAGAAAATGATCCATCAACCTTAACAACTAAAGAAGATGTTTTCGTCTTGATCTATCAACGGTGACTATTAAAGATACTTTCAATGATGATAATAAATGACTGATGCTTTACTTATTGATTTGTTTTAAACAAAGTATTATATAACATGTAATATTTATTCTTTAATTATAGATTTGATAAATTTCAATAAGATTGATGATGAAACTATAAAAGAGCATGGTTATGTTCTAATAAGCATTGATGAGGTAGACCCAATACCATCGACACTTAATTTGAATTTTTTTTTTGGACATGGAAGAGCTTACCATGTTCATTATACCAAAGTGAAGGTGTTCACGAGTATGCATCAATATGTGTTGCATTGGTTTTCAATATACTTCAACATAAAACTTGAAATATAATGTTATAGGATCTTGAACTTTTTAATAATAAGGATATTGTTATGATAAAGTATCAATCAAAATATAGAATTTGAAATTATAATCATTTAATTGCTTTTCCCCTTGCACCTGTAGCATGTTGAATAATAAATGATTGTTCAATAATGAATATTCATATGGATACCCTAACCTCGATGGATATCTAATTTTTTTACTTTATAGGTAATAGATAAAGTATGGATATAGAGAAATCCAACTAGTGAGTAACCATTGTCATCCCTAATCAATTCAGTGCTATATTATAGTAAACAAAGAATAAAACACGTGTTTAATATTTTTTGGTGATATGGATTTAATAATTTTGTAATTTATGGCATGTAATTAAAAAAAACTTTACTCTCTCCTCTAAGTTTTCAATTTACCTCAACCAATACATGTGTTTTATTTTTTTTCTTATTGTAGAAATTTAAAACAAAAGAGAATGATATCATTTGATAATTTAATTATATATGTGATTTGAATTTCAACTTATATAGGGTTTATATAGTCATATAACAAGACTTATAGGAAAAAAATAAACGAATTATAGGAAATACTTGATCATCATTCACTGGACTTTGATTAAAAGATCAATCAAGTGTTCAACCACAAAAACACACGTATTTAAAAATTATTGGTGATATAGATTTAATAATTTTGTAATTTATGGCATGTAATTAAAAATCCCTCCCCTCTCCTCTAAGTTTTAAATTTACCTCAACCAATACATATGTTTTATTTTTTCTTATTGCATAAATTTTAAATAAAAGAGAATGATATTATTTGATAATTTTATTACATATGTGAGTTACATTTTAACTTATAAAAGGTTTATATAGTCATATAACATGACTAATAAAGAAATAAAATAAAACAAATTATTTAAAATGGTTGATCATCTTCTGTAACTGGATGATTGAAATAGTTTCTTAATTGTTTGGAATTACTTGATTCCTTAATATTTTTTATTGATTAAAAACATATTTACATTATTTATTTCCTTAACACTTATAACATGGTCTATTTTAAAAAAAAATACAAATCTATAACTTGTAAAAAGACTTAGTGGCTAAAGTGGCCTATTTTCTAATATATTCTAAATAATAAAATGAAACCAACCCTTGTCTAAAAAAAATCAACAGACCTTAAATCATGGCAACCCTAATTGATCGCTAGTTTATATATTGCGATGTGTAAATTGAGGAATATAATATTCTAACTTGCTAGTTAAACTAACAAATGTAGATTGATGAATATAATATTCTAATTTCCTAGTCTAACTAACACAAACTTTGTATTTAGGCCTTGAATAAGCCTTAGGCCATCAAACCTTTTGGTAGCATGTTTGAGGCTATGACTAATAAGTTTGATGAAGTCATCAAAAAAACTTCACACAAAAATTAGGTTTTTTGCAGGTTGCAATCCTAGACCAAGACATATGGGCTTGAATATAGGTTTGGTGTTTAGACTTGATTGTTCTTGAAAAATAAGTCTCTTGTTTAACAAGAGCCTCTCTGGTGCTTAAGTCGATAAATGTAGGAGAGAAATGAGAAAGATGTAAAAATAAGAGTAAAATGTTGAGTCTAAAGAAATTATAACCTATGTGAACCTCTTTGTTTACGTCATGATCCAAGATATTTATAGACTTTAGACATATCAGTTCACCTATAGAGTTACATGAAAATTGATTGGTGAGACTTTAGTGTCCACTATTAGAAGTAGTGTTTGGCATAGTATTGGCGAAGTGTTTAGTGAATGTCAATGACATATTAAAAAGAAATAATCATTAGCTAATATAAAAGACGTCTGATTTTTATAGCATTGAGTATGTTTACACTACGACCATTGGCTAAAAAATATGGCACTAACCCTGTATAAAAATATGCATTTACAGAGAATACATCAAAAATTATGTCAATTAAACATAAAAAAAATATTTTATGTGTGAGTAGTATGGAGTTGTGTTTTGAATCCTTAGAACTTGAAAAATACATTAAGATCTGTATAAGAGTTAAGAATTTTTTGTTAGGTTGGAGCATAATAATTTTTTGGTTCAAAATAAAGAGAAAAAACAGGTTTGGTTAGTCTAAGCAAACTAAAAAGCATTTTGTTTGGAATGTAGTTTAAAGGGATTGGAAGTAGTCCATTTGGGCAAGAGCCTAAACGGGGCCATTTAGGCTGCTGGCTTAAATGACGTGCATGCGTGTGTGTGTGTTCCCTATAGTACATGCAATCTCTATCCTAAGAAAACGTGTATGACCCACATCATCTTTTAATGGTCTTTCAAGGTGCCAATATAATTGTCTCGTCAAGATTTTTCTAACGATACTAGGTATCAAAATCAAAGATCAAGTGTGTCTTGATAACCTATTATTTCCTTCACTTTTTTCTTCCTATCTTATCTTTGCTCTCTCCTTGCTATGTCATCCATTAAATATTTTAATTTTTATTTCACTTTGTTTAGGACAAAACCCTAACAGGGTAATTTTTTATTTCATCCTGTTTAGGTCATGGCCCAAATGGAGTGGCTTTTATTTCACTCTGTTTTGGCCACAACCCAAACAAAGTGGTTTTCTGTATATACACCACAATTAATCCCCGCCTCTTTGAGGTTTTAAAACATACATGTTTGAAATACTTAACTAGCATAAGTTAGGAAAGAAAATTTACTTGTTTTGTATAGATGATGTTATATGTTGTGGCTATGAGAGTGGTACCGACTCTTAGATGTTGGCTTTTTTATGTTTTGCAAAGTTCCCAACATGAGAGTTTCTTCATGAATTTTGTTAACTTTTTTGTGTGAGAGAGGAGAATTCAATAGTGTTGCTTGTAAAGACAAGCAGTGTACTGATAAAAAAAAATTGAAAGTGATATGGTTTGTGTATATAGATGAAAATATTTCATGAGCAGCCATAAAAACTGAAGAATAATCCTTGATTATTTTTAAGACAGGTAGTAACATGTACCTAGAGAAATGTGGTCATACAGACCTAAAAAAAGTGGTCACGAGGACCTAAAGAAAGATCTCTTATCCTTTAGAAGATATTAAAGATATGTATGAATATTTTATAGAGATTTTTCCATAAATATTTGTTATTGAAATACATTTGGAGACATGAAGATCTCGTCATAGAGATTTTCATGGATATATATTTGGAGATTTCAATGGAGATTTTTATCGAAGATATTAAAGATGTGAAGAGAAGTTACTGCATTTATTGAAAGTACAAAAGATAGAGATACAATTCCTAGAGCTAATTTGGAGATTATTTGATCTCAAGTAGATCATTAAATATGCAGACTTATTTTCTTTCATGCTTAGGTTTTCTTTCTTTTTTCATGAATTGGTGGAGATAACTTATAATGATTAATCTTTCTATCTTATTTTTCAAGGCATGCAATTCCTCGGTGTCATACCCATGGTCACAGTAAAAAAAAGCAAAATGTATTATGGCTCCTGGTGTTCGCCTTAAATTTTATAGGAGAAGAATGTTGCATAAATTCTCTTTCTAATAGCATATAGCACCTTAGTCCATGTGGTTGTTAGATGGTTATCAAAAACTTAGAAAATATCAAGTGATCATGAATATGTCATTTGGTGCTCTTTATGATTTGTAAGGTCATCATAGTTATTTAAGTTAACATTCGTAGGGACACATTCTTTAAAGAGATTAGTGTGTAACACTTTGTGATAAAGTGGAGAATATCATACTTGGTGGGATTAGTGTTCACTCTTAGGAGCTGATCTTATCTCGTGTCTAGGTCCTTTTTTATCAGGGAGTATTCGAGTAAGAGTTAAAGGAGAATTGATGAAGATAATCACTCTAAGGCCAGGATCCAAGGAGGAATGCTCTCCCTGGCGAGAGCGGCTTTTTTGGAGTGTGAGAATGTCATGCATATTTTAGATGTTATTTTATCCAGTTCCTTTATTGAACTCGAGTGACCTCTATATACCTGGTGCATGTAATGGATCTAAGTGTTGAATTCCTTGTTGGTGGAATGGAATGGTGTGAAGTTGTTCTTATATAGTTAGAAAATCTTAATGAGGGAGTTACAGGAGATCTAAAGAGTTAGAATCCTTATAGCAAGGAAGTCAATTACTTCCTTTTTTTTTAAGTTTCGTCATTTATGAAAAACGTTTTTTAGTGAGAGATGAAGGTGATAAACCAATTTTATATTTAGTTTCTCGTAAATGATGTCAGTGATGAAGTCATGAAAAAATTCACATAGAAATTGAACTTTTCACGAGCTACGATCCTGGGCGAGGACATGTGGACTTGAATATGGTCTTGGTGTTTGGGCTTGATTATACCTGAAAAACAAGTTCCTAATAGAATAAAGGATTCTTCAATGCTTAAGTTAGTAAATGTAAGAACGAGAGTGAAATATTCAGTTTGAGGAAATTGTAACTTGTGTGAACATCTCTGTTTACTTGGTGACCCAAGGTATTTATAGATCTTGGTAACGTTAGCTCATCTCGAGAGTTGCATGAAAATTGATTGGAGAAAATATTGGTGCCCACAATTGGAAGTTGTGTCTGACATGGTAATTGTGAAGTGTTTGGTGAATGTCAATGATATGTTGGTGAGAAATAATCATTGGCTTAGAAAGGAGGTGCCTGATTTTTATAGAGTGTGGAGCATGTTTGCATTGCGACCATGGCTAGAAAAGTTGGCGCAGACCCAATATAAAAATATACACTTATAGAAAATATATCAAAGAATATATCAGTTAATCATAAAAAAATATCATGTGTGTAGGGAGTGCAACGTCGCATTCTAACTCCTCAAAACTCAAAAAAAATATGTTCAAATATGTGTAGGAGTTGAGAATTTTGTGTGGTACTAGATTGAGGCCTGAATAATTTCACATATCAAAACAATAGAAAAGAAAAGAAAAAAAAGGTTTAGGCAGTTCAAACGAACTAAAAAGCATTATGTTTGGATTATGGGCTAAAGAGATTTAAAGTAGTTCATTTAGGCAGTAGTCCAAACAGAATAAAAACACCTCTTTTAGGATGTTAGGCCAAACAAGGTGAAGGCATCTTGTTTGGGTCTTAGCCCAAAGGAGGTGAAAGCACCCTATTTAGACTACTGGCCCAAACAAGATGATTTTATTTTTATTTTTTTCGTTTGACACATGCAATGCAAATGCTAGGAAGTAGGTTGCTTCATTTCTTTTAGGAGGCATATGAGGCTTACTTGGTCATCTTATAGTGGTCTTCCAATATGTCATTACAATCATCTCACCAAGATTTTTTTCAATAATACCAGGTGTATCGGAATCGAAGATCGAGTGTGTTTCAACAATACTTGTTTTTCTTTTTTTTAATTGATTTTTTTATTTTATTTTTCAATATTGAATTGATTGAAAATTAGACTTCGTAACTTTTTTCAATTTACTTTCTATAAGTTTATTTTTATCTCATAAACCAGATTAAGGGTTTAATATGTTAACCCGGGTTTACTCAAGTAGTTTTTTTTTGTTATTGTTTAAATTTAATATATTTGTTTTCAATTTTATCTTTTAACATTGAGTTAATTAAGAATTTATCCTCATAATTTTTAAAGGGTTATCACGGTCTCATGATCAAGACTGTGGATTTGATAAGTTAATTTGAGTTGATTTAATATATTATCATATCAATATTTAAAATGAAAATTCTTCAAATATGATTTTATATTAATATTTTAAAAAAATATTAAATACAAGACTTATTTTAAGTTTATAATTAAATAATTTTTTATTAAAAAAATGTTAATAATATTTAAATATTTTTTTTATTAAAAAAATGGTAAACAATTATCTAAAAATTAAACTAAATAGCAACCTAGTCAAAAAAAAAAAAAAAAAAAAAAAAAAAAAAAAAAAAAAAAAAATAGATTTTT
>Ga0325404_1002923_pt1 | contig 18223 bp, 13 predicted proteins | sample PopdelMetagenome_18_FD_205664 | JGI IMG/M metagenome (GOLD analysis project Ga0325404, IMG submission 205664) | Populus deltoides microbial communities from Bellville, Georgia, United States - Xylem-Control-R1 | ecosystem: Host-associated > Plants > Phyllosphere > Stem > Wood/Secondary xylem... | reverse complement strand
ATTATTATTATTATTATTATTATTATTATTATTATTATTATATATGTTAGACATGAGTCATTTGGATATATATTTGTAACAACTTATATATAATAATAACCTAAAAAACATAAACTAATAAATTATGGATTCATCTTATACATAAGCACCATACTTTTTAACATGAGGCAAAATTTGATTCTATACAAATTTTAAAGTAAATACTTGAAATCGCTTTAGGAACTGAAGCAGAAGGTCACATCTAGTAAAAGCCTGACCTAAAGATAACTCACACTCTAAAACCGATAAAACCATCAGAGGGAATTGCTTAAAGAACTATTTTGATGCATACATTGAAAGTTTTAGTTTTCATGGATAAAACCAAATCTTTTAAAGATTTCTTCTTGAAAAGATTTAAGTGCTGAAACAAAACAAAAAAAGCCCTCAAAATTAAAAAAAGAAGAGGCAATTAAAGCATTGCCAAGAGCATGATGAAAAGCAATGTGAGCTCTATAAGAAACAAAAGCTAAAGACTTTTTCCAAAAAATGAATTAGGTAGAGATGCAGCACAAGAAATAGATCCTGGTTTAAACATACAAATTCAAACAAATAAATGAGCTTACACCATAAGGAGGAGTTCATAGGATACCAAAGAAGAGGAGATCTATGTTTTCAAACCAGGTAAGGATGCATGTATTTAACCCCAAAGCATTGCAAAATGTTTTATTTTACATAAAAGTTCTCGAAATACTCAAATGAGTCAAAGAAGGAGTTCGTGAACTGAGAAATCAAGAAGAATAAAGTTAAACCTACAATCGATGAAGGAACTTCCCTTGCAATCAAAATGTTTTGGATTCAGTTAAAACAATTAAGACATCTTTGTACAGTTCTAGTTATAGGGTATCACTAGAATTCATGATTTCAGGTCAATGTAACAAAAAAAATATAAGTCAATGAGATGACAAAACTCTATAAGAAAAGTGTTGCACAAAAGAATAGTTATGAGAATACGGTTCTCCTAGTAGCTATGAGATTTTTGTTTTGGTTAAAAGGAATCGCTAGATTGAGATTTCATGTTAACCGAGCTGAAGATAGAGATTTTGGTTCTGGTTAAATGGGATCGCTAAATTAGGATTTTAGGTTAACTAAATTCTATACAAAGATTTTGGTTCTGGTTAAAAGAAATTCCTAGATTGGGATTTTAGTTTAACCGAGCTATAGGTAAAGATTTTGTTTTGGTTAAAAAGGATTGCTAGATTAGGGTTTCAAGTTAATCGAGTGATAAACAAGATTTTGGTTTTGATTAAAGGAGATCGCCAGATTAGGATTTCAGGTTAATCGAGATATAAACAAGATTTTGATTTTGGTTAAATGAGATCGCCAGATTGGATTTTCAGGTTAACCGAGCACAAGACAAAGATTTTAGTTATGGTTAAAGATTTTCAGACTGAGATTTCAAGTTAACCAAGCACAAGACACAAATTTTAATTTTAGTTGAAGGGGATCATTAAGATTCAAGATTTTAGGTTAACTGAACTAAAGATAGAGATTTTTTGTTCTAGTTAAAGGGAATTGCTAGATTAAGATTTCAGGTTAACCGAGCTGTAGACAAAGATTTTGGTTTTAGTTAAAAGGGATCGCCAGATTGGGATTTCAGGTTAATCGAGTTGTGATAAAGATTTTTGGTTCTAGTTACAGGGAATCACTGAGATTCAGGATTTCAGGTCAAGTGAGTAGAAGACAAAGATTTTGGTTATAATTAAAAGGAATCATTAGATTGAGATTTAAGATTAACCGAGATGTAAAATCAAAGTTGTAGTTGAAGGGAATCGCAAAGATGCAGGATTTCAAGTTAGCTAAGTTAAGAACAAAAGTTGTCAAGATGACATAATTCATTTCTCAATGGAAATAATTGGAAAATTATTCTGTTTGAAGGGGATTAATATGAAGACAGAGTTTCAGGTCAACCAAACTAAAGCTCTAAGAAGATTAGGTTTCAAGAATAGTCCATTTGTCTTTATAAACATACTACTCAAAGCACTTGATAAGTCTTTGCTCTGTAAGTATTGTAAAGAGAGGGCATCTATCGTTATCCATTTTCAGACCCCATAAAAATATTTTTTAAAAAAGTAAACTACAAAAACACAAAAAAAGTGGAAAAAGTTGACTAAAAAATATAGATACATTAGTAGGAAGAACGACTAGAAATTTTCCAAAAATTGGTTGAAAAAGATCAAAATATACAAGTTAAAAAAATTTGGCAACATATTTTTGATTGATGAAGGCCTTATTGGCAAGAAAAAAATAATTTAAGGAGGAAAATTCAAAATTAGATGTTTAAGGACTTATTTAAATTTTTTCAAGGATTAATTGAATTTATTGAGGGCTTAATTGCAAGAAAAATTGATTTTTAAAGTCAATTTAAGCTTTAATTGGAAGAAATTAAAGTCTGAGGGTCGAATTATAATTTTAAAAAGAGTTAATTTGGTCAAATCAGGAGTTTAATTGTATAAATATTGAAGTTTGATAGGCAATTAGGAACTTGATTGAAAAAATCTAAAACCGAAAACCAAATCGAAAAAGGCGTGTGAATTGCGAGTTGAAATTTATCAAATCATGGGTCCAATTGAAGAAATTGAATGTTTGTTGACCAATTGAAGGTCAAAATAAACAATTTCATAACCAAGGACTAAAATAAAAAAAAGGGTCAACTGTAGAGCTGACAATTGAGTTTGGTAAGGATTAAATTACATGAAATTAAAAACTTGAAAGATAATTATGGGTGCAATTAAAATAAATTGAAATAATAGGGACTAGATTGAATTTTTTCCAAATCCCAAATTAAGAAACCTAGATTTTTAAAGTTTAACTTAGACGACACGTTGTTTGGCCATTATGTAGTTTTGGCTAATTGAGTACGCATTTTTAGGCAAATGAATGTGGCGTTTTTGACCACCTCAAGGCTATAACTACCACTATTCGACTAAGAAACATCCCATCTATAAAGATCAGATACTCTCATCAAACATTTACATCCCATTTTCTTCAATGATCTCAACAACATCTTGTCCTCGATCAACCCTTATTATATTTTTATATTCTAGGCCTACCGAGTTGGTACCTTCAAGCGAATGAATCCGAAGCTACAGACTTTCAAATCAGCTAAGGTTGGATCCAAATGAAAGGTGTGCACTCCCTTTACTAACTTCAGGTGGTCTGCAATGACGATGGCGTCAAAGTTGCTTTAATGAAGCCTTGAAATTGTGTAACTTAGTCATCGGTGATTATAATACCGATTTTGTAAAACCACTAATCTTTTTCAAGTGTTTACACTTCAAAGTTGCTCAGAGGGTTCTTATTAAGAATTTAAAACCCTTATCTTAAGATTAGAAAGCCAAAAAAACTCACATTGACCTCTAAGTTTTGCAAAAAAATCATCTTTGAGTTTGTTACAAAACCACCATTGCAAAACAAACAAAGAAAAGAGTTTCCAGCTGTTAAGATTTGTCCAAAACCATCCCATTTCAATTAGAGGCCAAGTATTGATGAATGATGATCAATCTTTGATTGAATCCATCAAAATCCTAGCTTGAAACCCTATAAATACCATTGGAAAATCAAGGCAGAGGGGGCAGAGAAAAGCAAGGAAGTTAGGATAAAGAAACATTAAGTGTGAATGTTGAAGAGCCCAACACAAATATTTCCTCAACTTTGAGAAAAAATAGCAAGATTGGGAAAGAAAGGGTAACAACATTTGTTAGAGCTTGAAAGGTATAAAACCTTCCCTTAGTCTAGTGGATGATGTCCATGACATACATCTCTAGCATGTTTATGCATGTTTGATGATGTTTTCAAATATTGTTTTTATATAGGATTGATTGTTGTTGTTGTAACCCATTTTAGGTTCCCTATAAAAATAAAAAAAGCTCGAAACGGTGCCATTTTAAGCGGCACTGTTCTTCTTCCTCCCCTGGATGTGCAGCAGGGGAAGAAGAAGGTTTTTGAATAGGTTTTTTCCTATGCTCTCTCTCTCTTCTCCCCTAACTTGACCAAACACTAACAAGCTATACCCCCTCTCTACACACCCTGTAATCACGCTGAAGAAAGGAGAGGGGAGCCTTACCCTGCAGAGGACGCCCCATGCCACCATATCTTGTGCCATGACAAGACAGGGTGACCCCTCTCCTCCTGCTTATAAATACGGGGAGGCAGAGGAGAATAGGGGGTGGGGAAGGAAAAACAAAGAGGAGAAAAGGAACGGGAGAATAAAGGAGAGATTTTTTTAAGTGGAAATAGAGAGAAAGAAGGGAGAAAATAATAGAAAACAGAAACGAAAAAGAAATGAAAGAAAAACAGGGAAGAACAGAGAAAGAAGGGAGCCAAAGAGAGACATAGAAATTTTAGAGGGGGAGAGAAAAGTAAAAAAAAAAAAGACGGGGGGAGGAAGAAAAAAGGGAAAAAAAAGAAGAAAAAAAGAAAAGAAAAAAGAAAAGAAAAGAAAGAGAGACAGGGGGAAAGTAAGAGAAAAAAAGAGGAACAAAAACACAAAGACAGGGGATTGAGAGAGAACAAAAAAGAGATTTTTAAAAACCAGAAGAACATTGTAGAGGGGGAGAAGGTTTTGAGAGAGAGAGAGAGAGACATTGTTTGAGAACCAAAGGGAGTTGAAAACAGAGATGAACAGGGGGCAAGGAAAGAAACAAAGAGAAATGATTGGAGGAAAAAATACAGAGGAGAGAACTAAAGGAACATTTTGAGAACCAGAACAAAAACAAGAGAGGTTTTTTAAAGATGACAGAGAGGGGATTATATTGTGGACAAAAGGAACAAAAAATAAAGGAAGAAGAAATAGGGAGAAGCTGAAGAGAAAAGAAGAAGAGCCACTGCAACACCACCGTCTACAACCGCATCCTGCCACCATCACCACCAGTAGCTTTAATAACTAGTTTATTAAAGTCATGAGAACTAGGCTAATATTTCAAAAAACTAAAAAATATTATTTTTTGTTTCCTTTTAGTATATGAGATCACAAATTTATACGTAAAACGTATTCCCGATATTAAAAAAAGTATTTCTTTTATAGATATTAGAACGACTAGGTTTTTACCCAAGAAGATAAGGATCTCCTTACTAAGGAGGATTTTTATTAAACTATAGACGGATTAACAATTAGAAATACAATAACACCTTCGCATATATTAGACAATCAAACAATGTAACCTACCTTAGATAGAGCGTATTTGGGGTGATAATACCTTTTTTTTTTACACAATTAGACCCCGTGCCCGATCTCTAAGACTAGTTAGGGTTCCTAGTGACCAAAATATTAGGTGACAACTCTCATACCATCTTTCCACTGATAAAGGTAAGAAATTCTTGTCTTCCCCATTTTCCCGATACTTAGAGTGGACTTACCACTGTGATGCCATACACGTGTGACAGTTGTTATAGTTTTAGTTAGTACGTAAAAATGTTGTTGTTACCATTTACATCGTGCTTAGAGTTGTTGTTGATGTTATTGGATGTGAAGACAATATGTTAGTGACTGATTTTAATAAAATAAAATAGTATTGGTTTCTTCCAAAAAGTGGTAGTGGGTGTTTGATACTTTTTTCTAATTTGTTAGTGCACGTTCTTGGTTCCTGAGTTTGGTTTAGATCCCAAATATTTAAAGAGATAGTTTTGAAGTGAAATTTGATGTTTTTGTTGGCTGTTATTAGGGTTGTAGTTATGGAAGGTGGAACCTAATGCATGATTTTGATGATTTAATGTTTTTTGTTAGTTCTTTTAATCAACTATGCTTAGTATTGATAATGTGGTTTGTGAGGACCAAAAGAAACATATTTTAGAAGCCTAAAAGGCTAGTTCCGAGTTTAATAGTGTGCTGAGTTTTTCTAGGTTTTTGGACAATGTTCTTCATATTCTTAGGAAGAACATTACCTTAGCTCTATGATTCGGACCAATTTTAGTCAATTTCTTTGCACAAGGCACTTGGTGTGACTTGATTAATCAATAATTTAGTGTTAGTTTGCATTAATAACAAATTTTCTAAGGGTTTTTTAATTCTAGAGTTTTGGTTTTGAATTGAAACCCATTTTGACTAAATCATGATTATTGGTTAATAATGATCAATGTTTGATGCTTGATTATTATTTAGTGATTGATTTCCCTTTTATGTGATTTTGATTTCATAAAATCTGGCTTGGATTATTATTCATGCTGTTAGGTTCACCTTAAATATTCTTCGTGTTCTTTAGTTTTTTTCTTTTTTCTTTTGATCTGTTTTTGGTAAAACAAATTTGTGTTTTTCTATTTTTTTTTAAGTTTGATTCATTTTAAGTTTTATTCTGATTTTGGTTTAGTTTTTAAGTTAAACCAATATTTTTTGTTCGACTTATGGTCGAACTAAAGATTTCGGGTCAACTCGGTCGGGTAAAAATCAGGTCAAAGGGTTAGGGACCTGTTTGGTTTGCCATTGTTTTGATAAAGAGAATTTTGGTTTAAGGGCGTAATTGGCAAACAAACCGTAGGCTTGCCTTGGCGATTTTATTACAAAAAAAATGGGTTTTACCAAACAAAGTCTAAAAAAATAATTAGAAAATATTTTATTTTTTTCTTCCTTGCATATGGCCAAAAATCCTAAAAATTATTTAAGCATATAAAAAAAATCTAAAATATTTAGGCATGTTTTAAAAAATATATTGCATGGATTTTACAATAAGTTTGTAAAATTCTAAAGGATTTTGGCCTATATTTCAAAAATATTAAAAATTTATTTTTGGCAAGAGAATATATTATTCACTTTTAATATAAGAACAAAAAACCTACAAAAAGGTTAATATCTAAAATACTATTAGGGATAATAATTTATTATTATTCACCTTTTATGTACGGAGAAAAAACTGTTTGAGGTTAATATTTGAAATATTATTGGTAGCAATACAACTCATTCATTTATAATATAAAGATAAAAACTGCAAAGAATTTTATTTGAAAGATTATTTGGAATGAAGTGGTATAAAAAATTCCAAGTTTATCTTGAAAGAAGCATCAATGATAATTGATGATATTTCACCATTCTAGACCAAGTTCTTCACCTAAAAAACCAGCGTATGTGCATAGTAGCAATCCCGCACAGTAGGCTTATAGGAATATCATCAGACCATAGCAAGCAAACAAAAAAAAACAATGCAGTTTATTTTAGGTAAGGCATACTAGGGATCTCAATACCTTCCCTTTACACAACTAGTTCTTTGCCTAGAAAACAAAAACACTAGAAGTTAATGTTTTGATTTATAAAATCAGCAGCAAATTAATTAGAGAATTAGAAGGTGCCTAAGAGTGTGGTAGCGGTTGTTTTTTAAAGTGTTTTTCATTCCAAAACATATTAAAATAATATTTTTTTATTTTTCAAAAATTATTTTTAATATCAGCACATTAAAACAATCTGAAATGATAAAAAACATATTAATTAAAAATATATATATAAATATTTTAATTTTTTTAAAAAAACTTTCAAAATACAATGCCAGCCTATGTAAAATAGGTGTAAGAAGCAAGATGCAATGCCAACAAATGGGTTAAAAAAACAATAGACTATTTTGAGCTAAACTACTTCAACTGGCATTTATGAGCCCACCAAAGTCAATCTCCCTAATACATTTAAAAGACAGAGTATTAACACTAACCATACTACAATGTTTGTGTCCATCTTTGCACGGTCCAAAACCTTGCGTTGGACAAAGTTCACCTTCAGTCCAATCCATTTCTTATGTAGCATGGATCCATGCCAATTTAACAAGATATGGTAGGAGTGTTGATGAGTTTTAAAGCAGCGTTTGACACTGCTACTGGAAAAAAAAATTTATTTTATTTTATTTTAATTTGTTTTAAATTAATATATTTTTAATATTTTATTATTTTGACATGATTATATTAAAAATAATTTTTAGAAAATAAAAAAAATATTATTTTAATATATTTTAAAATAAAAAACATTTTAAACAACCACTACAAAATACAATCTTCACTTAACTAGTCCTAGACACACAACAAATATAATCATCACCAACAAAACAAAATTGCATCATTAGTGATCTCATTCTTATCTTCGCATCTCAGGAAGGAGCAGCAGCTATCAAGATTTGAAATTAGAGAATTGTTAAAACCGTATTTTTAAAAAATTTAAATTTTTTAAATTAAAATTTAATATAATTTATATATTTTGAATCATTTTAATGTGTTGATATTAAAAATAATTTTTAAAAAATAAAAAAATTATTATTAATATATATTTTAACATAAAAAATTATTTAAAAAACAACATCCAACCCACATGTTTTTATCTTCGCACCTCAGGAAGGAGCAGCAGCTATCAAGATTTGAAATCAGAGAATTGTGGTGGTCAATTAATAGCACCTAACTAGTCAAGGACACCCAACAAATATAATCATCACCAAGAAAACAAAATTGCATCATTAGTGATCTGGTCTGGTGCGCATTCAATAAAGTAGACACTAGGTTATAGTAGTGCGCTGAAAGAGAGGGCAACCAGTGCGCGAGGAATTAATGCACAAGATTATGGCAGGTTAGGAGGGATCTTACAGAATGAGGGGACACGTACGGGATCTTGCTTTGGCAAGGAGGCTTGAGATGGCAGTGCATGAGGATAGCCCACAAGGTAGCTATGGCAAACTTCGAAGATTAAAATCTTTTATGTCTTATTGTAATTCATAAATGAATTCTAATTCAATTAATGACCTATTATACTCTTTTTTTTTTAATATTTGGAATAAAATACTAAATTTTTTCCACCATTCTTACAATCACCTTATTTTAATTCATTGCCGCATCTCTTCCATTAGAGATGAGTACCATGGTCGATATTGTGAGGATAATATTTCATCACCAGCTGACACTGACATCAAATGGATATATATGATGTAATAATCTTCGGGCTAGCAGGCTTAATTATGAAGACATTGATTGATTCTGTTCATGATAAAATTATGAAATCTTTCGGAACGCATAAATGCAATTTTCAATACGATGTAAGTTGCCAAAGAGATGAGAGTCTTTGAAAAGAAACATGACAGCCTAGTGGTCTGTCATGTGTCTGATATTTTTATTCACTCAACTTTTATTATCATGCAAGATAATGGAAACACATGTTTTTCCATTACCCTCACAATCAAAGACCTTCATTAATCACGCCTAGTACTGCTTATTGGACATTCATCTCCTACATTAGAGCTGAGCAAGGTTGACATTGTTAACATCATTACCATGAAGCTCTAGCTTAACTAGCTCACTGATATCATATGGGTGTGCATCCCCAGGAAACTGCCGTTTAAATGCTCTTTTTCCGAAGGCCCAAGCTTTAGCTTCAGTAAAATGGGCCCCGTCCCAGTACACATACTCACTCCTGTTGGCACATGGGACGGAAAGGGATTGGCATGGGACGGCACCCGATTTTAGTACCTGGCAACAGCTATCTCGGGTATTTTTGAAACCTGCAATATTGAAGCAGAAGTAATATTAGTAACGAAGGACTAACTAAAGGAAAATGTCTGTCTTCAACCATTCTTCCGAATCCAGAGAAGAAAACGAAGAAAAAAATAGAGGGAAAGAAAGAGAAATTTATTAGTACCTGCATTTGTTACGTGAGAATCAATATCGTAAGAGTTTATGTAGGTGAATACAGCATCTTTATGCTTTTCATTAAGCTCTTCGAGCATTGTTTGAAGCAGACTGTTGAAAATCTTAACATCATCGTTGAGCCTGTACGCACATGAACTGTCATCTAGTTCATTAGGATATTGTTGTATGTTGGACGGCATACATCCTACCCGAATAAGACCAAACACGGCTATCTTTCTCGCTCCTGTAGAATACAGATCCTGGCAGGAAGGAAAACGGGATTAAGAGGGGCTCCTAGTTAGTTTCTAATCAGATCAGACATTAATTAGTTATTGTCTTAAAAGAGACACCTCCAGTTGAGTTTTGTAAGTCTTAATGAGATGTTTTGCATATTCATCAGGACTGTATAACTTGCTGCTGTTGTAGGTATCCAAGAAATAGTTGTTGAGGTAGTCGTTATGGCCCATATCAGAAACATATATGCATTTGCTCAGGTACTTCTTAGCAACGTCATCGCCTCCCAGTTGTTTGGCAATGCGTGAAACAGTTATCTTGTGATTATATAACTGAATATTCATGGTAAACAGATCTCTCTGGCGTACACAAAAAGAAACACACACACACATATATATAGTTAGTGCTGCCAAAGGACACACATGATTCCAAACTTCATATGCTCAACTATGTAAGTAATTTTATTTTTTTAAATTGAAAGAAATAAGGTGACCAATATTACTAGAACTAAAATTGATTATAGAGAGAGGAGTGGCAATGATAGAAATTAAGACACAACTAGAAAGACTATTTTTTGAGAAAATAAGAAAATAAGAGCTTGTTTGGCTTATATTGAAAAAAAATAATAGAAGTAACGAACATAAAAAATCTGGTGAACCAAACGAGCTCTTATTCTATGTATTATGATTTGGGAAATAACCTTTTTCGATATTTTTCATTTTTCTATAGAATTGGAGAAATAGAAAACCAGCATTTTCTAGAGAAAAAAAATTATATTTTCAATTAGAAAATATGTTTTATTTAGTTTTCTATTTCCCACAAATAAACACAACTTCTCCAAAACCATACAAAACATTTCTAATAGTTTTTTTAATCAAAAAGAGTTTTCAATAGATCATTAATAATCACCGAAAGATATCCTGTTTCATCAAGAATGCCAGCTCCACTAGATCCGTAATTGACACCATCTAGGAAATTAGTGAAACCTCCGACACCGAAGTCCGTGATGAAACTGTCGAAACCTAATTGTTCAGCTGAAACAAAACAATACAAGTTAGTTCAATAGCATTATGATTATATACCTATTTTTATGTATATAAAGAAATTTGAACCCAAAAGCTCTTAGGAGAAGGGAAAAATGGATACTGATTGAGCTACAAGCTCATGCGCGCGCGTATTATATATATGTGTGTGTGTGTGTGTATAGCATAGCCTTAGCTAGTAAAATTGGTATCAGTAAGCGATTTTTTACGTTATAAAAATTGTAAATCTCAGCAACAAAAGTATCAGTAGCAGACTTGGCCCGATTTCTAAATTTAATATAATTATTTCCCGTTAAGTAAAGCAAAACGAAAGAGTTATGCTGTATTATAATTAAGAGAGGAGAGCAAACTGCATGCAGACCAATGGTGTCGGCTATGTTGAGGCCATTGCTACACCTTCCAGTAGCCCCTAAAGGAAAGTCTATTCCATAAGGCAGATAATTAACTTTAACAGGTGTGGTAAGGTAGTTATTGTTTCCATTGTCAAACAAGGAGTCTCCAAAGACGAAGTAGCAAGGAACTTGAGGCGTGGCCTTTCCATAAGTCCAGTGTTGCCAGTTTGACACCAGCAACACCACAGACAACGCCCACAATGCCTTACGCCCACTGGCCATTAAAAAGTAAGCAAAACAAGATAGAAGGGGAAGCTTTGCAGTCGAAAACAAGATAGAAAGAAGGAAGAAGTGAGTTCTAGGGATGAGCGCTTTGGAAAGGATCGAACCAGGGCTATATATAGCGGTCTGGGGCGTCAGCGTGAAACTTTATACAATACTTAATAGTTGGCAACGTGTATTTTTCCTTTTTCATTTAATTTCTTCCAACTTGTGTTATTTTTTTTAACACCATAATACCTGCTACTTTGTTTCTAACGTGAAGAGTATTATCTCTTATGAAAATAATGTTTTTATATGTCGATTCATCAAGCGCTTCATTCTCACTCATTGGAAGGTCCTAACTAAAGAAACCTCACGTAGTCAAGGCGTGTTGATTTTGTAGTTTGAAATATTTTTTTAAATTATTTTTTATTTAAAAAATATTAAATTAATATTTTTCAATAAAAAATCTAAAAAATAATCATTTAAATATATTTTTAATTAAAAAAAAACATTAGAAATACGCATGCTCCAACCTTGAAGTTAATAATGTGAAAGATCCATTCTCAATTGAAAAAATCATTTTAAAAAACTGCATTCATTGCCTACAAATTGAAAAATGATTGGAAGTTGTGCTGGTTAAGCAAAATATTTGCTCTCAAGTAATCATTTTAGGTCTATATTAATACGGATATAAATAAGCAGTAATAGAGTGAATGTACTAAGAGAAAGTAAGTGGAAGAAAAGTAATGAGAAAGAAATTAGTAAGTCATTTACTTTGTTAAAGGAAAAAAAAACAGGGGGGGCTCATAGTAGGAGAAAAGTAAACGGTGTTCATAATTGACAGTCTCTTTTTCTTTTTTGTTCCCTTGATATTAAGAAGTAATTTACTAATATTTTGTAAACACTCATGAATAGCCAAATAAATATAATTACAGAAAACTTAAATAAACAAATTATTTGACTATGAAGAGAACCTTTTAAATAACTTTTTAAAAGATAAAAAAAACTCTTCTGAATAGCTAAACCCAAGATAAACAACTTTCACTAGTTTAAAAGATTACAAAAGTAGTATTTTAGACTACAAATTATTTGTATCTATACTACCTTGTTAAGACAAACACTTCATTTGGTCTTCTATCGCAATAACTTGCCTAAACACTTGATGATCTTAAAAATGTTGTTATTCTAATTGGAACATTCACTTGCTAATAGTTAACACAGAGACTCCTTCTAAGAGTCTGCAGATTCTCCAACTCTTCAGTGAACAGTTTTCCTTAAGAATTTTTTTCATACTCCATTTATGTATTAAGAGTATATGCTGTGAAACTATATGTAACTTCTTAGCTGGTTGTGCACTCTTACTCCGCTATTAGTGCTGCTCTCTCAAATGCTTCTAACTATATATCTTAACAACTTGTGTACTAGGTTCAACTAACTTTAGTCAATTCAAAGACACCTTACTCAATTTTACTTTTGCTAACAATTAATAAAACAACTTGAATTCCTCACGGTGCTTAAGATAATACATTTATTTGATCTTCCAAAAGAATAGTATTTTAAAAGTGAAGACCATACTAGACAAGACTTTCCTCGATCTTAGCAAAATAAAATTTATGAGATTTAAAGGTATAAACTAGGTATACTTACAAAGTTTGCTTTTGTGCTTCGATGTTAGCAATTTATCACTTGTGTGAAAACATATAAAAACATAAACAAAACTATGTAGACATTTTTTTCATCATCATCATTATTATTATTTAAAATTTTTCTCTTTTAAGAATCAGGGCATGTCAAATACACTAATGACTTTCGTAAGAAATTCAAATCTTAGACCATTTAAAGATTTTGTGAATAAGTCAGCCAATTGATGTTCGATGTTCACATGTTCTAATGACACAATATTTGATTCAACCATGTATGTATGTTTGGTTCTTGAATATTGCATATGATTTTTAGAGATACTAATTACATTGGGATCATCACAATAAATAGTCATAACATCTCGAGAGAAACCGTAATCCTCTAGCATCTTCTTCATCTAAAGAAGTAGTGTGCAACAACTACCTACTGCAATATATTTGGCTTACACAATGAATAATGAGATTAAATTCTATTTCTTACTCATCTATATTGTCAAGTTGCCACCAACATAAAAATACCCTCTAGTAGTGCTTTTTCTATTATCAGTATTTCATGTCTAGTCAATATTTAAATAGCCAACTAAACTCAAGTTTGAATCTTTTAAATATCATACATCATAATCAATTGTAGTACAAATGTATTTTAAGATTTCTTTAAATGTTGTAACATGTAATTCTTTAAGATTAGATTAGAATCTAGCACAAACACCCACAATAAAAGTACTGTTAGGTTTACTAGCAGTAATATAAAGTAGACTCTCTATCATGCTTCTATAAAGTATAAAATAAACACGCTTACTTGTAAAATCTAAACTGATTTTGACAGATGTGCTCATAGGTGTACGAACACAACTCTTTCCCTCAATAATAAACTTTTTAACCATATCTCAATCATACTTAGATTGAGAAATAAAAATTTTATTTTTACTTTGCTTAATTTGTATGCCAAGGAAAAAGTTTAACTTACCAATCATACTAATTTCAAATTCACATTTCATTTCTTTAGAACTCTCATGAGAAAGTGAATTAGGAGTAGCTCTAAATACAATGTCATTAACGTAACTCTTAGAAATGAGTAGATGTATACCCGTTTTTCTTACAAAAAAAATCTTGTTAGTTTGTCCTATTTTGAAACTGTTATCTAACAGATATTTTATTAACCATTCATACCATGCTTACGATGTTTGTTTTAGACTATAGAGGGCTTTATTTAACCTATACACATTAGGAAACAAATGATTAGTGAAATATTTAGGTTGTTCTACATAGACCTTTTCTCGTAGAATTCTATTTAAGGATTCACTCTTCATATCCATCTAATACAATTTGAAATTCAAGTGACAAGAAATTGCAAGTAGTATGCAAACAAATTCCAAATGAGCTATTGGTGCAAATGTTTAATCAAAATCAATTTCTTCTACTTTAGTGTATCTTTATGCCACCAGTCTTGTTTCTAATGATTGTTTCATGCTCTTTTCATTTGTTCTTAAAGATTCACTTGGCTTCTATTATGTTGTGATTATTAGGACATGGAACCCATTCCTATACATTATTTTTTATGAACTGATTTAGTTCCTCATGGATGGCATTGATCTAACTTTTATTTTGTAGGGCTTCTTTAACCTTTTTAGGTTCAATTTATGACAAATGACACATATATGAATCTTGATTGATAACTAATTTTCTTAAACTCATACCTAAATCTAATTTCTCAATATTATTCTCCTTTAATGATTATGTTTTACCCTTAAAAAAGGTTCATTCTCTTATGACTATTTAGAAACGTGTGAAAAACTCTTTTCCTTGTCTTTTTCATCCTATCCTGGTAAGGTTTCTTCAATTATCTTAATGATATTATTGTTGACCATGAGCTTCTTGTTGTTTCATAAATCATAAGTAGTAAGTTTTGTTCTAGGTTTAATTACAACATGGTTCAAAATACGTACATTAGTGTTGACAAGTTCCCTCCAAAAGTACAGTGCAACTTTATTACTATTTAGTATAGTTTGAGTTATTTATTGTATAGCTCTATTTTTCCTCTGAACTATACCTTTCTGTTGAGGAGTAATAGGAGCAAAGAATTCTTGATATATACCTTGTTCATAAAAAATGAAAAGTTAATACTTTCAAATTCTTTCTCATGGTCACTGCGTCTTCTAAAGATGGAAATATGCTTTTTTATTTGTGGTCTTCTGAATAGTTTCCTCACAAGATCAAAAGATTCAAGCTTTTATCTTAATAAAATAGCCCAAATATATCTTGAATAGTCATCCACATTGACCATGATATACTTCTTTCCACCTAAACTCTTAGTTTGAGTTTGACCTATTAGGTTGATATGCAATAATTTAAGGGGTCTTGAGGTCAGAATATCAATGTTCTTCTTATGTTAAGCCTTAGCTTATTTTCCTTATTGACATGCTCTACACACCATGTTGCTGACTATTCGCAAATTTGATAGACCATGTACTGCTTCCCTTTTAGATATCTTTGACAAGTCTTTAAATGTGATATGACTAATATATTGATACCAAAGACTAGTATCATCTAGTGTTACCTTATGACAACCCAAAGTGGTTAAGGTTGAAACTCTATAGCAGTTATCTAATGTTCTAGTACCTTGCATAATTTATTTGCTAGCACAATTATAGATGTTGCATTCATCTTTAAAAAACTATACACTATGATTCTCATCACAAAATTGATTTATGCTCAGTAGGTTAGCTTTAAAGCCATTTATAAACAAAACATTATAAAAAGTAGGTAAACTAAGAATATCAATACTTCTCTTTCCTTTTATAGTAGTTATGCTTCCATCTTCAAAGGTCACTGATCCTCCACTCGAGGATTTAAATTTTTTGAACTAACCTTTATCTCCTGTCATATGTCTAGAACAACCACCATCTAAATACCACAAATTGTTATTCATTGTTTTGAGTGTTATATATGCTCCTAGACATATTTTTTTTTTATTAACTATCCACTGATTTTTATTATTGTTTTGTTATAATTTTTGAACTCTTGAGATTTCTTACAACCTGAAAACTTACCAAGTTTTCTTTTTATAGTACATAATTAATTTAATAATAAATCAAATTTATACTCTAGATCTTAACTCTTATTAGAAAATCTATTTCCTAGATTGAAACAATTCATATTTGTATGTCCTACAATTCTATATTACTTACAAGTAGGAGTAAACTTACCTTTTAACTTACTTGTTTGGACATTGTTTGACTCGTCTATAGCATGATAATCTCTTTTGCTTTACCTTTTTTAAAGATAATTCCTTAAAAGAGGAGGCTAGCAATGTATTGTTGATCAAATTTCCAAGCATCATGTATCCTAAACCTAATACGATCACTGTTGAGCTTTTGAGCTTTCAATATTCTATCATGTTTTTGGGTTGCTGATTGTTCCTTTTTCTATTTATACATTATCAACTCTTTCTCAAGTGCTTTGAGCTTAATAAGAGATCTAGATATCTTTATTTCTGATAGCTTTAAAGCCTCAGTTAGATTATTCTTCTCGTTCTCCATAGTTTTCAGCTTGTTAAACAACTTCTTTTTCAATTTCTTAACTTTCATGAATTCTTCACATAAGTCATCATAAGCTTTCTACAAGCTTAATTCATGATCGTCATTAATAAAAGTAATATTTGAATCACTAGAATAACTAATAGTTTGATTTATGTCAGAACTACTAAATTTATTAACAATTTCATATTTGTCAAAATCACTTAATGTATTAATAATTTGGTACATATTAGTACAACCATCAACAAGACCAAAAAGAGAGACAAAATCAAATTCATTATCAGATGATGAATTAGAATTTTTAGAATCAAATTCATCACTTAATGTAATATTAAGGGCTTCTTCTTTATTTTTATTTTTTAAAATTAGAACATTCATTTCTTAAGTGACCATATTCTGAGCATTCAAAACATTTAACTCTTTTCTTAGATTCAATTTTACCTTTGCTTCCATTTTCTGACTCATTTCTTTTGGCAAAATTTTTTTTTTATCATTACCATTATTCTTTTTCTTAAACTTAATTTTCTGAATTCCCTAGCTATGAGAGCAATATCTTCACTATTAAAATCATTATCAGAAGAATTATCATATTCTTTATTAATAGATTTAAATGCGATGGACTTACCTTTCTTTTGATGAGGCAATGTAGATTCATAAGTTTGTAAGGAATCTACCAATTCTTCAACACATATAGTGTTCAAATCCTTGCTCTCTCTTTTTTTTGGCTTTTACCTTTGGTCGAAATCTTTCAAGTAAGGATCTTAGAATCTTCCTTATAATTTACAAGTCCTCTATTTTTTTCTCTTATATTGAACTTGAAATTTATAATATTGTTACTTTTTGTATAAAACTCATTAAAAGATTCATCTTTCAACATTCTTATCTCTTTGAATCTTGAGGTTAACATTTATAATGTAAGACCCAAATTCTTGGACCAAGCCCAAGCCCAAGCCGAAGCCAACCCAAAAACCTAAATATATAATAGTATGTGACTAGAGGTTGCTTCTTTTTTTTCTTTTTCTTTTACCATGAATTTTCTCTCAAAATACCAAGGGATTCAGCTCTTTTTAAACTTAAACTTTTAGAATTTAAGAAGGGTTGGAGAAATAAGTATTATGACTACCTTCTTTTAAGTTTTCAATTAGGATTTGATAGCTCATGGATTAAGGAAGTGTTTTAGGGTTTTAAGATGTTTAATATATATTGATTTGATATATCAATGATTTAAGGGATTTAATCTATGCATTAGTGTGTTAGTTGGACTAAAATGAATTGGGTTGATGTCTATAATATGGGTTTATTGAAGAACAGAATGTCTATTACTTTTGGGTTTTGCAGATTTTTTATTAGCAGGTCGGGATTCTAGAAATCCCAACCAATTAGTCTACCAGTTGAACTGAATCGGTCAACCAGTTCATATTTTACAACCAGTTGACCGGTTGGTTTATGTAATGGTTGACCAGTTGGTTAATCCAATCGACCAGGTCTGCTAGGTTCGATTAGTTTGGGTTACGTTTGGAATCGATTGAGTGAATTCAGTTCGACTTTATTATTAT
>Ga0325404_1002922_pt1 | contig 18225 bp, 14 predicted proteins | sample PopdelMetagenome_18_FD_205664 | JGI IMG/M metagenome (GOLD analysis project Ga0325404, IMG submission 205664) | Populus deltoides microbial communities from Bellville, Georgia, United States - Xylem-Control-R1 | ecosystem: Host-associated > Plants > Phyllosphere > Stem > Wood/Secondary xylem... | reverse complement strand
TTATGTGTCCATGCTAACTTTTTATATATATATATATATATATATATATATATATATATATATAGTTTTTAAGGGATTTTTGAAAAAAAAATATAAACACGTGACACACCACTTCTGAACCACTAGGGTGGCCATAAAATCAAAAGTGATGATTTTTTTTACTTAAAAATATATTTTCAATCAATTTTGATCAAAACACTTTATACACCTTTATAAACTCCTATATGACCTGAAATAATTCAAAAACAGGTCCAAAACCCCAAAATTAAACCAAAATAAAAAATTTTCCGAGCTAAGATCTATTATCCCAAGCGATGTAAGTTCCAAAGAACGCATAAGTGATACTCTCCTTATCAAATGAAATTTATTGAGACCAAGATCGATCTTTTTCATAAGTTAAATCGATATCAACCAAAATTTTACTTATCTACTATCAAAATCTAACAACTTTCTTTTTCTACCATTACAATCTAACAACTTTCTTTTTTTTCTTTCAAATTAAGGATCGAAAAGTAAGAAAAATAAAGTTTATACCATAATTGAATTTTTAAAATATTGAAATACCGAAAAGTTATAATTTCAAATGTAAAAGGAGCAAGTTATAATCTAAAATGACAATTAATGCATCCTAACTATCCAAACGTTTACCCTATGAGTTATGTCTGACGAATTCAGATCTGATATGATTAGAGTTTTGTTTTTTTAATTGAAATGATAAATTTTGGTTTCAGAGTATTTTGACGTGTCATTTCGAAGTTGTACTATTCATATAAATAATTCAAAATATTAATTCAATATACATATTTTTAAATCAAATCCGAAGATAAATTAACTTGAAATTATACAATTTAAATTCCAAACACAATATAAAGTGTCTAAATATAATTTTAAAATTTAAACATTTATATCCGCACTACACTACATGTCGGATCAAATTTTTTAACATAAAAATAAACATGCAAGCTTAGCTAATGTTTTTCTAATAGAAACAAAAATTTAAACTGTGTAGGAGTTTACTCGATTGACTTGACGAGTCTAACGATAACCTAGATAATTGGTAAAAACATTATTTGACTAAAAACAATTCAAGACGATATTTTTAAAAAAATATTAAGACAACAACGTTTTGGATTGACCCGAGTCAACTTGAGTTAACCTTTCAAATCCACGACCTAGGTCATGAGACCGTGATAACCTCTTATAAAGCAAATAAAAATAAATTATGAAGCTCAATTCCCAATAAATTCATTGTTGAATGATGAAATTAGAAAACATTCAATATAAAAAATGACACAATAAAACGACCTAAGTCTACTTAGGTTAACTCACAAAACCTGCAACGTAGTTTATGAGATTAGGATAACTTCATAGAAAACAAACTGAAACAAATGACAAGGCATAATTCATAATCAACCAAATATTTAATGATTAAACTGGGGAAAAAATCAATTAAAAAATAAACAAAAAAACTCAAATCAATCGGGTTCACATACCAAACTTGTGACATGTGTAATGAGACTAAGATGACCATAAAAAAAACAAAACATAACAAATTATAAATTTCAATCTCTTATAAACCAAGTGTTAAATGATGAAATTAAAAAAAAAATATATTTTTTTTGAAAAAAAACAAAAGGAAGAAAAAACTATTCACAGAACAAAACAAACAAAATTCTTTTTTTAAAAATAGTACAAGATATACCAGTCATTCTAAGCAAAACAGAACGAAATTGATAATCTTTAAACCATTAGTTTACTTAATGGCCATATAGTACAAAAGCTTTTGCATTGAGGGGGGGATCAAAAGCGGAGATAGAGTAAAACTGAGCAGTTAGTCAATGTCGGACATGAACCAAGTTAGGTTCGAATCTTGCTTTAAAATGTTTGTTGACAGTTTTGCAATATTAGGAATATCTCTCATTCCATACATTTTATCGAGCTAAAATTTTATAGGAAGATATTAGACACATGAAATTATATTGTGATAAAATTTCAAATCAAGTAAAGGTTGTGAACATAGTACTTAAATTGGTCGAAGTTGTTGTTACTATTTTGACAGATTCGTTGACAAAGTGTTTTTTCTTGGCTATTTCTAGCCCAATCAGTTTAAACCTGTAATGGGTTAAATTTAGACAACAAAAAGAGATGAAAATGAGGCTTATTTAGGTCCTAAACTTTTGCATAAGCTTAGGCTACAAGGATTCCTAATATAGTCTGGATTTATTGAAAATTTGGAGTCATTTCTTTTCTAAGATATGTGTGTGACGGCAAGGGACTCTATAAATACTTTAGTTCCAATTGTCTTTTATTTGTTTTGAATCTCTTTAAGTTTAGGCAGCTTAGATTTTTATTCTTAATTTATGTTTTTGGGTTTGATGAATGAGTTAAGATCCAATACTTGTTTGGGTTTAATTATTAATTAGATTTCAGGTACAACTCAAGACTTGTTTGAATCCATACTTTCAGGTTTATTAATATGTTTTGGGTTAGTTTTGTAAGTGGACCAATTTAGACCATAATAGTAGATCTATTAACTTTTTTATTTTCAAAAATATAAATACTCTTTATAAGAATAAAATATTCTGACTTGATAATATTGTTGCTGTCGAATTTATTCAGTTTGTGTGAGAAAGTTTTGTATTTTTTTATCCTCTAATTAATTAAATTGATTTATTAAAAATTAATTAGTTTTGTAGTGTCTTTCTTGTATAATTTGTAGAGTGAAAATTCTTATTCTAACAGTGCTAGGAATTTAAGATATGTTTTTATTATGTTATATTTCTATTACATCTGTTTGGGCTTTCTAAGACCCACTGCGAGAATCGCATCAATGTCTAATTAAAAGGATTGGTCTTCTAGCTTTCTGTGACTTTGTAAGATGATGGACTGTATCATATTACAGGCCTAGAGAGGCGAACCAAGAGAGCCCATTTGTTAGAAAGCTGGGGGGAGGGGTTTTTCAACGAGTTTCCTGAGCCTGGATCAGTTAAAAATGAATCTAAATTATATAAATCTTTTCTAGTAGCATAGTTAAACTGAACTGTAGATAAATTTGGAATTTAATACCAAAGGATGGTGAAAATGAAAGCGAAACTTTTGCTGCTTACTACCACCATTCTTTCGTCTCTGCCTTGGAAATGCCGAGTCCTATCTCATTAAATGCAGGATGCTTTCCTCATAATTAAGGTGGGTAAGTGTTGTTCATCCGTTTACTAGTCAAAGTCTCCATATCTCTCTCTCTAAAAAAAGAAAAAAAGGAGAGGATGGAATAGTCCTACGAGTAATGTATATGTATTGTGATGCATTTGAGAAGATTGGCTTTTGTTTCTTTGTACTCTGTTCGACATTTTTGATTAGTACCAATCCATATTTCACCTCACAGAGGGTGCTGCCATGCAATAAATCATAGTCGAGCAGAGCAGCATTAGCCTTGGCTCTGCCTATCAAGGGTTGAACTTAGCAAATGTTTAATCCAGCTCTGGTGATCAAAATGAATTAATTAGGATTTAAATACATTATCTTTTTCCCGAACTCTTTCTTGCCAAAAAAGCTTGTTTCTTGATTGGAGGAAGTAAGTACCTACTCCTAACTGTACCACCAAAAGGCAGACTGTCCAGCACCAAGAACAAAGTCAAACCATGAATCCTAACTGTTTGCCAAAATAAAATCAACTGAAAATTTTATAAACAAAAAAATAAAATAAAAAATCTCTCATGTTTAAGTATGTGATGGGTTGTGAGTTTCATGACCAAGTTGCCTCGTACACTTGCTTTCTCACCCCTTCCAGGCTTTGGACTCCAAAGAACGAACTTTCCCTTTTATTTCTTTGATTTTTGTTTTTGTTCAACAAGCAAGAAAAGCTTCCACTTTCCTTTTTTGTTCATTTTTTTCTTGGAATACTTGTTCTTCTGTTCTTGAAATTAATAATTCAAGTAAATTTAGACCACAAGCAAGTAATAGAGATGATGGAATATCTTGAGCTTGCTGCGATGTCATCGTACAAAGACTCCCTTAAGGTTCTCGAGGCTGATATTCAGCATGCTAATGTGTTGTGAGTGTTCTCTCTGAGTGTTTCTATTTTTCTTTTTCTTTTTTGGGATATTGGTTTTCTTTGCTGTTTATATTCATTTAGTTGCTTGAGATTCTGCTGCTGTTGAAATTCAAGAAGTTTTTGGCCTGTGTGTTGTGTTTCACTTGTAAACTGTCATCTTTTTTCTTGTAATGTTATTATTATGCTATGGAGAACCAGAAAAATTCCATGATTACATGTACTATTCAAGGCTTTCTCTTACAAAACACTCATCTGGGCAATTATGGTTTGTTGACAGTCCACGCTCAGTTCTTGTTGATGAATTGAAGTTATAGCCTGTAATAATAATAATAAAAAAAACTTGGCACACCAGAAATGACGCAACTGCTTCTGTTATAGCTATTTTGCATTTTGAAGAGCAAGCCTTCGTTCTAGAAAATATGGTGTTTCTGCTGTGTTTTGTGTACTATAATTTGCAGAGTTAGCCTCATTTATGCTACTATTTTAGTTTCTATGTTTTGTTTGGATTTTGGAGCATAGCAAAGCATAACTGAATTCTGGACTGCTAAGACTACAACACTACTTCTTTGAGGTTCATTCATGTGTGAATTTACTTGAGGGTTGACATTTGCAGGGCAGCTTCTATTCCAAGAGCCAAAAGTGGTTCCTGTCTTCAAATGAAACTGGTTTATAATCACCTGGCACCCATATTTCTGTTTTTGCTCCAATGGATGGATTGCTCATGTACATGTCTACTTTCAACTTATTTTAACCTTTTCCACATTGTTGTATACAAGGTCGGTCAGCTGTTTACCTGCTTATTATGCTTTACTCTTTCAAACTAATCAGTTTATTTTTTCCTTTTCAAGAATCAAACAACAGTTCTTTAAATTTGCTGATCTGAATAATTACTTCTGTTCTTAGGCATGCTCAGACAGGAAGCCAAAGATTTCTTCATGTGGACGGAAAGCAACTATTAGGCAATTCTATGGTGTGTAAAAAAAAATGTACTTCCTCCATAGTTTTCATATCTAAAGAATGACTGTTGATAAAATATACAGAAAATGGTACAAGGATTGGAATGGTGGCATATATTGCTTTACAGAACATTCATCATGTTTCTGGTTTTCTTTTTTTCATAAGTGATTAGTTACATTGAGACCTTTACACAGGCATTCATTCTTGAAAGCCATAATGTTGTTAAGAATTGTGTTTCCAAGACTTCTTGGTGATAAATCCTCAATGGGATATAATATCTTGACATCCTATGTTTGGAAATTTTTTTGGTTCTCATGCTTAGATATATCTATTGAAGTCTGACTGACTCAAAATTGCAGCTGTTATATTACCATCACTTCAGCGTCTTCATGGTGATACAAAGGATCCAGACGTAACTCAGGAAGAAGGCCACTTCTTGGAGATGATTGTCAAGAACAGACTAGAAGATAGGAGGAAGCTTTCAGATGTAGACCTGCTGAGGGAAGACGAATGCGGGATCTGCTTGGAACCTTGCACAAAAATGGTCATGCCAAGCTGCTGCCATGCAATGTGTATCAAATGCTACCATGAATGGTGTGTAATTTGTAAAGCTTCACTGTTATCTCTTTCATTTCTGATACTGTCCACCATTACGTGTAATAGTGGAAAAGGCCCACAGGTTTAACATTTGACACCCATTCTTTGCAGGAACACAAGGTCAGAATCTTGCCCATTTTGTCGAGGCAGTCTGAAGAGAGTAAATTCAGAAGATCTTTGGGTTCTCACTTGCAGTAGTGATGTGGTTGACACTAACACCATATTAAAGGAAGATATCTTGAGGTTCTATCTTTATATAAACAACTTGCCAAAAGTTATCCCGGATGATCTATTCCTGATGTATTATGAGCACCTAATCTAATCTGATAGACAAGGAGAATGACATTTCAAATTTGGATAAAAAAAAAAGCAGGCCATCACATGGACATAAAGTCTGGTGAGGTTTCCACATTGAAATTCCTTTCATAATTTATTAACTGTTCAGAATAATGTAGATGATCAATGGAAGAAACCCCGGCTATTGTGTTCAGAATGACATTGGGAATGTGTAAGGATAGAGAAAGGAACATGGAGATACTTCAAACGGTGACATCTGCCTCTTCCAATTCTCTAAGAAGCTTGTTGCTTTGGGAATTTGTCACGGTATCATGAATTGACTTTGATTGTTGGACTGATTTATGGGAATGGTATGCTGAAGAGTGAAAGCCAGTCATGCATTTTGCTGTGCCATTGAAATCTTTAGATCTTTATCTTTCGAACAATTTGGATGCTTTAATTTTTAACATGCTGACCTTCTTAATTGTAACATAACTATTAGCAAGTTTCCTTCAGTATAAGTGGTGAATTCCATGCTTGTTCACGCATTTTTCTTTTTCCTGCTTTTAGAAAGGTTCCACAATCACATTTTCAGTTGAAAGGTGAAACATTAGATGCATGAAGAAACTTGTTTCTGTTCTCACTTAGTGAGTTCATGATTACGTGTAGTATTCTCTAGTGTTGTCCATGTCAAGCTTGAATTTGCAAAATTCTCCATGAAAATGATACCAGAACAAGTTGATCAATATAATATTTTGGTTTCTTGCATATTGCATGCATGCGTGACAGAAATCATGAATTAGTAGTTTGGAGCTACTATATTCCACATCTTCAGAATACATGGATGAACAAATTTGCTATTGTATTCTCAGCCTTGTTTGATTGCGTCAGTAGAGATCAACTTGATACTTGAAATTTCAGTTTATGTCACTACATAATCTATAGGAAGAAAAGGTCAGAGTTTGTGAAGAATGTCTACATGGTATGATTTCCTGCTCAACTGACCAGAACAGAAGAAACATAATTGTGATCTGCTAAGTATATGTGTAGAACTGTTGCGCTGATGCCTGTTTCATATTCTGAAGGGCACGCTCTTTTGTTTCTCTCTCTCCTTATTTCTCTCTATTTTTATACACCGTTTCAGAACCCGGTCTGTAAATACCATAGATACATTTTTCTTTGTCGAAATGTTGAAGCCATTATGTTTCTCCTCAGCAGCATATTGCTGTCTCTAGCTAAGAGCAGGAAATGTTTTGTCCTGCACAATCAACCATTCAGGTTATTCACATTGATTTCCTTGTCATAGAAGTTGACCCGGAGAAGTGTGTCGAGAATCTTATAAAAGCAAGACAATATGCAATGCTAAAGTAGAGTCTACCTGTGCTGCTACTAATTCCAATAGGATCTTAGCATGTTCTGAGAGGGAAACTATAGAAGGGGAGGATAGAAGGGTTAGAGAAGAGGGCACAAGGATTGCAGGGTAAAGAGAAAAGGCAGAATTCTGGCTGATATTTAACTGCATTGTTGAGATGACCCTTTTTGCAGTCTTCAAAGGTAAAAACAGAAAAATTGGTTGAGCTAGAATGTGTTGCGCATCCTATATGATCTTTAAACCCAGAAGTCAACCCTTCGAGGAAGTAGTTGGGAAGTTTTAGGTCACAAGCTACTGGCAAATCATGTAGATATGAGTCTATTTTAAGGAGAATTGCTTTAATTTGACAAGGCTCGCAGATGGCGGTATTGGGGTAATGCCAAACAGTTCTAGCATCATGTATACATCAGATAAAATTTAAAATTAAGACTATTGAAAGAAACTAAACGAATTTCAATATTTTATTCTGAATCTGGCAGTAAATGAGTGGTTGCTCGTTTTTCTTAGGCTAGGGTCGCAGTCACCATCCACAGTGTTGCTACCAGCTACTGTAACATTATTGAGTAGTATTGTGATGCAATAACCAACTTGATCAAGGTGGGATTGGATGTATATAATGTTACACTGAAACACCCTTGCTGACAGGCTCCAGGAAATTTCATGTTAGCAAAAAGTTGTGAGAGTCTGAGAGAATCATTTTTCGTGTAAACAAGCATGTTGCAAGAAATTGAATTCTTGTCAGCATATTATCTTGAACAGTTATTTAAATTTGAGATTTAAGTTTTAGCACTCACTCTGTTATGAGATTCAAGTGCCCTGATGTATGGGTTTGCTTTTACAAGGATATGATAATGTAGTCAGGCAAGAAGAAATCCAATTCATTGAAGCATTATCAACCTATTCTTGATGAGAGATTCTGAGTAGAATGCTTGTATGATTCAAAGACTAAAGCTGCAATATCATTAGAGTACGTTCATAGGAGGCTAGAAATGTTTTCTTTAGGAAGCTTAGTTTTCTATTTCTGTGAGCTACATGAAATCTCCTTCAGGATCTATCTGCCTGTCATTTTGGGAAGCAAAGCATCCTCCTCTATTTCTTTATCTTGCTCCAAAATCCAAGCAAAGCATCCTCCTCGAGTTCAAATATGTCTTAAATTATGAAAAGAAATGTCAAAGACTGAAGAAAGAATGTCTCACATAGAGTATATTTGGTGACTTCTACATGTATGTTTTGAACTGCTAACTCAAGTACTCAACTATATAGCTAGATCTCATTGACCATAAACACCATTACTGAAGCTTGTTAGATCAGGAACCATTCACTCGTGCTGTTTCCTGCCCCTCAAGGAAGCAAATGGAGGATGACTGTGTTCCACTCAGAAACATGCGACTGAGCACTTTATACATGGCTTCAGTGAGATGAACTCCTTCCCAGTTAATGTACTGAGAAGGGTTTGGGTAGGCACTTGCATCAGATGAGCCACATGTTGAAAACACTTCAAAATTGTAGGGTGGACCTCCTGATACGCAGCATGCCATGAATGGCTCTTTGAATCCGTACTTCTTCGGATTCTTCATAACCATGGAGTAAGCATTCCAGTAGTCAAGATAAGTAATGACAGCATCAGGGAACCATTTCCTGAGATCTTGCACCGTCTTTTGGTAAACAACAGTATGGGTGTAGGATTGATTGTTTAGAGTCTTCACGCCGCCTAAATCATCTCTGTCATCTACAGGGACCAGGGCCATGGCCAGTGGCAAGCATCCTGTTGGAGGCAGACCTTGAACAACAATATTTTTCACACCTTTCTTCAGCAATGTCTGTAATTTCATAAAGTCAAGTAACATAAATGATATCAACAGCAATATTGTTCTTGCTTGTTAATTAAAATGGAATTATTGCCATGTAGAAGCATGAGAGCTCGGTTATTACCTATAGGAATCCGGTGATGCAGATGATTGATTGCAAGCTTCCTAATTGTGTCACTTGACACGGAAGATCCAACAATGTATGCATAGTCATTGACTCCGATTTCACCAACCCAGATCAATGCATCATCACGTACTGCCTTGCACTCATGCCTCGATGACACTGCCCCTTTGCATCCCTGACTCTCCAAGAACTTGTTGAACCAAATCATTTGAGTTTGAATAGATTGAGGAGTAATGGCAAGGTTCAGGTTGTTCCTGACAAAGAAAGCGTACGTGATTTATTGCCGTGGAGCCAGCAACAGCAAAGTTGACCCCATGAGGTGCGTTGCCCTTGTGGCCAAGGTAAGGTGGCAAGTATGGTAAGGACAATGCTTAAGCTACAAAGTCAATCACAAGCCGCCCATCAGAGTATCTGTTGGTGGGGGTGATGAAAGAAGGTGCTGCTGTATGGAGGGTTTGAGACATGGCGGAAAACCAACAGGACCTGACGCAGACCTGGTGTTGCCAGTGTCTGTAAAGGAATCACCGAAGGCATATATTTTCTTAAAGGAACCACCAAAGGACCAGCTGCAGCAGTAAAAGGAAAAATTTTCAGAGCAGAAAAAGAAAATAGCAATTAGTGTGATTTGGGAAGAAAAATATGTGGAAGGAGCAACCGTTTTCTCGAGGTTCACAGGCTTAGCACTTGGCAGCTTCTACCCGGGATATGATATGTGCAGCTTGTATATTTGTGATCTTTTTGTGAATTAAACATGTTTGATATGTCAGTTTTATTTTAATTAGATAATAAAAAATAATAAACAATTAAATAAAAAAACAAATCATGGTTACACGAGGAAAAACTCTTGAAAGTGTGTAATTAGATAAAAAATAGAGAAAAAAAATTATCATCAAGTCAATCCAAGATAGTATGGTAGATATATAAGCTAGGTAATAAAAAACGAGTCAATTCATGCTAACCTATAAAACTCGTGGTCTAAGTTATTAGATCGGGTTAACCCAATAGAAAAAAAATTTAAAAAAATCATAAAGCTATTTTATTTAAAAAATCAATGTTGAATAATAAAATTAAAAAAAAAAACAAAAAATAAAAAAGAATGACAGTCACATCAATTCTTCAAACTTATAATTCAGGTCATTAGATCGAAAACATCATACATAAAAAAGACTCAATTTTTAATAAATTTAATATTAAATGATGAATTATCATTATCACTGGTATTCTTATTAGTATTATTATCTTTACTATTATTATTATTATTATTATTATACACCAAATCAAATATTTTCATATATATATGTCCCTATAATCTAGAATACAACCTTAAAAAATACAACACGAGTGATCATGATGTGAAAGAAGTAGCCAGACAACGTGCCATTCTGTAGCTTGCGATATCACCTCTCGGAGTAGAACTTGTGGTTCTTTGAAGTAGGGTTTTCAGTGCTCAAGCTTTCGGCAACTCGAAATGCAAGGGAGAATCAAGGAATTTTTTTGAAAAATATCAGCATAAAATTTTAGAGGAATAGCATAAATAACATAATTTAACACAACTACTATCCAGAATTATAATTTTAATAAACATTATCATTTAGAATAACAATTGCATAATACAACCACGATTCTAAATCACGGTTACAATAGGTATATAAACACTCATGTGTTTTTTGTGGTTATCACTCATTCAAAAGGAAAACCCTAAAAACCAAGAAACCACCACAAAAACAGCCTTTAATCGTCAAAAACAACCTCTCTAATCCTCGACAAAAATATCAGATTCATCTTCCCCTCCTTTCCACAAGTCTTTCTATTATTTTTTGATTGCAAACTACCTGCCCAAGCTTGGTTGACAGCCTACTTGCCGTGACAACTGGTGGAACCACCACCCAACCATTAAAAAATCAAGGTAAAACAATTGTGTTGTCTTTTAGTTTTATGAGTTTTATTATTGAACTGAGATGTTTCGAGTTTTGATTCATCATTATTTGTGTTATGTTTGATAATTGAGTATTTTGTTAATGTTGAGATAATTTTGGATTTTAAGTGATGCAATTATATGTGTGTTTTATACAATTAATGTTATGTATGAAATCAATTAGGTTTGAATTACAGAAATTAAGGTTTAAATTGATTTTTGGATTACTTGTTGTATTTAATAGTATTGTTAATTTGAGATAAATTTTGAGTTTTGATTATATGATTATTTATGTTGTGTTTGATAATTGGGTATTTTGTTGATGTTGAGATAATTTTGGATTTTTAGTGATGCTATTATATGTGTTTTTATATAATTAATGTTATTTATGAAATTGATTAGGTTTGAATTAGAGAAATTAAGGTTTAAATTGATTTCTGGATTACTTGTTGTATTTAATACTATTGTTGATTTGAGATAAATTTAGTTTTGATTGATGCAATTAGATAATTTTATAATTAGTTGATATTATTAATAAAGTTATGGTTGATATCATAACAATACTTCAAAACTTAATTACCAACAAATTAAATATTGAAGGATGAACTAAAAATAATTAATTTAAAAAAAATAAATAAATTTAAGTTAAAATATTAAATCTACAACTTGATTGTGAGACCAGAATAATTTTATACAAAAAAAATTGAATAAAATAATGGAATTCAACTCTCAAGCAAACTAAATAATGAAATGTGAAAATAAACAAAAATAAAATTGAAAGAATATCGAGTCGACCCGAGTTCATTTGACTACCACGCAATCTAAAATATAAGATCAAGATGAATTTTCTTGAAAAATGAATATTTGTGCTTTTTTCGGAATCAATTTTCTTTCACTAATAATTTGAAAAGGATTTAAAAATTATATTTCTTCATGAGCTTCAATTTGAGGTTTGAAATTTAGAAAAAACAAACATAACTAATTGCTTTAAAAAAAAAAAAAAAGAGATGTCAACAACGCGAAAAGAGAAAATTAATTAAAAATGATGGATTTTAATTTTAATTTGGGCTCGTGTATAGTTATGAAAGATAAAAAAAATATATATTTGAAGAGAGATAAATTATATTTGGATGAGAGAAAATTTATATATATTATTTGTTTGAGTTTATGTATATTATATATAAGTCTAATTTGATGTTTTTATTCAATTTAAAAATTTATATTATTTTAATTTAGGATGTAAGTTGTAATTTTTTAAATTTGATAAATAAATTTAATTTTAACTAATCTAAAGGATAATTTTCCCTACCTTAAAATATTTATAAAACCAACGTTTTCTTTTTTAAATGAAATAAAATATTATTTATAACATAACAAGATTATACAAATCATAAAATTATTAAATAAAAAGTATTGAAATTTAAAAAATAGTTTAACTAATCAAGTTTTGAGTTTGTTTTTTAATAGTTATGAATTCAAGTTTATTTAAAATCATTAAAGATTTATATAATTATTAATTTTAGGACTCATAAAATTAATTAAAATAGAAACAAACACTCACATTAAAAATAAAAAATAAAAATTAATAGGATGGTTTTAAATGATGTTTTTTCATTTTTCCATCAGGACCATGTTAACAAGATACTCCAAGCAGCACTGAATCACATCCCTCCCTTTTATAAGAATAAGACCAAAATTCTCAATTTTATCCCTTTCTACACTCTCTCGCTTACTCCTAGCTCACGCAAACCCCCCTCCCTCCCCTTTCAAAAAAAAAATCTCAAGAAACCCATCTCGCCGAATCTCCACCGATACAATTCACAATGGAAAACCAAGAGGGAACTCAGCAACCGCATCTCGTCCTCGCTCACAAGCTGTTCCTTTTGACTCACCATGACGTCCAAGATATCGAGAAGGTCCGCTTGAAAGAGGAGGTTTTGACCGCTATCAAATCTGACGGTAATTACTTGCCGAGTTGCGACTCAGTGATCAATTACTGTCTTAAATCTAACCAAACTCGTTCAATTTCTTGTTTTTTCTGAGTAGATATGGTTCCTTTGTACGAAACCCTAGTGGCGGAGTCATTGCTAGAGAAAGATCAGAGTCTTTTGGATTCAGTGCGAGCTAAGAATGAAGACGAGCTTAACAAGCTCGATGAGAAGTGAGTTTTGAGCCTTTTTTTTCATTTTTTTTGTTTTTAAGTTGGACATGTTTGTTAAATAGTTTTGCTAAATTATAATTTTGAATCTTAAATTTAGTAATTTACTCTGTTATTTTTTAATTATCTGGACTAGGGTAAAATCAGTAGAGCTCATTATTAGATAGAAGTAACTGGGTAGTGCTGAACCATTGTTTATTTATCAATTAGTGTCAGTTGTTTAAAATTATTCTTTAATTGAGTTGTTTATTGATGTGGAGATTGAGGTGAGGTATATTTTTGTGTGGTGCTGTTGAATATGAGTAAAAACGAGTGTAGGAAAACAAGGAATTTGAATTGTAACATGGGTGTTCTATAATTCTGCTCCTTTGTTTTAATTTTTTTTTTGTTATATAATTTTTGGGGCTTATGCAATTACTGATATCACCTGCTAGAATTGTAGGTTTAGGATACATCCATAATTGAGGAGTATGTGATGTTGCTGGAAGCTGTTAGCTTAAGAAAAATAATTGGTTTTAGGTTTTTGGGTGTATTTGAGATGAAATAATGTTTTTTAAAAGGTTGGTTAGAGTGGATTGGCTGGCTTGTCATGAATGGCCTTATGATAGAGGTGTGTGAAAATGGTGGCATAAAAGACTTGGAGCATTTAGTGTAGGAGTTCTGGTGGGCGTGGGATAAGAATTTTAGAGGTTAAACAACCTCTTGTAGATATTTGGAACTTGTTGATTTGATGGGATTTGTTGGTTCGAAGTCTTATGGTTTTATTCTAATATTTACACCGTACATCTCAATTTGGGATTTAATGATTTATACCCAACAAAGTGAAATAAACTTGATTTTGAGATGTAGAAGATGCTTTAAAGGAAGCCATATCGTGATTATGAGAGACCCTTCTGCTGTTAAGAATGTATGCCTTTTATTTTAAGAGTTTGACTTGGATTTAGACATGCTTAGCATGTACCTGATTGTGCAAAAATAAATAAATAAAAAACAAAGAAAGAATGAAATGATCAAGCAGAATAATAAATAAAAATTAAATGGTCTTGATTTTGGGATCTTAAAAATCATTTTGAGGGAGGCATGGCTACGTGTTACTCCTAGAAGATTGATTTAGTCAAACAATGCCAAATCAGATATATGTGCTGGTTTTGCAAGAGTTTTCTCACTTCTATTCCACCCTTGGCCCGGGGTTTCTAAATAAATGCAGTGTTTTGAAACCCGGCCCGGCGGGCCGACCCGGGGCTGGAACCGGGCCGGGTTGATGAAAAAATAGTATAAGCTATGACCCGGTGTGACCCGGCGGGTGACCCGGCGACCCGGCAAAACCCGGTCAAAAACCCGGTTGTAACCCGTTGACTTTTGTTTTTTTTTTGTTTTACTAAAACGACGCCGTTTTGAATTTTTTTTAAAATAGAAATTGACCCGGCCGACCCGGTCAAAACCCGGAACCCGGGCCTTGGACCGGGCCGGCCACCAGGCCGGGTTTAAAAACTTTGAATAAATGTACTAATGTTTTGCTTTCTTAATTGCTCAAACCAGAAGCAAGTTTTCAAACACAAATGCTCTCTCTTTTGTCTAACTGGTTTGGCAGCAGAATACATGTTAGTATATGCGAGGAATAAATTAGCATATGCAAGGAATGAACATGTCATGGTTAAGATGCTAGCCTGGGGATGACGAATTCAACTATTATTCAAATTCAACTATAACTCTGACCTCATTAGACTGGGCTTGATATTGGTGGATTTTTTTATTAATTATAAATACATCAGAGCAGTTGAATAAACACTTAAACTTGTTTTTTGTTGTGACTGTTTATCTAAATTTTCTTTTTTGTGCCAATTAATTTAGATTTTAGTCCCTAATTTGACTGTTAATGGTTGTGGAGTTTAAAATGAAGCATGCTCTTGTCTGAAGATGATGAGCAGAAATGTATATGGGAGAACATATAATCTAAGAAATTGTAATGTGTTTCTCATAATTAACCCTCTTTATATTATGTATTCATAATTTGTGTTTCACACAACATCTATCTCCTGCTACAGTTTATTCTTAATCAAGCATGAACTTGCAATTGAGGAGAACATAAATGCTACTTTTAACTTGGTGAGCTTAAGAAGAGTTATCGAGTCTAAATTTGGTGGGTTCATTTGGGATGTAATCATATTGTTTTAAAAGCATGGTTTGAAATGGATTGGTGACTGATGATGGATGGGTCTATGAAAGTGAGGAGCGGATACAGAAGCTTAAAAGGATTTGAAGTCTATAGTAAGCAATTCTGCTGAGGGATGAAAATCCATTTAGTGAAACCGAAGAAATGATTGCAACTTGATGATATAATGGGATTAGTCAGTTGTTTGTGTATTTGAATAAGTACATATGTGTAATTCAATTGGATTTGAACCTTTTTAGAAGTAATCACTTCATTTAGTTGTGCATAATTTGCTTGTCTTTATGCTGAAGTAGTGTCTAGAAACCAAAGAAGGGTGAAAATAAACTTGTTTTTTAGATTTCAAAGATGCTTTCAAGGGAATGGTTAATTTGAGAGATCCTGCAGCTGTTGAGGGATGCTTTATGAGGTTCACTAGCTTGATTGTGCAAGGATATTTCCGTTTGTGATAAGAGGAAATTATGGGAATATATATTTCTAATGTAATGCATGTATTTGAAAAATAGTGGGGTGTGATTATTTGAACATAATCTGGAGATGAAGGCAGAAATGACTATAGGTGGTGGCTTCCCCTTGCTCCTCCCACTGCTTTGGAGCTTATGATTTCATGTTTTATTACTATAAGAAGTCGGTCCTGAGTTATGCCCTGGTTAAACCCTGTAAATTTTAATGCCATAACACCTTTCATTTTGTCATGGATCCTACTGAAGTGTTGGTTTGAGATTTAGAAGATGCTATTGAAGGAATCATTACTATCTGTTGTCTGTTCACTAAAAATTTTAATGCCGTAATGCCTTTCAATTTGTCATAGATCCTACTGAAGTGGTGGTTTGAGATTTAGAAGATGCTATTGAAGGAATCTTTACTATCTGTTGTCTGTTCACTAAAAATTTTAATGCCGTAATGCCTTTCAATTTGTCATAGATCCTACTGAAGTGGTGGTTTGAGATTTAGAAGATGCTATTGAAGGAATCTTTACTATCTGTTGTCTGTTCACTAAAAATTTTAATGCCGTAATGCCTTTCAATTTGTCATAGATCCTACTGAAGTGGTGGTTTGAGATTTAGAAGATGCTATTGAAGGAATCATTACTATCTGTTGTCTGTTCACTAAATACAGGAAATTTCTGAAATATTTTCTTAGGCCAATGACAGTTTTCTTTTATGCTATTCCACTCTTGGCTTAGGAACTCCAAATGGAGATAGCAACACTTGCTCTTTTGATTGTTCAAATGGGAGTAAGTTTTATCTCCCAAATGTGTCTACCTCTATGGTGATCGCACATGCTTGCATTTGCAAGAAGTAAATATAGTGTGATTAAGATGTGGGACAATAAATTTAATTAGAGTATCATAGATTGTTTGAAATTTTAATTAAATTGTACTTCTGAGGATGTGTATGTAACTATACAACAAAGAAGCATTGTTTGAGTGTCTTACTCTCTGTCTTGCCTACGATGATTATTATGAGTTTAGTCTCTTCATGAATATATTTTTTTTAATAAAAAATAAGATCTCAACTACCTTTCAACAAATGACTTTTTGAGAACTTGATTCTCCACCTTTTTTTTTCATGGATTGTGGATATTATTGTGAATAGATGAATAACAGATTAAGTGTTGTTGATGGGTCTTATCATAGAAGGATTGGGATCTTTTCTGTAGAATCTAAGCTATAGAGTCTCAAAGATGGGACACCTTCATGGTTCAGATGGTCGTACTGAACTACTAGCACCGTATTCTGCTTTATGCATGCTATTCAGATTCAAAAACTGCAGAGTGCCTGGTTACTCTTCTGATATGGTTCAGTTCTGGTTGTTTTATAGGATTGCTGATGCTGAAGAAAACTTAGGTGAAAGTGAAGTTCGAGAAGCTCATTTAGCTAAGTCCTTGTTCTACATTCGGATTGGTGACAAGGTGATTAACAATGACTTCCTACTTTTTTTGTAACAGTTGTTTTGCTTCATTTATTTTCTTTTTGGTGAATATCTTACTCATACACCCATCCCCTTTTGAACCAGGATAAAGCATTGGAACAACTCAAGGTGACAGAAGGCAAAACAGTTGCGGTTGGGCAAAGGATGGACTTGGTGTTCTATACTTTACAGCTTGGCTTTTTCTGCATGGATTTTGATCTCATTTCCAAGAGCATTGACAAAGCAAAGAAGTAAAAACATGAATTCTTTAATTGCATTTTTTCTTTGATTCTGCCTTGTCAAAATCATAGAAGTTGTATTTTTTTCATTACAAGTGTTTATGTCTTTATGACAGCTTGTTTGAAGAGGGAGGTGATTGGGAAAGGAAGAACCGTTTAAAGGTTTATGAAGGCTTGTATTGCTTGTCCACTAGAAATTTCAAGAAGGCAGCCGATTTATTTTTAGATTCTATTTCAACCTTCACTACATATGAACTTTTCCCATATGACACCTTCATATTTTATACTGTCCTTACAAGCATTATATCACTGGATAGAGTTTCCCTCAAGCAAAAGGTATTTAAGGTTACGATTTGGTCTTCTGACGTATAATTCTCCTGCTGATTATGCCTCAGCGTTTCTAATTTTTATTGAATTTGGCAGGTGGTGGATGCTCCTGAGATCTTGACAGTGATCGGGAAAATCCCACACCTTTCAGAGTTTTTGAACTCTCTGTATGATTGTCAATATAAATCATTTTTCTCAGCATTTGGTAAGTAGAGATATGATACACATCACAGCCTTTATAAATCTATTATATACATTTATTGTTTCTGGAACCATGTCACTCCATCTGAAAATAACTGCATCTATCATGTAGGCTCC
>Ga0325404_1002921_pt1 | contig 18227 bp, 10 predicted proteins | sample PopdelMetagenome_18_FD_205664 | JGI IMG/M metagenome (GOLD analysis project Ga0325404, IMG submission 205664) | Populus deltoides microbial communities from Bellville, Georgia, United States - Xylem-Control-R1 | ecosystem: Host-associated > Plants > Phyllosphere > Stem > Wood/Secondary xylem... | reverse complement strand
TTTTTTTTTGTCTCCAAGAGCATTTTTAATGTTTTCACTATTCATATGAAGAAGAAGACCATGATACCCTTTTAAGCTAGGCTAAATGTTATTTGATTGAGGGGCAAAACAATAATTTTATTGTTAAAATCCTTAATAAAATGTGCCTTGCATCTTGTGCTACAATAAATTAATTGTTATCAACCCCATCTATTTTAGTTTATTTTTTTTTTATTTAGGTTGTCGGATTGTCAAATCAATCTATGAGTCATTGATTTGATCCATTTCAATTTCAAATAGTATCATCTTGGAATGTTTATTTCTTTAAATAATATAGAGTTAACAATCATTTAGATAAGGTTTATGGAATGTTTGTTTCATCTCAAGAAACATGTAACATAAATGATAGAATTTACTCGTTGAGAATGGAAGGGTTGATGAAGAGTTAAAAGATCATCCCAGATTCCCTATGGAACGGTACAAACGATAGGATTTTTCTTTTAGTTGACGATAAAACTGGAAACTGGAATTGCAATAGTTCATAATATGAGCTTCGGATCACTCAAAGTATTGCAACAATTTAGAACTAGTTTTTTTGTTTTCATGAATTGACATCAACATTAAAAAACTGTAGCAATCTAGTATGGCCGTTTCAATTCAGAGTAAAAACAAAAGAAAATGTTATTGCATTAGTTTCAGCATTTCCTTTTCCAGTTTACAGGAGCAACAAACTTGTGGCAATTCACGATCATTTTTGGCTTAGAAATCAAAAGGCAAAGCAGATGAAGAATAGTTGATATTTCCCGGGAAAGCATATCTCAGAATGTTTGTGGTAGCTGTGGCAGACCCAACAGGCATGCAAGATCTCCTTTACTCAATCCCTGGAACAGATGTTGAAATAACAAGGTTAGGACAAGTTTAATGGTACTGCAATTTGGTTTTGTTTCACTGAGAAAAACTTAAGAAAAAGGAATCAAGAACTAATTCTGCATCTCTCCTTTGCTCTGCTTAGTTTTGATTGTCTTTCACCATTTCAAAATGTTTACATCTTTCCCTTTGATGTAGCCCATTGAAAGGAGAAAATCTTTCCACCCAACAACTATGCATGAAGATCATCACGGGACAATAAGCGAGAAGACTCCCAGAGAGGATTCTAGCCAAAGAAATGCAGGGCTGGGCAGCTGATTTTGCAACACAAATAGCAAGGACTCCGTTGGATCTTTCCTTCTCTTCTCTGTAAAACTTTCTGTAAACTCTAACCCCTGAAAAGAGAGCATTATTGCAATGAATTTAAATTTGATCCAAAAGGTATGAACATGAAGCACAAAGATATTGTTGGGTGCACATTTGGCTATCCCGCATTGAAAAGGAATGGGAAAATAAAAACTGTAGGAATTAGTCTTTTGGGTAACCGTGGAACCTAATCATTTATATTTTTTGGACTTGGTTATTAAATTCAGCCTTAAATTTGTTTTATTTGAACCAATTTTGACATTTATACAACACATCAACTTTGAAGTAACTACTAATTGAAAAAAAAAATGCATCCATTGACTTCTAAACAATGGTTGATTGAAAGAGATGCAATACAAGAATCGAATTTTTGTTATGTTTTGTTATTGATAAATCTGTTGCTTATATTTGATTGTATTAAGGTAGTGTTTTTGATACATAAATTGGATGTACATCAAGTTTTCAAATCTGTGCCCCAGATATGGGGTCTGATATTCAATCAAAGAAGTGAAAAAACCAGTAGGCCTTCAAATTTGAAGTACCATGAATTCTGCACTAATTTTCTTTGGTGGTATGTATCTAATCTACCTAGCAATATCGTACCATGAATTCTTGATCCTGTGTTCTTGGAAGTTGGCTTGCACCATTGATCTTCCAGAATTTAATGTAGTATCCTAGGTAAAATGTTGCTACTTCCTAGACTGAAACAGTATGTTCTGTGCTATCTTTGGTTCCAGTTTCCAATTCCTCTGCGACAGATGGCAAACGTGGCTTCACAGAACCGTCTAAAGAATGGTGTTCTTGCTCATGTTGAGCCAGCATTGTCCATATCAGAACCAGAAATACCATGACTAATGAGAGAAACACCATTGATGCCCACACCATTCGAACGTATCTTTTTAATGGTTTGCAATGGTACAAAAGGATCTCAGAGAACGCATCCTTCACTGCTTTACATTGTACTAGATTTTCCATCTGAGGGTACACATTTAGTAGGCTCTGAATGGATGTGCTGTACGCCTCAACTGTTCTATAATAGTTAGGCGACATGAATTGTCCGTTGGCACATGTTCCATTGTCGAAAATGGAACAAGTAAATACCTTGAATACCTGTGGAGAGTGGAATAGAACTTCATTTAGTGAACATGAACAGAGAAGATATTTGGGGCTACAAAAACTTTTTGATCTTCCCTTTGACATACCTGTGGGATCTCACCGATTTGGATTGTGTTAGCAGGGCACTTATCAGGCTGGTATTGGTATTCAGGTGGTGCTGAGAAGGGATTGCAAACTGTATAAGGTACTCCTTGCATGGTTGATAAGTTTGCATTCACCTGAAATGTTTCAGCAGAAGAAAGGTATGACATAAATCACATGATAAAACGATAAGGTTCAATCGGGGAGAAAAGCAAATTGCAACTCGGAGATAATGTCCTGCTAATCTACCTGATTAACAAGTCTGTAGATCCCTCGGCTGACATCAAATAACACTGCTTTTGCTGAGAGTAATTGATCGCAGGGAAGGATTGAACTCAAGCTGTTGTTGTAAGGATTCTGTTGGAAGTTTTTGAGAGCTGCACATGAATCTGTTGAAAAGCTGCAGAAAAATGTTCATGTTCCCTCAAATAGTTGGTATTGAGAAATTGAAGCAATGGAAAGAACTTAGACTTACTTTTCTAAGAAGAAATACAGCCCAAAGAACAACCAGCATAGAACAGTCAGGATCCAACACACAACAATTAATCTGCTAGAGAAAAATCATAAGAAATTGTATATGACAATCAATTCTCTCTTTTAGGAAATGTTCTAGTTTGGCTATGTAAGCGTTGTTTATTTTACTTACATGTACAGTGGTCGCCGTAACCTCAGAGTTCCACAGACTGCAATAGAATGAATTCAAACACAAAATGAGAAATATATTCAACTTGATCATTATGATGAAGCAAGTGCTAAATAATAATAAATTGCCAGCACTTGGAACTTTTCCTGTCCAATTCTGGTTTTACAAGGTTCAAAAGTTGTATCGACCAACTAAATTCCAAGTGTGGGAGGACTAAGGAGTTGAACACATAGGGAGAAATACCTGAAAGAGCAATTAGTGCAGCCAGGTTCAAGGAAATTGTCACCGTGGTTACTATATAACTGCAGCAAGTACCATATGCTATGTTTTAGACAAGCTCAAATGGACATGGATATACATAATTTGCCCGGGAGAGACAAACTTACACTATCTTGAGACCCTTATCGATCAAGTGCCTATTCTTCCGAGCTCGCCTTTGTATATCAGCAGCTTCAGCATCAAGTTTCGCTGATGTGGTGGTAAGGAAGGTAGATGCCTGAGCGGCAGCCCTTTGTTTAGATACTCCTAAATTCTCTTTCATGTCTTTCATTACTCCTGTTGTGTTGTACATGGTTTTCCATGCGTCATTCGCCGTGTCAATGATGATGTCCACCACATTTTTAGCTTGTGAATGGAACTTCGCATTCCCTCCGAGAACTAGCCCAGATGCAGTTCTGCAGATAGTATTTCACTTGTCACAAACTGTTGCAGCATTTATATTTTTTGGATTTTGGAATGCAAATGTGGCGGGACTTACATTGCTAGGATAGTGAAAAATATAGCCAACAGAATAGGCCAGAGGTAACATTGCTTGTGGCAAGGTAATCTTTTCTTCAGCTGTCCATACCTTCTAGTTTTACAGCAGAAAGCAGTTGCTAGCAGAAAGCCTCCATATGCTATGCCACCCAGAAGCCAGATTACCCCAACGACATATCCATAAACTCCTGTAAATATGGTTGACTGCAGAAAATACAACATGTTATTTCTCTGTGATTTTAGCTTTTACGAAAATTTCAGAAATAAGTAAATCATTAGGACCATACTACCATGCTACAAGACTAAAGAAAATCTTCTGGGATTACATCAATAAATGCTAAAATTATGGTGGCAAAACTGATTTTCTACATGGGTTCATGATTTTCTATAATTAATATCTATTTAAAGAGAGAGTGAAAGGGAATTACACTCCAATAATGTTTGTTTTTGACATCATATCCTCCTTTATATTTCTTGAAATTTTCAAGTGGATCCAACCTCACAGTATCATCTGACCGTATCATAGGTTGTGACACATTGTTTACATCACGAACATATATACCTTATAAAACAAGAAACATACCAAGAAATCAATCATTAGCTTAAGGGCTAATTAGTTTTTCCAACTAACGGGCTAGTTTGAATTCTTGGATTAAAGCCCATTTCAAGTTTCAAAACCTTATTCAATGAAATTATCAGGTCTTACCAGGCTTAGAAGAATTTGAAGAGAATGTTTGTGCTGCAATGAGATTTGAGCCTAAAATGACCAAGAAAATTAAGGAAACAACCAAATGTGTCGCATCTGTGGAGCCCATTTTCAACCTGTCAAACAAGTAGGAATTAGTAAGCAAATGCTCATGTAAAATTGCTTTGACCAAAATTAAAGCAGCCATGATTTTCCACCTAACCTTCTGCTAATGCTAATGGTGCTTTTGAACCACACCAAGAATGGACTGACCTCACCCATCAAACAAGTTTTAAACAGAAAAACAAAAACCCATCATACAAATTCTCAATACTTAAACCGGAACCTGATCAACAAGAAATGATTAAGAGAAGGTGGTTTAACTTTAATTTTCGTGGTTAAACTAATAAACCTCTCTAAAGGAAAAGAAAAGATTAGATAAAAAATGGACAATACTTTAGCTTCAAGTGTGAATGAAGGAGAAAGATATCTTCTTCTCCATTAATAGGTGTGCAAAACTTTTACAGAAGCAACTTCTTTGCAAGTTCAAGAACATTTTTTAACCTACTGAACCTGAACAGTACAGGAACCGCACGTAGAGAGCAACAAGATCAACAATTTCTTCTCAAGAATCACAAAAAGTTTCAAGAAAGATTATGCATGCATGCATGTTCTCCAAATTCTGTTATCCATATTGCTCTATTGTACAGAGCTTTCGAGCTCAAATCTCTTCAGAGTAAAAATGACAGAAGAGAAAGAGAGAGCACTAAGGGCATATAGATGCCACCAAAATTTGAGAGGCAAGAAAAGATACACAACAAACAACAAAATATCTGTTCAGATAACTTACCAGAAGTACTAGGAGTTAACCACTCCTTCAAAACCCTCATTCAGCAGCTAAATATCTTCAATTTGTACTTCAATATCTCAACAAAAACCTTCCAAGATTTTCAAGTATTCTCCAAAATCCTCTAACAGAAACTCCTTATAGATGATCAGAAGGTTAAGTATCTATGCAAATCCAGCTCATACCCCAGATGAAGGGAAGAAAGTATATAGTATCCCCTAAGTCAAGAATGTCAACTGAAAAAACTCCTCTAGAATTTCAAATCCCTTAACCAAGTTATCTTAGTAACTTCGAAGGAAATTACAAAAATCTTTGAACAACAACAAATTTTCAACCCACTATTTCATATACTTAAATAAGCTCGCCCGTGTCAAACACTCCCATAAATGAATAGAGAAAGTTTGGTTATTTTTCAACTTAATCCACTTCTCATGAAATTACACCAACTCCATAAAACCTTTTTCTTGTACGTCTTACTTACTCGGTCCTAAACAAAACCAAAAGGTAATGGAGTTGCATGACGATGGACATGCGGCTAAAAATCACTTGTTGTCCTTCTACTTCATGCCATAGTAAAATCAAATCCTTCACTTCTAAATTAAAACAAATCAACCCTTTTTCTTGTAAATAATGGTGATATGAAACTCCTTTTATCAAACTCACTTGCTTATTAAAATTCTAGATGAATGCAACATGTTATGAAATAATTAGATGGGATTCTCAAATATGTTAAGGATATCTCACCAGCCAACAATCATGGATACAAGTAGATCAATGGTATCTCACCAACCAATAATAATGAGTACAATCATATCAAGAAAATCAAATTTCCTTGATTAGCACCATATTAATCAGCACTAAATTTCCTGCTATCATTGACCATGCTGCAATATTGCAATTAGCGCATGATAACCTTGTATACATGTGCGCGCGCGCTATTATTGTGAATAAACATCAATCATAAAACCATCTTTATTCTATTAGATGGTATGAGAAGCTCTAACGAACAATCAAAATACATGGCCTTGTCTGAATCCAGCCAAAGCTCAACCCAAAGCCCTGCTGTTGTTCTTTCCACTTCCAACACACCAAACAATCTAGTTGCTTCATAACTTCACATTAGACTCAATGACACAGATTTTTCTGCCTGACGTGCACAATTTAAGTCACTTTTTATTGGATATGACTTGCTTGGCTATGTTGATGATTCAGATCCAACTCCACCAATGGACACCCCAACCTATCTCTTGTGGTTTAGACAAGATCAATTTCTTCTTCAGTTTCTGAATGTGTTGTCACTCTCATAGACTTATCCAAAACATCTCAAAAGGTTAGCAGAAGCTAAATAATCTTTTTGCTAACCAATCATGATTTCGTGTTATGCACTTGAATGATAAATTGACTCTCTTTTGTGGTTCCTGCTCTGTTTCAGACTATCTTCAATCTACAAAGTCCATCATGGATGAACTTGCTATTAATGACACCCCAGTAACTGAAATCGGAGCTTTAATTCACATCATTAATAGCATTGGAAGTTTATTCAAGGAGTTAGTTACTCCTAATAAAGATGATACCTATGAGTGGCCAGAGTTTCAAACTACTTCCTCGGATTCTCTAATGGTATTGAATAGCACAAGTGTTCCTTTATCAACTTGGCACAATCGTTTGGGACACCCTTCTCTTCATATCTTGCAGCAATTACTTAAAAATCTCTTTATTCCCATTTCTTCAGTTAATCTTAAGTCTTTCTCGTGTGAATCTTGCTTGTGCAATAACAACAGTCATCAACTCCCTTTCGGTACTTCAACACTTACAAGTCAATATCCACTTGATCTAGTTTACAGTGATGTTTGGGGACCAGCCCCATCAATTTCATCGATCATTTTACTAAATATACATGGCTTTATCCAATGAAAAACAAGTCCGATGTCTATACCATACTTCCTAAATTCAAGGCAATTGCTAAACATTTACTTCTCACAGTTTGTAAGACTCCACAGATGGTGGTGGCGGAGAGCATCAAAAACTAAAAACTTTATTTGCGTATTACTCATCTTCTTGTACCTTAACACAATAGTGCTGTCGAACATCGATATCATCACATTGTTGAAATTGGTGCCTTCAATATTCTAGTCTTTTACTTTTCGAACAGCAATATATCTGATTAATTGATTGTCTACACCACTTCTAGATATGAAAAACATCATTTTAAAAAGCTCTATAAATAATTATCTAGCTGCAAAAAAGCTATGCACTTTTGGTTGTTTGTGTTATCCATAACTTCGACCTTACACTTAAAATAAACTTCAAGCTAAATTTCATCTCTGTGTTTTTTTCGGATATTGTAACTCTCAAAGTGCTTATATTTGTTTCGACACTTAAAGTGCTTATGTTACCCATCATTTATAGTGATAATCTTGGTGCCATGAATTTCTGTGCCAATCATGTGTTTCACTCACGAATAAAACACTTAGCGCTTGATTACCATTTTGTTCTTGTTCGTGAGAAGGTTAATCAAGGTCAGCTTCAAGTCAATCATATTTCAACCAAGGATCAACTTGTTTATGCATTAACACAGCCTCTCTCTTAGCAAAGTCTAGGCTTTCTACGGTCCAAGATTGGTGTCTTCGATGGAAGCAGTACCATCTTGTGGGGGCATGTTTTGGATATCTCACTAACCAACAATCATGGATACAATCAGATCAAGGAGACCTCACGAACCATCAATCATGCACATAATCAGATCTCCTTGATTAGCTCCATATTAATCAGCACTAGATTTCCTGATCATTGGCCCTACAACAATATTGTATTGCCATAATCAGTGCATGATAACCTTGTGTACTACTTTTGTGAATAAACATCAATCATAAAACCATCTTTATTCTATTATAAATACATCATATTATGAAATAATTGGATAGGAGTTCTCAAATAGTCAGTGCTTGGAAACAAAAGGGTTGAGTTGATTAAGTATAAAGTAGAGGAATTAGCTTGAAAAGATGTAAAAAGTAAAGGGATCATGTGTGATTTTCAGCCCATGAAATAGGAATTTATTTCCTCCCCAAAAGTCCATCTCGTTGTCTCCTCTCTTATAGTGTAAAAAATAGACCAAAATCTTGCATTCTGGTCAAGGTAAAGACCCCTTTGGGCATTGGGTCGTCGTCTTTTGATTTGTAACTTGTTTCTTTTATTTAAGGTGTTAATGAATCTAACTAAGACTCTATTAAAAGACAAGTAGCACACATGTTGCCTTGCCTTATTAAAACTTGAAGGAGAAAGGAACCCTCTTCTCACCACTTGCTTTGTCGACCAAGGAGAAGTCAACAAGATACAACAAATAAAAGAATCATTTCAACAGTACAAAGGTAAAAAGATACGATTTTATTGTTTTTCGGCTTAAATTGACCGCAAAGAATTCAAGAAGTAAGGGGGGAAATTTGGAGTCATTTTGTTGGTGTGTTTTGGACCCCCCAAATGCACAATAATTGAACATCATAGTTTTAGATTTACTCGGATTAACCGGTTGAAAGATATATAATTCAGATCACAAGTCAAGTCGTGATTAATAACTTTACCTAAGATACTCACCTTCATAAGCAGATACTATCTTCAAGAGTAATAAATGGCCTAGTGGATACAAGATTGTAGAGTATAAGATGGTCCAAATCTATCCCTTTACGCTAGTTATGACATGCACGGTTTCTTAAGGGAAAATACTTCCTAAATATTTTGTATTAGTTGCATCTATGCTAAGTTACGTTACGTTATAGAGGCAGACATAGTCTCTCTCTTTATCGTGGTGCTAACGTTCAGAGTATTAGTGTGTCCGTTTTTTGACGAAGGAAAGTAGGCAAGTGGACTCTTATTTCTTAAGTAACTTCAAGTGTCCTTTTTAAGAGAAAAAAAAGAAGCAATTATGTTACAACTACGTAGAAAACCTACATCAATTTAATAGCTGAAAGTCGATGCATGTCGGATACTTTCCAAAGCTGAAAATGTAATGGTTTTTTTATGCACTAAAAGAAGATGGAATTTAGCTTAATCAAAGCAAAATGGTTGCCGATTCATCCCACTATGAGTCCAAAAAATCAATCTCAGTGAATGATAAAGGAGAGGAGTAGTTCATTAGCTAGCATGTCGGCTGCTGTCCGAGTAGTTTCTGGTCATTTTCTAGAGAGTAGCAATTTTTTAGTGAAAGTCAAATGGATGTTACTTTTCGTTTTTTAAGTTGGTATTACACGGTAGAGAATACATGTATTTTTTCGGTTTAAAAAACAAAGGTCTTTGTTTGTGTTTTCAGAACAGAAGATATTGTGAGATATGTTCTTTTTATCTCTGTTTTTTTTCTAACCAAGCGCTACAGATTAATTATTCAATCCAAACGGTTGTTTTTTGCAAGAATTTCTTGCACAAGTTTGATGAATCCCCAGAGTAGCGACAACCCCCCTGCTAGGGCATGGAGATATGACTTGCCTTTGAGAGACCTGCTACTCAGCCTAATTTGGAGGCTTTGCCAAACAATTTGAGGTTTCTATTTGGCGCAAGAAAATAAGGTTGAGGTTGGTGAGTGCCCAGACGAAAGCAGTATAAAAATAAAAATATGTTTAGTTGAAGAGATTAGAACATAAAATAAATCTAAATTTAAAATAATTTTAAAATGAATTGTTGTCCTTTGAAACAAATATAGAGATATATGTTTCTTTCATCTCCATCTTTTGTATTAATCATAGAAGCATTATACAACCTTTTTATACTATTTTGAACTTTTATCGTATCACCACAACACTAAATACACAAAATTCAACCCTCTCAGACAAGTTTGCAGTTACAATTGAAACAAGGCAATTGACTTGCTTTGTTGGTGAAGGGATAAAATGGAATTGAATTCAACTGAAAATCTGAGACATGACTGAGAACTATTTCAAGGATGAGCTATAATTGCCCATTGTTGCTCCTCTAGGGCTATAACAACTACAGTGATAGCTTGATCCATGAAGCCCAAAAGAAGTTTTAACAAAAAAAAAAAAAAAAGCAGTTCCTTGCGACAGAAGATTATCTAAATTACGCCCACCAAACTCCACAAACTTCCCTGGAGTTTTCATGTCACAAAGAAAGCGCCTTAATATTTACTTAGCACAACACTCTAATCAGAAGATAAAGGCACAAATTTTTCATCAAGACAGCTAATGACATCCAACACTAGTTATTATTATTCTTCATTCCCTGCTTTCTAGGCATAAACTACATCGAAGTAAAAATACGGGGGGGAGGGGGGGGGGTGTTTAAAAAAAACTAAAAGCCATTGCAGTTAATGGCATGCTGAACTAGGAGGGCATTTCACATTGGAAAATGATGGTCAGCTTGGTGGCAGTTATTTTCTACAGGCAGATTGATGCTTGCATTAGAAGGTTTGATCATGCCTTGTGAACAGACTGAAGATGATTATGGCCTAGGAAGGTTTGGAGGCAGAAGGATGGTGTCAGCTAGATCATCGTTCAACTTGACTGGAAGTGGTGGCATCTGCTTCATTAGTTCTGGCACATCATTCATCCTGCAAATAAAACGAAATGAACAGGGATTCTATCTGGGAAAAAAAAACTACATTCATCCTAACTATATCAGTCTTAGACTCTAACCTAACACCTTTAATCATATCTGTAATTGAGATTTCAATTGATTTGATAGAAGACTACAATATTTGGGTCCAAACTTTGGTAGGCAGCAACTGCTCTTGCTTCAGCCTCCACCCACCCCCAACACACCCACTCTCAATTTCTTTCGTTTTTAGGTAGAGGATGATCATGGGTCTTTAGACAGCTTGAAATTTAGATCAAAGGTCATTGGTGTTTAACTACAATATTTGCAAGGTTATGCAGGTCCCTTATTGATTGTGCTTCAAACAATAAATGCTCTTAAAAGTTAGAGCATAATATGATTAACAGAAATTCACACATTTGGCATTGGTGAGCCTGTCCACAAGCCCACTCAAGCGAGGATTGGTCTGCATTTCCCTTTATATGCAAGCCTATAAACAGATGTGTAGTTCAGCGTGTTTGACTATTTATATGTCAATCACATGATGGAAATGCATAAACATACAAAATGATGACTTGCATCTTTTATGAAAAAGAAATCTACAAAGAAAACAAATAGCAAATGAATGCTTTTATGCACACAAGCACAGAAAAAAGAGTGAAGAAATATACAGTATCAAGCCATCATAAAATCAACGTGATAAAAAAATGAAGAACTAAAAACATACTGGTTCATAATTTTGCGGATGTTGTCACGCGTTTGGCAGAGAAGATTGAGGTTCTCCTGTATCTGAAAAGATGACAATAAATGAACGCGTTCAATTTCAGTTGATGGCCACCAAAATGCACAAAGGGAGACTTGCAATAAAAGAGCACTCGTAAAAAATATCACGTGCAAACAGTAAGAGATGTTGTTTGAGGAACACATACACGAGGAAGAGAGGGAGAGAGGAAGAGAGAGAGAGTAAAGGCAAACAATGCATCTAGTCAAACCCATTCAAATCATTTGTTTCATGCATCAAGTTATTGACAGATTATACAAAATATAAAATTGCATTCATCAGATAATCGCACCAGATATAATCATCTAAGTGAAAAGGATGTGTTGGAAGGAGACCCATATCATACTACATAAATACTTTCCTAACTCTAAATTCAGTAAACGAATAATGTCAAATAATGAGATCATGACAGAAGTATTCACCTGAAAACTTGCAAGGTTTGCAGAAATTTGATTTAGAATCTGTGCATTTTGCTTAAGAAGCTCTCCTGTAACTCCACCAATTGCTGCAAGGGGCAAATCATAGCTCTTTAATGTAACAGGACAGTAGCCAAAGGGTTAAAAATGCTACAGTATTAACACAACTAACATAAGATGTCTGGAAACTAAGGCTTTGTTGATAGGAGTTCAAAATTTTATATTTTGAAAGTAAAATAGTGTTAAGGATGTAAAATTTAAGGGGCTGCAGAATGTGTTAAGGATGTTTGGTAGGAGTTCAGAAATTTAAAGGTATTAGGGGATCCCAATGCAAGTCAAATCAAATTTTAAGTTACACATAAATACAAAATACAAAATAATATATATTTTGCGGGCACCAGATGTGTGGTGTAAGGAAAAGGAAAAAATGGGTGTTAAATACATAAAAGAGAGAGAATGAGCCATAAAAAACAAAAGTTTCACGATTTTACGCCCTTTACCTTCATAATAAACACATCATAAGTAGTAAAAATCTCACGATTAATTAGGAAGCCACTGACAACTAAAGCTTAGCCAAAAGCTGGCAAATTGAAGTACCAAGGATAAGCAGAGAAAGTTACAAAAAAGAAAAGGAAAAGGATGCGTTTCCAAAACTGTTTGGAATAAACAGGTTTTGTGAAGTATAGAACCCTCACCATCATATGAGATGCCTTCTTCACTTTCCAGTGGCATCATTGGAGTTGCAAATGGAGAAACACTGGGGTGGGCAGCCATGAAGTTAGAAGTCTTTGCAGAAGGATCACCATGTCTTTCCTGTGAAGAAGAAAGCAGAACATATAACATTAGCATCATTCATTCCAAGAAACCACAATCACTTTTAAAGATTCTCGCTACACGTTGTGTATTGTTATTCACTGTGTGACGCCACAAGTTAATATGTGTCAGAAAAGGTATTGTCTTTGAAACCATAAATGCCAAATTGTTTGGCAATCACCAGTTTCATACATTAGAAATTTAGTTATGCCAATTAAATGAAACTTTAGGCACTCTAAAGCATATTTTCCTTTGAAAAGGTCGAGAGAACATAATCTAAAAGCTTCTGCATGAATTGTGCCAATTCCATGCCCATCCTTATCAGATTTATCATTTACTAGCCTGTATTTCTCACTTGTCTGGTAAATCCTGCAGGTTGACAATGGTACAGGTCCGAATGAGAAACTATCTCGGTGTTCTGGTGAACAAACTATGGCCCACAGCTGGGTTTTTAACACCCTGCTTGTGACACAACTATGGCCTGAGCAGTAAACCTTCAGTTCAAGACACAGGACCGCCCAATTAAGTTAAATTTACACAATATACAAACAATACAGAAGAAATTAATGTGTTTAAACCCCCAGTTAAATGTGTGTGCTAATTCAACAGGATGTACCATAATTTAAAAAAAAAATTAAAGCAACTCCAACAGAAGAGATTCACCACAAAATAAAAGACATCATACCTTTTTATCTCTACTTCTACGTGCTAGATTATCTTCCTTCCTTCGCTTGCTCTGTTCCTTTTTCTGGACAAAGAAATAAATCAGTTTGTAGTTTTGACTCACAGCCAACAGATACATCATATAAAAAATATAATTAGCAACAAAGTAAAGCTACAAAATGAACCACCAAGTGATTTATTTTCCAAGCCGTCTCTTGTAAACCAGATATGCACTGTTCCAAATATAAATCGTTCATAGGTTGATTGATTATTTAACTATAGAATTAGCAAGTTTTGGCAATCTTACGAACAAAAGTCTTGATGCTAACAATTTAACAAAGGCTTCATGTAGCAAGATAATAGACTAAGAGAACTTACATTCATCCATCTGCAACGCAAAGCAACATCTCGGACTGTCTTGTTTGGTAGATTCATAGCTATCTTTGCATAACGTACTACGTTTGTTTCCTCTGCAAAACTGTGGGACATAAGGAAAATCAGGTTTTAGAATAATCAACCGTGAACCAGTACTAGGTTAAAGAAATTGAATTTCATTATCTTTCTTTTTTTCCAGTAAATTACTGACTCTGACTGAAAATTGAAGATTCAACAACTTAATGAAAAATGAAAAAAGAAATTTAGTTCATGATTGCTCAAGAAGAGTTCGTTTCATGGAGCTGTGGTTCCCATGATAATCGTTTTTCTATACAACTTTCTTTCTGTAGCTTACTAGGTAACTAAAAAGAAGTACTAAACAACAGACACTACCTTTTGGGAATAACAGTACGCCAAAAATTTCAAACACTCAGCTAAAAGGATCTCGTAGCTGGAGAACAATGCTTTTCAACTGATAATATTTTTCTAAAATATTGATCCAGGATGGCAATTTTGTCACTTGATCAGATAAAAGATAAAAGTAATAAAGATATTTTTGTGACAAATTGAGGACAGTGACTCTATTTGCAAGTTCTCCTTGGTAAGGCACCAATGATTAAATGAAATAAATTAGTATGGTTTTGGATAATCATTTATGCAGTTATATTGAAAGACAATGCAACCATAAACCAAAATCCAAAGCCAAGTTATTGTATTAGAGACCGCAAAGTGCGGAGCGAGGGAAAAAAAAGGAACTTGGTTAATAATGATTCTGCTTCAGAATATGATATAAACATCATTATGCTGTTTAAGACTGCAAGTTGATTACCTCACAGAGAAAAGATTTCTTATGTGAAACTTAACTCAATAGCTAAAATTCAGTTCGGAACGAATGTAAGAGATTACCTACCAAAACTTAATTGCAAAGTTGAATTGGAGTGCTTTAATTTTGTGAAAAATCTAGACTGCAGAGAGTGGAGTGAGGGAAAAACAAGGAACTTAGTTAATAATGTTCTGCTTCAGAATATGATGTAAACAGCATTATGCTGTTTAAGACTGCAACTTGATTACCTCACAGAGAAAAGATTCCTTATCTGAAACTTAACTTGATAGCGAAAGTTTGGTTCACAACGAATGTAAGAGATTACCTTCCGAAAATTCATTGAAAAATTGAGTTGGACTGCTTTAATTTTGTAAAAAATCATATTTCAACAAATTATTTAGCAACAGTCCATGCTAAGACTTTCATTAGAAACTCATTTTAGTCTAGTACTGCAGAATTGTTGGTAATACCAAATAATCCAACAAGAGCAAACCCTACAAACACCAAAAAGAATTCAAATTTCAACTCCAGCTGCAATTCACCAAACAATAATTTATCGAATAATCAAAAGCTCGTCAGCCCCTCGAAATTCCGAAGAAACCAATATACAAACCAAGAAAGATTCTCAAATAACAAAAAAAAATTAAACTGAAGAAACCTTCCAAAAAAAACACCAACAAAATCATCAAAATTGAAAAAAAGAAAAACCCAAAAAGCAAAAAAAACTTACTCTACCAATCCCTCTTCAAGAATTGTCTGTTCTTCAAAAGTCCAGTCAGTTGATATACCAGGATTGTGCTTCAAAGAAGAACCAGAAGAAGGGTCCGAATTACCATTACTTGGATTGTTTCCATTGAATGAAGAAGGAGCTTGATTGCCATCTTGATTATTTGTCCCAGATGGGTTTGCCATTGAAAGACAATCTTTTTCCAAAGTTTATTTTCTAACTGTCTATACAAAAAATAAGAAAAAAAAATTGAATATTTATTAAAAAGAAAAAAAAGATTCAATCTTTCTATGTATATCTATATACAGAGTGTGTTCTTGACTGAAGGGAACTCTATTCAAAATGAAATTCTAGAGAAATTAAGAGAGGAGAGATGGGAGGTGTACGGAATTCAAAGGGGAAGGGTTTTTTTTAATTATTATTTTTTATTTTTGAAGGTTGGGAGGACTGAAGAGGAAAATAAAGGAATTTTTATTAAAAAAGGGGGAAATTGGAGTGTATTTTTAATTTTTTATAGTGTAGGAAGAGAAGGTGGATGTGGAGAATTAGGTGAATGACTAATCTGCCCTTTGTGTCATTATGAATTGTTTGTATTTAATTATGGTAATTTGATTTTATGGTTAATTCCAGTTTTGGGTTTTATGATTTTAGGAAAAATTTTGGGATTTAAGGAAAGGAGTTGGATTAGGTATTTTTAAGGGGTTTCATGATTTTATTATTTTGAGGAGTTATGAGATCAAATTTAATTAAAAAAAAATAAAATTGTGAATTGTTTGGATATTAGTTGATTTATTTGATTTATTTATGTTTTCAATTAATTGACTAGTGATAACGTTAAATGGAAATGTTTTATGTGAAAATGTGTTTAAATGGAAAATTATGTTATGAGAGGTAATATTTAGGCATCTTTGTTAGTCTAATCACACGTAATTCTTCTTGATAAAAAAATTAATAATAACAAAATAATGCATTATTCTTAATTGTTTTAAATTAATAAATAATTTTTTATAATTTTTTTTCCTATCAATCTTGAAGGCTGATTTTAGGCATTTGTACTATTATTTTTTTATGTCAATCAACAAATAGAATTTTATTAGTACTATATTTTTGTAAATAATATAATTTTGCTGTTAAATAGACCAAACAAAGTAATTTTTAAGCAAAAACAATAATATAATACAATTTGCTTGTTTATATCTCTATTTTTATCCTTTCAATCAAATATATATTTATATATATAATTTTTTATTGTCCTGACACATTAACTAAATAAGAAATTATTGATTAACTTATTTAAAATCTGTCCATCATTAGCATATCTTATTAAAATAATAATGACTCTCCTACCAAATTGATTACTCAATCGTTAGCAAGTCTCAGCATAATTAAGTTGTTAATTCAAACATTTTCGAGTCTCAACGTTTTATTTTGAAAATGATAGAACACAATAATTTGAAAGTAAAAAACAACAATTGAGGAGTCAAATTGAAGGATAATAATAATAATATATGATAAATTCATTGACGAGGTCAAAGTTTAGAATTGGTAAGAGACAAGCATTTTTCTCATAATCATTTTTCTTTAATTTAAATAAAAAATAACAATATACATATAACATTTTAGAACAATTATTTTTATTTTTTTATTTGATTATAAAAAGTATTCTCGGGCTAACCCTTGTGGAATTTCTCCTAGTTTTTTTTTACAAATCGAATTAGTACAGTCTTTCTTGACATGGGATTTGTGTATGATTTCAAAGAACTTTTTCCATACAAGAGACCTCACATCATTTAACAAGAAAGATTTCAATTCGTAGAGGCTGGAAATCTAGGCTTGTGTCCATTAGGGTCACTTCAGGAAATGAATACAGAGAGTTGCCCAGACAAGATGTACGAGATTGGAAGATTTGACAGGAGACAAATTGGGCTTTAACAATCATCAACACATGGACATGGTGTCTGTTCGTGTCCGGAAGTGTATCTATCTACTCACAAAGTGGTAATAAGCAACCATGGATTCCCTAGTGTGGTCCTTGCACTAGATAGATGCTCACAGAGGAAAGTGATGTCTCTTGTACTTGCTTTAGGTAGGCTGGAGGGGGGAGGTCTTTCCCTTTAACCAAATAGAAGAAAACAAATTTTCTACTAGTTTATCAAGTGATAGGAATTTGGTATCAAGGGTTTTTTTTTAATATAATCTCATGTTCGAACACTATAATTATTAATATGATGATCATTAGAAATTTATATAGTCGTTAACTTCAAGGTCTGTAGAATTAATTGAGATGCGTGCAAGCTGATCCGGACACTTACGTTAATAATAATAAAAAAAACTTGTTTATGCTCTTTCATTGTGTATTGAATGATTGGTATGTTATTGTGATGTTTTTTTTTTCTTTCCTTGAAATAATTTAAGACTAAAAATCTGTTATTTGGATTGATTGCCGTTTAATATTTTTATTAAAACCATAAGGATTAAGAAAGAAATAAAAGGAATAAATAATAATTCACTCTTAGATATTTACCTTTTGGTCAGTTCACTTTCAATAGATTGGGCAGGTTGGCACAACGCCAAGAAAAACTTAGAAAATATATGCAATCATTGTCTGATAGGGAAATATAGCTAATATGAATGAAAGAGAGCTCATGCGAGCATTTATGTTTTAGTCATTAATTGCGTCGAAGATTCATTTTCTTTGACATTTTCTTTAAAGTATTTATTAAACTCCATTAGAGAATTAATTTGGGTTGG
>Ga0325404_1002919_pt1 | contig 18231 bp, 10 predicted proteins | sample PopdelMetagenome_18_FD_205664 | JGI IMG/M metagenome (GOLD analysis project Ga0325404, IMG submission 205664) | Populus deltoides microbial communities from Bellville, Georgia, United States - Xylem-Control-R1 | ecosystem: Host-associated > Plants > Phyllosphere > Stem > Wood/Secondary xylem... | reverse complement strand
CAATGAATGCATGTGTTCTTATTTGCTTATCAACCTGCGGATTGCGTGTGGGACTTTGGTGAAAAGTGAAATGCAAGCAAGAGAAGTGAAATGCAAGCAATGGCTAAAAATATATAGGTAATTTGATACTAAGGAGCTATGCCTCAGTAATCAAGTTTTCTTGAAGAGTTCTTATCATGGAACATGGCAGCGGTTGACCCGAGATTTTCATTGAGTCTCAAACCATAAAAACTTAAAGGTGCAATTAGTTCGATCAAACTCGAATGATCCACTAGGTCAACTCAAAACTCGAGTGACCAAACATAACTCAAGCAAGACCTGATATTATTTTTTTACATTTTTATTTTTTTAATAAACCCAAAATATATATATAATTAATTTATGAATATTTAGTCTCACGTTTCTATTTTATTGCCTGCATCCACATGAGATGTTTTTTTATTTTTTCGATGTAGGATAACTATAAATAACTTACATCTACATAAATTGTTTTTTAATTTTTCAATAAGAGATCTTTTTTTTATAACCCATATCCTCATAGATTATTTTTTAATTTTTTGATATGGAATAGCTATATATAGTTTATATTCACAATGATTGTTTTTCAACTTTTTACATGGGATACAACTATGTTACATTTCATGCCTCATATTTATTTGTTTTATAGCTTACATTCATATTGATTGTTTACAAACTTTTTGATATGAAATAACTATATTATACTCAATGCTTCATATTTTTTTTAATGTGAAATATTAAAACCTCAAAAATATATATATATATAAATTAATTTTTTTAAATTGACTAAATCAATTTTAATAAATATAGTTTTGATTTTGCAAGTGGTTTTCCGAATATGATTTGAGTTATGCGTGTCTACTGGGAATCTTCCTTGATACTGATAAAATTGGGACAAATTTAATGAGGTTGCCTAAGTAAAAAAATAAATATAAATATAACTTGACTTTTCGGGTTTGTGTTGTTTTAGGTAAATCTTGAGGGAACTTGTTGGACTCTTTGGAAATTTTGCTGTTGCCCATGTTCGGTTGGATTTCCGGATCTGAGCCCTGGGCTCGGGAATTTTTTCTTCGGGGTTTTATGCATATATTTTATTTCGGTCCTTCGGCCGAATGAGGTATATACGGTTCGATCAGATGTTAGGCTTCGGACAAGTGCATCAGAGATTCTAGGCTTTTATCTTGAATTTGGTTAGCAGAGAGGCCCGAGACTCAAAACCAACTTTAAATTTCTACCCCATTTTATAAATCTAAGGAGGAGCGTGAGTGGGTCCATTATTGTCATTCTCAAAGTTTTGTGGGCTTAAGCCCTAAATCCATCCATTTCGTTCCTTTTGGGCTCTAAAAGCCTACTTTAACAAAAGGGGGAATTCGAGTTTTGTTTTTGTATTTTAGAAATATTTATTTATTTATTTAAAATTATTTTTTTAATGTGTAGATTATTTTGATGTGATGATATAAAAAATAAATTTAAAAAATATATATATTTTTAAAAAAAATCATTTTAAAAAGTAATAACACTTAAACTACAAATCACGTGAAAGTTAGTTTGTGGTTGATAAAGTACTAATAATAGGACGGGGTTTAAATTATGTATAATTGCACTACAAAAAATTCAATCAATGTTTAAATAACTAGAAAAGAAGATAGTATACAAAATATATTTATGGGATATCAAGCAATAAATAAATAAAATAAATAAAAATGGACAGTTTGAAGACAAATCCCAAAATCCCCCTGAATCCATGGCTTTTTAAGATTTTCAATACCCATATGTCCCATGAAGCAACAATCTCCCAACAAGGGCTTTCCATGCTCTTTCAATCCCTTAATTACCAGTGCCAAATGCATTTTGAATTTACCCCTTTTAGAAAACAATTCTGGATCCACCCTTCCTCCACACAGTCAACTTCTATACAGTGGCCGTGGAGCTCATAACTTCACCGCCCTTCTAGAATTCGGAAATCTACTGATGCAACGATGACCTTTTCCTAGAGATGCTTTTAATCCATGATGATTGATCACTAGAATTATTGTCGACACCGTTGACTATCCAAAACAAGGGAGATAATGGTGCTTCTGAAATCCAGCCCATACAAGGTTTTATGGAAAGCATTTTCAATATCTTCTCTTTTATGCAATACATATACTTTTATTCGCTGATTGACTTGATAATGCCATTTCACATCCAAGGCTTATATAAGGTTGAGGGTGATGGCTCATTGACCTCCTTGTCACAGGCTTACTCATTCTTGTGGAGAAAACTGCATGCTTTGCTTGTTGACCCTATTTGACACATGAGTTCTGCCCTAGAAGCCTATGTTCATGTAGGTTGTTGGGTCACAGCCAACTTCATCATCTCGTTATCAGAAAAGCCCTCTCTGGAAAGAAAACCCCACCTTCGGTTCTTTCCATGTTCTTCCACGTAGAAAATGGAGCATCATTGCCCTGTAGGATACTTGGGTAGGCATTATTCTCTGCAGGCAAGGACAAGGGTTTTTTTTTTGGGGGGTTTTAACAAAGTAAAAAAAGAAATGTGATAAAATAACATGATGATAATTTTTTTATAAAAAATAATAGAGTTTAGAGATTTGCAGAACAAATACATGATTAATGAGTACTAAGTATCAATATTTGCGACTCTCTCAAATTATTTGGATATAATATTCAATGAAAAGATATTACCATGTTCATGTTCAATAATAATAAAAAAACCCTTCGATATCTTCTTCTCCTCTGTGTTTGCACTTCATTAATTCATCTGAATCTCTCGAGGCATGTATATAGATTCATGTAAAAAGAGTTGCTATAGGTAAATCTATGTGTTCTCTCTGCAGGACGAGAGGTGGGGAGATCCTCTCTTTTCCTGCCTTAAACATTATAAGTTTCTATATTTGTTAGAATTAGGCAGCAACTGCTAGGATTGCTGATTTAAGATCAGGATAAAGTTCACAATGCAGAAGAAGGAAAATTGATGCATCTCGAAGTTGTATTCTTTTATCCCGAGTGTCTAAGAATCTATTTAGAAGTATAATTATGATTGTTTTTTAAAGTATTTTTTACTCAGAAATATATCAAAATAATATATTTTTTATTTTTTAAAAAAATTATTTTGATATCAGCGCATCAAAATGATTTAAAAATACAAAAAAAATATTTATTTGAAACAAAAAAAAAATTTAAATTTTTTCAAAAACATTTTTAAAACAAAAAAATAAACAAGAACTAAATAAGTAAATCTCATAACCGGAACTTCATTGCAATGAAACGACGATAGTGTGGCGATTAGAAGGAAATAATATTCAGCGATATGATACCAATGTGAGATTTTCAGTGTTTTATAGCTAACAGTAATCATCATGGCTGTTAAACACTTTTGACCTAGGATGGAATGATTTTATATCGGGTTGTGTTTTTTTGTATGTTTATTTTCTATGAATATATGATTGATGAATTAATTGTTTCCATTAATAATAACAAAGTGGGTCACAAGAGTCCTTCAAAAATTTCAGGGCTTTCTTGTTTTTGGAACACTCGTGTGGTCCATTCCAATTATTGCTAGTGACTTTTCTTAGTATTATTAGAATCATCTTCTCAAGATCTTTCCAACGGTATTAATATTGTTATCATTAGAGTTTTTATATGTCTTCAAGGTCTTTTTCTTTCTTTCCTTTTCTCTCTGTTCTTTCTCTTTTTATTAAATCTCATGTCCAACAATTTTGTAATTTAAGAGTCCCAGATGACACTTGCAACTTGCAAATCACGAATATCATTTATAACTTTTTAAAATGTGTTATTTTTTTCTAAATAATTTTTTGCATTATGTTATTTTATCATTTTTTTTTACCATGCTAGAGTCCCAAAAAACTCTTAGGAAGTTGATCCTGAATATGCCTTTCTTCCCAATCATTGGTTATACATGAACTTAGCCCTTGTAGTTTTAAAAATGAAATAATTACCATTTTAGTATTAAAAACTAGATATTTAATTCCTATATGTTAAATTTGTTTTCAATTTAGTTTTTTTTTGTCAATCTTATTTTTCTTTCAATGTTTTTTTGTTTAATGTCTTGAAAAATAGAATAAAGAAAAAAAAAAAGAGTACATGGGATGAAAACTTTGACAATGAAAGAAGTTTTTTTTTTTTAAAATAATAATTGAGAATAATCAACATCCATAAAATAATTATTTAATTATTTCTAATATTACATTGTCTAATTTAGTAGTTTTAATAAACTATAGAAACTAAGTTAAAATTAACCCAAGTACGTACATTAAAACTACTATAAGAAAGAAAGTTTGAGAATTAGCATCCAAATCACTCAAAAGTTAAACCAATACTACAATACCATTACAATATCTGTGTTAAAATATAAGGATAAAAAATCTATCATTTCTTAATGCATTTTTATCAAAATGAACTTGTAACATATTGTTGAACAATAAATTAGTCAGAAAAGTAATTTGAATCAAAGAATAAGAAATATGAAATAATAGGCTAGACTTAGTATTTATTTCCATATTAAAAAAAAAGTCTAGGCTAGATGGAAAGAATGAGTAAAACCAGGTAAATCATGAAGTTTGGATTAAGAAAAGGTAGAATATAGAAAAAACACGATCCAAATTTGTAAAAGAAACTAACTAAAGCAAGTTAAGTCGGGCCTTTTCACTCGAGCATCCTTAAAATAAGAAGTAATAGAGAGATTGGATAGTTAACAGATGGTTATCCATAAAATTTCCTATACAAATCAAGGTTGGAGGAAGGGAAAACAAAAGTAACTCGACAAAAACCAACAACCAACAGCTACTCTACAATTAAACTATGTTTTCAAGATCTTCAAAACCTTTTCATCATTAGGTTTATAACTTAGTAGGTGACAATTAGTAGGAAAATAACTTGTAAGATGATAATTTGTAAGAGATAATCAATAGACTTTTAATAGTAGGCTTGCAGTTATCATTGCTAAAAAGCCCATAAAATACAAAAAAATAAAATACACATCAGTTCATGTTCTCCTATTAAGGGATTCTCATGCATATTTGTAATCAATTTAAGAATTATTCAATGAATGTAAGTTTTTAATCTTGAGTTGTTACGTTATCTTTTGTGTTCAAAACATTCAAGTTATTTGATTACTCTTGAGGTTTTAAATTGCTTTCTGCATATAAAAAAATCATAAATTTTTAAATTCATATTTGAGAGACATCGTTATAAGCTTGGGTTTGTAGGAATAGTATTTAGAGTTCAGATCATCAACATCAAATTTAACATCTAACTTTGAAATTCAAAGTCTTTTTAATTGAGACATGGACAAAAGAACTTGAAACACGTATATATCACCACCTATGAGAAAATTAAACATAAATTCAATAAGAATTAGCACTTGAACTAAGTTAGATAGGATTTTGATTGAGATTTTTGTACTTGTTACACTAATAGATGTGTTGACAATTTAAAAACTTAGTGCAATTTGACTAGAAAATCATTTTTTTATCTCCACGCATCACTAACACAAACATTACCAGAAAATTAGAACACATCAACAAAATATTTCATTGGCATTTATAAAATTATTATCTTGCCATTTGAATTACCAATGGAATTTTTTATAAAAATCTGTCATCGACAAGTTTCTTGTCAGCAATTGTCATTCTGTTGATAATTTCATTAGAAATTCAAATACCAATGGAATTATGACAAATTATTTGAACTAAGAAATCAAATTTTACCACCTTTTTTCCATCTACAAGCCATTAAAAATTAATTTCCGACAGAATTTTCAGTCACTGATTCATCAAGAATTCTCAAACCTTATGTAACTTTTTGATGAAATGGGTGTGAAATTACCAATGGTATGTATTATTCCATCAATGCTTCTGTAAGTGTTTTTATTATTTTTTCTGATTAGTTGTTATAATCCTTTAGCCAACCTAAACATACAAGAAGAAGAAGAAGAAAAAGAAGACATGTTTAAGCCAACCTTTGCTTACATTAAATCTCAAAAAGTATTTGTAACCTCAAGATTGAAAATTAGAGTGAAAAAAAATATTGGATAAAAGTATCAGATATAAGAAATGAAAGCACTTTCAAGTCTACATAATAAAGTCATTTGCAAGTTAAAACAAGTATGATTTAGCATAATTTATGTAAAGCTATATTGGAGACTTTATCCATTTCTATTGAATTGCTAAACTCAATGCAAGAATTAAAAGAGTTACAAACACTAGGTAAGAGGTATATGCCTGAACCTTCTTTTTATAAGAGATGAGAGTATCACCCTTCGCATTAGCCAGAGTTTTGTGTGTCATATGTAAAAGCACAAAATATAAGAACAAATTTTGAATAAATAAACTAAATTAAAATCGGTTCTATTCATCTTTTTGTATATTAATGCATTATACAATCTTGTTTCTAATAATATGTTTTAAGATTTATATAGCATAAGTTAAGGATATAATATGCCACAAGACTTTAATTCCAAGCATTTTCATAATTAAAATTAGAACAGGGTATAACAAGAATAAAACCCTGAAGTCAAAGTTTACAATGAGAACCAAAATTAAGATACTCAAATAAAAAACAACACCAAGGTTATTTGAGTTGGCAACAAACACATTATTTATTGTATAAGGTACAAGGAAATACAAAGGACATAAAAACTAAAATACTAGAGGAGCACAAATTACTTATTAATATCACAAAGATTTATTATGAGTTGTGTACTTGTCTTATAAAATTAACAAAAAATAATCGGTACCCAATTATTTATCATTTAATTCAAAATTATTCAACCTAAATTAATACATTTTCATTACTATCAATTCCAAAAAAACCAAATTTCCTTGAATTTCTAACTTAATAATAAAATTAACAAAATATAATTAGTACCCATTAAATTACTCATCATATATTCAATTATAACACACTCAAGTTACAAAATCAAACTTAATTTTATCAAATATCAATTAAAATCAATTTCTCCAAAATCCTAAACAAACTCTAGCATACAAATCATACATTAATACAATAGAACTATCTAGACAAAGCTATAAAACACTTAAATATACATGCCAAGTACAAATACTACAAAAGAATTTCAATAAATTAACCCAAGACATAAATGGGTTAAAAAAAGGGGTTAGATTTGCATAATTGATGTAATGAAGGTTCAAAAAAAAAAATAGAATCAAGAGAGGAAAGTTGACACTACTAATAAATTTAGGTCGACGACGAAGAGTTGGGTGGCCTGGTTTGTGAAGGTGGTGGTTAGATTTGCTAATTAATTGGGAGAGAAGGGATATTATTTTGAAGATAAGAAAGAAGAAGAAAGGGTGAAAGAGAGAACTAACATGTTTTAAATTCATTTTAATTTGCAGATGGAATTTCCATCGACACTACTAGTATGTCAAATTGTTGATGGAATTGTCGATGAAATTTCAAATGATTTTTTTTATTACATCGTAATTTCCATTATAAATTACCAATGAAAATGTTTTGTTGCTATTTTTATTGGAAAATGCAGACAAAATGTTTTTCATTTGCGTTTCCATTGCTATTTGTAATTTTTTGGTAGTGAAATTTTATAAGCTTTTCTTTTTTGAAATTAATTAATAGACTTAAAATTTAATATATAAGTTTAAGAAGAATCCAATAGTTTTGTTTCAAGAAAAAAAAACATCAGACAAGAAGAATAAACTTCAAACATCAATATAACAATTAACTAGATTTGTGGCCTGCACTCTACTGCGGGTCGGGTAAACTATTTCTCAATGTGAAAAAAAATACTAAGAAAATACCTCTGAGACCCAAGTTATTGGTTCAATTTGTAAATTAAATAATATGATTAAAAATATACAACAATAATAAATACACGGATAAAAAAATAAAAATGAAAAAAAGGTAAAAGAACTTGATTTGAGCTAGTCTGGATTATAAAATAACTCAATACTAAAGGGCGAAACTGAAAAAAAATTAAAACAATTCAACAACAAAAAAACCTAGTTAAACCGAGTGAACTCGCAAACTTCACAACCATAGACATAAGATTGAGATAATCTCATAAAAAAACACATTAATAAAAAGTCCGAAGACTAATTCCTAATAAATCAAATGAGATGGTAACTCCACCAAAAAAAAAATGAAGCTCAATCCCTAGCACATAAAATGTTGAAGGGTGAAAATTAAGAAAAAAAATATAATTTAAAAACAATAAAAAAAACTCGATCCGAGCCCATTTGGGTCAAGATGAAAAATATTTGATCTAGTCATGATACCGTGTTGAACGTGTTGGAAAGAAAATTGAATAATATCATTAAGCTTAATTATCAAACAACTTACTACTGAAGGACAAAAATGAAAAAAAAAATTAAAAAGCAATGAAAAAAAATATGAGTTAATCCAGGTTAACCCATAATCCTTGGATAAAATCCTTGAATCGAGTTCAATTAAGAAGGATAATTCTCAATCAATTTAATTTTAAAGGATAAAATTAGAAGAAAAAAACATCAATTTTAAAAACTTGCCAAAGAAAAAAAGATAAAAAAAAGGATTAAATTTGATAGATAAATAGAGGATGAAATTATGAAAAAAAATCAGGATAACCCAGTAGAAAGGAAAGGAAAGGAAAAAAAATATGAAGATCAATTTTCAATAAATCAAATGTTTAAGGGTGAAATTGAAATAATTAAATTTAAAAACAAAACAAAAAAAGTCAATACGCGTTAACCTTTAAAACCAATGACTCTAGTCATAAACTCGAGACTAACCTCATATCAACAAAAAAACTAAGTTAGTTTGGGTTAAGCCGTAAACCCTACAACCATAGAGCATGAAATCAAGATAACCCGATAGAAAGGAAAGGAAAAACCAAGATAGGAAGATCAACTTCAAATAAATTACATGTTGAAGAATGAAATTGAAATAAATGAATTTTAAAAAAACGATAAAAAAAACTCAACCCATATTAACCTTTAAAATTAATGACTCTTGTTATGAATCCAAAACTAATATCATAGAAGACAAACCATAAAAAATAAATAAAAAAATTATTAAAAAGGGTAAAAACTAAACAACATTAGCTTTAAAAAGGAAAAAAAAAAGCCAACCCGGGTAAACCTTTTAAACCTAGTTTAATCTGTAAAACTCGCAACCTGTGAAATCCTTGAACTGGGATCAATAAAAAATCTTAATTTACTACCAATTTAATTTTGAATGATGAAATCATGAAGAAAAAACTTGCCAAAGAAAAAAAGATAGCAATATAAAAAATAAGGATCAAATTTGATAGAAAAGAAAAAACCATAGATGATGAATTTGTAAAAAAAGATAACCTAAAAAAATGATCATAGACAAAATAAATTGCAATAAAAAGAATGACGAACAAATTTGAAAGATAAAAAAAAATGAATGGGGGGGTGAAAATGAAAAAAAATATAATTTTATAATTTATTAAAAATAAAAAAATTATGATCAAAAGAATGAAGACCAAATATGAAAGATTAAAAAATAAAAGGGGGTGAAATTAAAAAAATATGTAATTTCATGTCTTATTTAGAATAAAAAAATAATAATCAAAAGGACATGGATCAAATATGAAGGGAAAAAAAATTGAATGGGCTGATATGAAATTTTGAATTGGTTGGCATTAAATTCAAGGAAGAAATAGAGATAAAGAAAAAAAAAAAGCAATCGTCGACACCAAATCTAAAGTGCATTCAGGGCACGTGTCGTCACATTACGTTGGGAGCACCAGGCCGTTTCAAGTGCCATCTTTAGAGGCAATATTTGGTGGCTAAACGACTTCACTAGCACCGCCAGAACTACGCAAAGGACATCTACACACGGACATGTGCAAAATTGTTTTATATAATATTTACTATATATCAATTACCAAAATAATCTTAACTAACCTTCAATAAAACCAATGTACAATGATAAAAAAAAAAAAAAACTCTTATGAGAGAGTTATTTTGATTTTTTCTTCAAGGACATCAAAATAATTATATTATTTTAAAAAAAATTAAAAAGACCAAAAAGCACCTTGATAATAGACATTACATTTTTTTTTATTTTAGAGTTGAATTAGTGATTTTACCATGTAATAAAAAAAATGATCAATCTAATCGTAAAATATCTCATACAATGCGATAACTTCTCCTTGTCTTTTAGTGTTTTTTAATGTTCCTATAAAATTAAATCACACTAAACATAAAATTTGATCATTTAGTACGATTGAGACCATATTGTAAGATTCAATTTTTGTCATGAAATGATGGACAAGAAACATGTTGACGTCCCATAGCATCCATGCATTTATCGTCAACCCCACCATAATAGCAGCATTGAATCAATTTCCTAGTTGATTCGAATAATTCATCTCTTTTGATTTCTCAACAGTGCAAGAAATTAAATCTCAATGTCGAAGTTGAGTGATTTCTGACAAATTTATTTTAATTTGACATTGGAAATATTGTTGATCTTTGAGCACTGCTGCATGAACCATTAGCAAGTAGGAGGAGTGTTAGTAATTGTGTCGACGACATTAATCTTTTTTTTTTTTTTTAATTTCAAGAACTGTCAATGATATTTTCAAATCAATTTGTATCGATTAAAATTAAATATTATTTTAAAATGTCCATCGAAGCTCGGCAGCAAAAACATGCATGCACCGAGTGATTTCTCTGTCGAGGGACCACTCCACAAAACATTGCTCAATTCGGAATTCTGTTTCGTTTTATTTGGAATAGCAGAAATATTTTATATTAATTCAAAAAATAAAAAAAAACAGAATAATTTTTATTTTATTTTAAACCTTGATCCGTTTTGGATTTTTCAGCTAAATTTTAACTGGAATGTTTCGGTTCCATTCCACATGTTTCATTCCGCTCTTGAAAAACCATTGAATCAAATTGAACTTGTTTAATTAATTAAACCATCCAAGTATAAATTTTTTTTTCATTACTATTTTCAATAACAATGATATTAATAATAATATTAAAAATTATTATTACTATTTTCATTACCAATGATATTAATTTTTTAAAATTAGATTTATCACTAATATATATTGTTTATATTCATATTGTTTTTTTTATATTTATACTTTGTAGGATTTTGAACAAAATAAGAGATGTTTTAGATTCCATTAGTCTTGATAACATTGACCTAACTTTATATTTAAAATATCTGTGTTAAAACATTTTACTTTCATAATATTTTGATATTTTGTTTAAGTTGAATTACTTTAAGTTAAATATCTATTTAATCTTGACTATTTAGAAATATTTTAAATTTTAAAATTATATTTGTTTGGCATTATATTTGTATTACATAATTTATAATTAATTTATCTTGAATTTAAATTATATTTATTGAATATATATATATATATAATACAATCCCGTAAATTGAAATACTTCAAAATTGAAACATTTTATTTTAATTAAAAAAATAAAATACTTACTTAACAACTTTGATTTTCAATTGACTTTAAGTCTATATATATTGACCAAACAAGGACCGAAACGTTTGAGAGGGCACCCACGTGTTGTCTGTCAAGGTCCTGGCAATTCACTGAAGCTTTAGACTTTAGAGGATCTGTTTTCATAACGTTCGGCTGACATCAAATTGAGTCATTTTAATAGTTGACGTATTGAAGTAATGAAAGCTCAGTTATGTTACCGAGTCTATGAATCACTCATTTTCACCCCTGTTTTAAATATATTTTCAGAAAAATAAAAAAAATACCAAAATTCTTAGAAAATACGCTTTTGACTAGATTTAGTCAATTTTTTATTATTTCATGATTTTTTTTACCATTTTTCTTATTGTTTTCATATTTACAATTTTTCAAAAAAAAAAGAATAAAAAATTAAAAAAAAAGGAAAGAGAAAAAAAAATGAATCAAATAAAAAAATAGAGATTAAAATGTAATTGGAATAATAATAAGAACTAATTTAGTCTAAAACTAATAATTGCAAAAAAGAGAGGGGGGAAAAGCTGTCTTACGAAAGGAAAATGTAAAAGGTGAAGAAACTCTTTTAAAAAAATAAAAAAAATAGATAAGTACAAAAAATTTTAGAAATCAGAAAATTTAGAGTAGTACTAGTAGCCCGGGCTCAGGCCACACAAATTTTTTAAAATATAAAAAAATGTTAAGAGTGAAAAGAATTTTTTAATTGTTATATTTAACTTGATTTAGAGTATGTTTGACAGTGTGGTTGCGGGTGCTTTTCAAATAACTTTTCGTGTCAAAATGCATGCTAATGATTTTTTTTTATTTTTTAAAAATTATTTTTGACATCAGCACATCAAAACGATCCAAAACATACAAACCATATTAAATTTTAACAAAAAAAAATTAAATTTTTTGGGAACGCAGCCGCGTTCCCAAACGTGCCCTTAATTGATGAATTTTAAAATCCTTCAACCTAATTATTTGCCTAACTTGAGTTTTAAATTAAATCGCTCAGGAGTTAGTCCGAATTAAATTGATTGATTTCATAGATCCAAATGTAATCTTGATAATTGGTAAAAACATGACTTAACTTTTGATAAAATTTCAAGATGATAGCTTTTTTAACAAAAACTATTAAGACAATGATATATTGGATCAATCTAAGCCTCCTAGCAAACCGTGTCATAGATTCCATTGAGTTTACTAATTTATCTTTTATAAAATATTTTTTAATTATATGATAAAAATATATGGTTATAAAATTAAGCACCGACCTAAAAATAAAAATAAATCATGGAATTTATCTCTCAACTAATCTAATATTAAATGATAAAATCAAGAAAAAAAATTAACAAATAAAACACCAACCTAACACCATAGTTATTAAACTTGATCCAGGGGTTGACTTGATAAACCCTGGTCAATCTGGGAAAATTATAAAAAAAATTGGGGTTTTAATTTCCAACATTAAAAATTTAAGAAATAATTTTTGTGGATTAGGTTATACATGTTGTAAATAATGAAGTTTAAAAGATTATTTCAAAATATTTTTTATCTCATATTAAAAAGATATAATCTTCTCCTTTTAAATTGAAGCATTTAAACTAAAAAGATTTCTTATCTCACATTGAAAAAATACAATTTTTTTCTTGTAAATATAGAATGTATATACTTATATGCTTTCAATTCTACATTGAAAAATTAAAAGTTTCTTCTAGTGTTTATATAGTAAATTTTGATAAGGGTTAGTAACCACCAAATAAAAGATAGCAGGCTCGCGCACATAATATTGGAACAAGCTAGTGAAAAACCATCAATTCTCCCCCTATGCGTGGGAGGCAATGCCTACGCTATATGTACACTACCTTTTGTCTTCCTTGATAATCTACTTTATTTTGCATGCATGCGATATAAAAGATATGCCCCCCTTTAGCTATTCATTGATCATTTTATCTATTAATTGATGTAACCTTGTTCAAAAAAACGGGTATACTTACCCCTTTATAAAAAAATCATCACAATCTAATTAAAATATAAATCTAAAATTTATTTTTTAAAAATAACATATCAAATAATGCATTATTATTATAGGAGTTGGTACATTAACGCGAGCTTCTCCCTCTCATTTTCAAAACATACACACACCAACACCCTACACACACCATAACACTCCAACAAAGAAAAGACACCACACCAAAACACTCTCCCTCATTCTCTCAGTTAGCTCACACATACTCAAATAAAAAAAATAAAAGAAGAAGAAACTTATTCTTTTTCTGTTTTGCTATTCATCATCTCCCTCTCAAAACATCAAAGCCATAGTCACTTTCTCACTAAACACATAACTTTTAACCGGGCACCACCTAAACCACCATACACAGCCCCTGAGTTCCTCCATGGTCAGTGGCGGCAACAGAAACTCATGGAGGAGAGAGAAGAGAAGAGATAGGAAAAGAAGAAATGAACTTTGATAGTGTTGATCTCTCATCTCTGGTGGTCGTAGACAACACCTCTAACACAAGGACCATCCAAACACCTCTTAGACCTTGGCGAAGCATGCAACAACATGTCAATATGTTAACCCTATTTTCATGTTTAGTTTGTATTTTAATTGGACTTTTTTTTATGTGTTCATTGATAACAATTTGTTTGGTTTATTTGAGTGTTTGATGGTGATTTATGTGTATGATTTGTCGTGTCAAACTACTTTAGATTGATTACATTGAGTGAGTGTTTGAGATGTTAGGAAAAAAAAATGGTTTATGAATTGGATAAAAACCTTTTATCTGAAAATGTCAATGATTTAAAAAGAGCTCTTTCTTGTTCTTAATATTGAAGATTCAATTAAGATAGAATGAATGTGATTTGTGGTTGATTTTTGTAAAATTGTTTAGATCTTTTTAAGTAATTTTGATGAATGATGAGAGGTAAATATATATATATATATATATATATATATATATATATATATATATATATATATATGAACATCGAGTCAAGCTACCGTGTTAATAAGGCCAAAACAATTATGAATTTTCCTTTTTTGTATTTGTTTTTTATATAATTGTTTTATTTATACTCGTATGGAAATACCTGCGTGACATATGAAATCTAAAAAGATATAGAAATTAGAGGAAAATATAAATAACATATAAAAATATACAAAAAATAAATTTCTGCTTAGTATGATATGTAAAATTATGATTTTAGATAGTATTTGAGATTACGTTAGTGATTGTTTTTTAAAGTTATTTTTATTTGAAAATATATTAAAATATATTTTTTTATTTTTAAAAATAAATTATTTTTAATATTAATACATTAAAATGATTTAAAATCATAAAATAAAAATAATTTTTTTAATGTAACAATAAACATGCTAAAATAAAAACAAAACAAAATAAAAACAACGGTAGAGAAGGCATTTGAAATCGTTTTGAAAAAAATAAAGATTGAGTTGACAACCAATATTTCAGTCAAATAGTAATCATTCACTTCAGAGTAAAAACGAAGTCCACGTTCCACTATTACAAATTCGAAGGTGCATCTTGAAAGCATGTTTTGGCTTTTTATAGATGGTACAGTGATCGAAGAACTGATCAGGAATTGGGCTCAGAATTAATTTTCAACTTGAAAAAAATATATATATATCTTACAAGCTTTATTAAACACATTTTTAAGCTTAAAACATCATTTAATTAGTAAAAATTCAAAATTATACTAAAACAATACGCAAATTAATGATCCAATCTACTTTTATATATATATATATAATAATAATAATAAATCTTCATATTTAAAACCAACTTATTAATACAAAATTTAATTATTTTAGTGGTTGAAATATAATTAATTAATATATTTTTTTTCTTTGTTATTTTTCAATGACTTGATATCCTTCTCAACAATTAAAAATTAAAACATGATAAAAATAAAATTTTAGACTAAAATTAAACAATCTAACATAACAAGTGCTAAACATGTATAATTTGGAAACTTCAATATTTTTTTGTGCTTTTTATAAAAACAACTGTTTTCATGACTGCTAATTTTAATCATTATTTTTTTTATTTTTTAATAATAAATTTAAATTGCATTTTGTGAAATATATCATTAATTTAATGGTAAAATACTTTATGACACGCGGTTATGCAAGAGAATATAAGTTGAAACAAATATCAACTCATAAAATTGAAATGAAAGTACAATGACTAATATGTAAAGAAAAATAAAAATATAAGGACCATAATAAAATCTATTTTTTTTTCCCAGCCATTCTCAATTATTCTCTCATCTACGGAGTTTCCAAATGATTTGAAATAAACTTCTCTCCTTTTCTTTTCGTTTTCTTATATATATACATACATTTCTTCTTTTTCTTTCTCTATTTTACAGTACTGCAAACAATAACTTTTGTTTAATTAATTTTCAAGATTAAGCAAATCCATTGGCAGGAGAAACAATTTTAGGTCCTTTAATCTCTTGTTGATATGATTTTTTTTAGGGGATTTACTTGATGGAAAAATTAGTATTAAAATACTAATATGAAGAAATCGTAACAACACCATCCTAAATGGATTTTCTTAGACATCAACAACAGATTAAGTTTCTACCCTTATTTTAATATGGGAAAGATTATCTTTATCATTCAGAAATTAATAGTTGCGGCTTTTAAGTTTAAATAAATTCAATCAACGAAGGGGTAACTTCCATTAATTATCCAGTGTATGTATCCATAAAATTTATATTATTTAACCCAATTCAACCTGTTAAAATAAATTAATATAAACATTATAAATAATAATAGATAAAAAAAACTTTAATAAATAAATGTTATATGTCAAATACTAGTAGGATGTTTGAAATCCACTCGAGTAACTTCTAAATATAAATAAATTTAAAAAAATTCTTGGTATAAATAGCAATTTTTTCTTTTCCTATTTTTTTTCCCTCACAACCGTCTCGCATTCTCCTTCATTCAATTGTCTCCTTCAAACTTCAAATAACCTTTAAACTTTGAAGGTGTGGAATGCTTTTATTTCTATTTAGCTATTCCTTTGTATTTTTTTTCTAATTTTAGTTCATGATTTTTTCTATTTTTTTTAAATTAGATTTTTTTTTAAAATTTTGGTCCTATTAATAAATAATAGGGTTGTATTTAGCTATATTACCATAACTTGATTTGTCTAAATTTATAATGCAACACTTATTTATGAGTTGATTGCGAGCTTCTTCTTGTTGTTTCTTCATTTGAATCGCATACCATACCATGGAGTGGCCAATCTTAAGAAAATGATTTTGTTGAAAGCAGAGAGAAGAAGCTTTGTTGAGTAAAGGCAAGTGGTGTTCTTAGGACATTACAAGAATTATCCCATGAGAACAAAATCATGTCCATGTACCCATGTCCTTTTCTCATTCTTGAGAACAAATACATGTCCCATGCCATTGAAATTCAATGATAGGATTTTTTTTTTATTTCTCGATAGATATTGATTTCATCTTTTCTTTCACATAGTTTTTTTTTTCACTATTGAATTAATTTTGTCTTTTTGTTATGCAGATTGCAAATAAGGGTTTTGCAGATCTCACTAGCAATTCAAATGTATTTGATAAGGTAATTTACCAAGTTATTTATCTTTATAAGTGCATTTTTTCCAAGAATGTCATGAAATAAAGGATTTATGTCTAACCCCATGAATATCTGTAATATTTAAATTAAAACTTTTTCAAATCACTTAAAAAAATTTAAATGATTCGAGTTGATAATTTATAAAATATCAGAAATTTAGTTGATTATATTTATTAACTCAAACCCACTATATTCATAAACATCTCTAGTTTTAACTAATTTTTATACTTTAACCACATTTTAATTTTTTTTTTAATTTGGGAACCTTACCAAATCCAATCTAAGTGAAAGTTTTGTATATTCAAGCAAGTTTGATGATTTTTTTACGAACAAAATAGGTAATTGTAGATAGCTTATTTTAGGATCTTAAGCAAGTCAAAGAGATTCATATTATCTGAAACTTAAACTTCAATTGTCTCTAGAAACATGCATACTAGTAAAATTTAAAAGTTGCAGTTTTGTGGTTTAAGACATAAGAATTTTATGATTAATCTTGAAGAATCGGTTTTAAAATCAGGGCAAGCAATGAATTGAAGCAAGTTAAGAACAAATCAAAACATCATAACCAAAATCATTCAACAAAATTCCTAAACTTTCATTTCTCTCTCTCTCTCTCTCTCTCTCATATGTATAAATATAGTTTTTCTCATATGTATTTTTTATAATTTTTCTCTTTCGTAATTTCACTAATACAACAAACAGAAATAAAGCTACATTAAACTAACACCATCTCCTTGAGACATTTTGTCGAACATGTAGCAGGCTTTCTTGGTATACACAAACAAATATATATTCTAATTGTGTATAAAATTCGTGACATGTATTTTAATTGTGTTTTATTGTCAGGATACATGATTTGCTATGTATCAATATAGTTAAATCTTCATAATAATACTTTGTCATCGAATAAACAATTAAAATATAAATTGTATCCTTCTTGTCATGCAAATTAAAAAAATAATTAAATTTGGACACCAAGTTGAAATAAAAAATTAACTGAAACATTTAAATTAAATGTCAATTTCCTAGCATAGGTTTATAGTAAATTGTTTTTACTTATAAGCTTTAGTTAAAGATGTTTATTGAATATTTTTTTGGTGAGATATAAAAGCAAGAAGATTATGAAAACC
>Ga0325404_1002911_pt1 | contig 18250 bp, 11 predicted proteins | sample PopdelMetagenome_18_FD_205664 | JGI IMG/M metagenome (GOLD analysis project Ga0325404, IMG submission 205664) | Populus deltoides microbial communities from Bellville, Georgia, United States - Xylem-Control-R1 | ecosystem: Host-associated > Plants > Phyllosphere > Stem > Wood/Secondary xylem... | reverse complement strand
ATAATAATAATAATAATAATAATAATAATAATAATAATTGGACTATAAATAATATATTTAAAGTTTATCAAAATATAAATTAATTTAATTACTGAAAGTTGTTTCGAGATATTAAAATTAAAAAGGTAAATTATCAAGTAGTTATAATTTTTTTAAAATAATAGTTATTTTTACTTGTGAAAAATTCAAATTATTAATTTTAAAATGAAGAATTTAGATTTACCCGAGAAGTCAAGTCCATTAATATGGTCTTATTTATCCATCCACATGAAACTCATAATAACCTATTTTATCGTGAGTCCTCTCGAAATATCTACTATTTATTAGCATCAATTGTTTTTTGAAAAAAGAATCTATATTCTTGTGGAGGCAGTAATAGAGACGTGCTGTGTCGCGGTTGGAACTTGTATTCTCACCCAAAGTTTTGTTGTTTGCTTCAATTTGCACTATCAGAACTCCTTTTGAGCATCATGCTCTCTCTCTCTCTCTCTCTCTCTCTCTACCTTTTTCATTCTCATAAAACTCCTTTGCATTGCAGCCTCAAGAATCTCTTTAATAGGTAAACATACTGCCACCCTTTTGATTTCAGAGCTTATCCATCCATTACAGTCATGGACAACTATCATATTGACCTGGTAGGTGGTGGTGTGCAAGAAAGAAAGGGAACAAAAATAGCCAAAACCAAGAAAAAGCCTATGAAAGTAGTGTACATATCCAACCCCATGAAGTTCAAGATTAGTGCATCTGGATTTAGGGCTTTGGTTCAAGAACTCACCGGCCAAGATTCTGAATTGCCAGACCCTACTAAGATTGTGGACGATGATGATCATGGTGTCGGTGGAAATTATCAAACGGTTTCAAATGCTTCAAAAACTGTTGTTGATGATCACTGTGCACTAGAGGTCCCCACAAAGGATCCTAGTCAAGAGCAGCCTGCAAGACAAGATGCTCCCTTTGGGTCTTTCGATGACGTTTTTATGCCTCAGATGTTAGAGAATGTTGCTGGAATAATGCCATCAAATTCATGGTACGAAGCTTACTCATATGGATATGGTGAGAAGCCTTGCAATATAATTTGAGTAAGCTCTCTTTGGTGGCTTCTGTTCTTATCTGTGGCATGGTTGTTCCATGTAATATGTGATTAATCATGTAGTTCATGTCTCTTTGTGTGAGAAATTAACATTGCTCGATGTAGTTAATTTGATGTTGAAGGGGATTGCAACTAGCTAGCAAGAAGTGTTCATGCTAATAACAATTTGCTTCCTTTATCTCTAAAAGTACCAATTACTTAACTTTCAAGTGTGTTTAATTTGATAAGATCTCTTACAAGTTGTGCTGAAGATCCAAGCATAAGATCCAAGCTAGGAGAAGTGCAAGAAACATTGCTTTGGGACCCAACTTACTTAACAAAATATATAGAAACAAGCAAGGTCCATCACAAAAGCTCCAAGCCAGAAAATAGCTATAGCTAGCTAGGATGGAAGACCTCACAATGAATCCAAACACTCCTAAATCAATATTGAAGTGGTCGTTCTCTGTTGAAAATACAGTTAGCTAGGGACCTAAATAAAAAGTTAATGGTTCAACTTGTGCCTCTTCCAAGGAATCCTCAAAAGCAATTAAGACTTTGATGGTGAAACCTCGACCAAGTGATCAAGATATTTTTATCAAGGGAATAAAAAATAAAAAAATATAGTAAATTAATTATACTATCTGCTTGAAATTAATAAGTAGCCTCAAATTTCCAGCAGAGCAATGATAAATTAATGAATTCATGATCTGATTGCTAGCTAGCTAGCTAGCTAGCTGGGCCAAGAGATAGATGAATTGTACATCCACAGGAAAAGTTGCCCAGATAATGCGGCACAGCACTGTAGTTGTTTGCTAGCATAGCTTGGTTCCCACTCTCAATGTACGATTAGCTTTGGAGATTTATTAGGACTTGTCTTTTGTCTAACTTAATTTCTTTGTCTCTTCTACCTTCTAGGGTTCATTGAATCCAGTTTAGGAAAAGATTACTGTTACCTGTCCGGAGAGGATCGGAAGAGACTGTACAAAGTCCACTGGCTTGCTAGTACTCTCCCTCTCTTCCAAACAAGGGCAGATCACACACACTTTCTCTCCATTTGGATGCATGCATGCATGCATTTTTTCTAAATTATATTTATTGTGCCTTTCTCAAGTCCTTCGTATTTTTAGCCCAGTGGACAAGTGGGAATGAACTCATAAGACATGTATAATCGTGGCAAGGTGTCCCACGTCCGGATTGTTTTGTCGACATTTTTATCTGCAGGGTGTACACGGGTTTTAATTTTCGAGAAAAAAACCTAAGGCAAAAAAAGAAAAAAACTAGCTCTAGCTCATATTAGACCTCGACTGTTCTGTGCAGCCATCATACTGGAGTTAGGGAATTGTGTTTTCTACACTTGCTAGCCACACTCTGTACGTGCCATGTGGAATTAGTGAAAGTTTAATACAATACTGGTAGCCACAAATTCTTTTTATCAAGGATTTCTAAGTACACTCGGATTTTTTTTGGCCTTTCCATTGATAATAACACTTACGAATTGAAATACAGCACATATTTTAATGCAATTGTGATGCATGAGTAGATTAATTTCTCTATACCATGACATATATCTTTTCCCTGCCTTCCCTTTTGTTTTGAAATGATAAAACCGGGTTGCTAGTCTTTCTTCATATTTCATTGGAGATCATGGATGAAAATAATATAAATTATATCATATAAATTCATCTAAAAACTCAAAATTTTAGATAAGATGGTTCTTTAATATGTTATTAGAGTTTCACTGACTAAACAATCACGAGTTTCAATCTCACTACTTCAATTTTATTTGATAAAAATTGAGTATGAAGCAGTGTGAAATCTAAAAACCTTTCACTTAAAGAAGTGTGATGAAGAATAATATAAATTATATTTTGAAATCTTATCTAAAAGTTTAAGCTTTTAGATAAGAAGATTCTTCGACATATAAATATCTTAAAAATAATTGAAGTTAGGAGTATATTTTACATTAAAAAAAAAGTGATTTAGATTAAGCTTTGAAAAATGGAGATGTATAATATGAATTAATTAAGAACAATAAGTTAAAAGTTCAAAAATTAATTTGAAAATTATAGAAAAGCTGACTATCATCATGCTAATCATTAAGAAATAAACCTATTTCATAAGATCACAGGGAAAAAAAACTACAAGCCATTATAGAGGTACCCGTCGTCATTGTAACTCATTGTACTTCAAAACTTAATGTGAGGAGGGATAAATTAAGCTAGAAATTAATTTGTTTTATAATCAGGCTACCACGCTAATTTCTCAATCTACGTGGTTACAAAAAATACTTTAGAACAAGGTTTGAGATTGATTTAGACATGAGAATTATGCCCGAGTTGTGACTAAAGATCCCAAAGTGGGTTCCTTTATAGGAAAAAGAGAAAAAATTGCAGTCCTCCAGCTAGTAGTGTTTCCCATGCTATGAGGAAGAAGGGCAAGGGCAACACTGAATTTATTGTTATAGCAGCGGGTTGATTCGTCTCAGTTTTTATTTTCAGCCAATCAAGTGTGATGTGAAGGCTGAAATAACAATGAATTAATATCTCTAAAGTTGGCAACGAATTAAATGAGCTAGCAGGCTTGTTTATGTTCCTTGCTCATGAAATTGCCACTAAAGATTGTACGTGGGTAATGAGTGATCACCTTTTTCTTTAGAAAAATCAATACAATTAGATAAGAAAAACAAAAGTTATTCTAGACCTTGTTTACATTAACATATGAATTTGAGGAATTAAGCTTAATTAGTTTAAGAAATTAGCCAATTAACACTATTAATTGATGCAATATTAATGTTATGTAGATCGATAAATATTCCTTTCCACTGTCAACGTAGATAAAATAAGCAAAAACTTCTACATTTAATCAAGTTTTATATGTTGGGTTGGATCTAATTAGATATGCCATGCTATTTACATCCATATTTTTATAATCTTGAAGTCTTTTTTCACCTCATCTCCCCTTACAATCAAATCAAAAACTAACGATGATAACATAGAACTTGATTCCACTTGCCACGTAAAGAGATAGTTAAGAACAGTACTAGTCGTTGAAGCAGCAAGTGAACATAAATACATAACCCCTCCTGACTCGAGAGTCGAGAACATGTTTTATATATATATATATCTTACATTAATTACATGGTTGTAGCATTCAATGGTGTTGTCTAGCTAGTAGTACTTGGTCTTTGCATTTGTGTTATTTAGCTTGAAAAAACATTGAATTATTGTTTTTTAATATTTTAATATTAAACATTTTAAAAATTAATATATTTTCAAATAAAAAAATAAATCCATAAAATTATACGTATGCAAGGGGAAACAGACCGTTGCGTCCTTGCCCATCATGTGGGAATTAAATGCCAGGAGCAGAGCCACTAATGCCCTTTTGAATCCGGTGGTCGAAAACAAGAACACGTTCCTGACTTAACAATTTTTTTGGATTTAAGAAAACTTCACTTTTCAAAAAGTGGATTTTATAAGTGTAGATAAATGAGTAAAATTGTAGCTATTTTAAATTTTTATAAAAAATATATATTCTAATTTGAATTTAAAACTTGCTTATATTTTAAATTCTTTACCATCGCCCTACATTTCTTGGAAGCTATGTTTCTCGGGAACTCTGACTTAACAAGCACAAGAACAATACCTTTATGCATCTTGCTTTGAACAAATTAGCTTACGGCCGTAAAACCTTAACAGTTCATGGTGGAAGACTATTTTCCTCTGTTTTTCGGAGGCACGCAGCTGACAATTAATCATTGGTCTATTGTAGGACTAGGAAGCATTCTTCAATTAATATTCTGGCTGACCAACCAATTAGGTTAAACTTCGTAAATGTATTGTTTTTTTTACTAACGATTAGGTCGTAATTAATTAATCCCTTGATAAACCAAGTTGCTTGATTAATGTATCATTTTCTGATGCATGCATGTGACTATATTTTTTATTCTGGTTAACCGATTAATTAGGTTGCAATTAATCCCTTGACGGACCAAGTGCTATATATGCTCAATTTTTCTGGTTCAAGAAAATGACATCCTAAGTTCCATGAAAAAAAGTAGCGAGTGTCAAACCACGCATGTGATGTTAACTTCATCGGCTTTAAAAGGATTTAGTCCTCAGGAGATGCTAGAAAGAGGATATATGAAATCCCAAAGGAGGGTGTTTGTTTCTCCTGAAAACATTTTATTATGCTTGGTAAATAATAATAATAATAATAATATAAAAAATACCATTATAATAGAATGGAATATAACATGTGACCGCGACAACGTAGTGGTACAAAGAATGACAATGAAGATAGCAACGGTGGTGGTGAGGGGCTGTACTAGAAAACAAATAAGTGATGATGACGGTCATGGTGGAGGTCACAAGACGGATGTTGAGTGGTTAAGTGATGGGGGCAATGTAGCAGAGAGATAGAAAACAAATAATATTGATTTTTTTTCACAAAGTGAGAAGACGATGAGGATTATCGATGTAATTTTATTTATAATATGTATGATTAATTACAAGTAAAAGGAAACCATCCTAATTAAGTCTCAATTATACAAGTCTATCTTGATTATAGGACTTGATTAGGATCTTAATTATACTAATCATTGTCAAGAAGTGTGATGGAGGAATTAATACTTTATATATTACAAGAATGAGTTGATTTGATTCAAGTTCCTCGATACGTACGCTAATTATCATTTTTACCTAGCTAGATCTTTCCATTATACTTCAAATATAGGTTATTAGGTATGCCTTATGGTAAGTATATATAAATCTGTATTGCAATATTTCAGCGTCACATTTTTAATATAAATACAAAATACAATCTAATTCTTTAATGAAGGTAACAAAGAGATGATAGTATCTATAAATTAATATTAGACCGTTTTTAGAATATTTTATAAGACTTTATAAGTTAATGTTTTTCGAAAAATATATTGCATTGATCAATTTTTCTATAAAATGTTTTATAAAAATTAAATAAAAAAATATTAAAGTTAAGACTTGAAAGGTTCGGAAATTAAGGAAATAGAATTTAAGTTTTTAATGCCTTGTTTTCAAGATAAAAAAAAGAAAGAATAATGATTAAAAAAATAATTTCATGATCAAGTAATAATATTATAGTAATAACAATAGTAGAGTGATGGTGCGATAACATGCAATGCTCCTCCTCCGAGAGACAATGATCAAGGAATGCAGCCATGTGTGGCCTGGCCGCAAGGCAGTTTCATTCTCTGAAGCATGAATCGAAAAATAATTAACCTACATCTTAGCTTCTCCAGTTCATGGAAAGCGAGCTTTTTCTGTGAAACACATTAACCAATGTAGAACGAAGAAATGAGCAGCATCAAGGAAATGAACAGAAGGACCCAACATAGATTTCCAGTAAACATCTCTCTGCATGCCGAAAGCACAAGCATTTGTAGTGTCCTATACCAAACCCTAGAGAGAGAGAGAGAGAGAGAGAGAGAGCACCAAAATCACCTTCGGACTGGTGCTTCTTCTACATGAATGAACTACTCAAATGCTCTTTATCTTCATTTTTTTGGTCCTATTCAATGCTCTTCCGGAGATGAAGCAGACGAATTTACATATCATTGGCTTTCTTTGATCTGCTAATCATTTGATCATCAAGCCATTTTGTAAAACCTTCCTCGAGGGCATCTTTCATCCATTTATACCGACAGCACTCACCAGCTTCAGGAATGGTAAGCCAACTTCTCTGTCGAGTGTTCTGTTCTGGCCAACACTGGAGCTCCTCTTTCACAAGCAAAGCAAACATGGAAGCTTTACACAAACCTTCTGGACTAAACTTGTCTTGAAGGGTTTTGCTTTTGAATTCGTATTGTCCCAGAAAATGCTGAAATACAAAGTGACCTAAATATTAACAAAGGGAACGGCAGATCATTTAGCATGCCGCAAGAAAAGAAGAAGCGGGATTGCCATAAGATGCAGAAAGGAGCTAAGCTAAGATTGATCATGGCAGAACCATTCTCTGATATCTCTCTAAAGCAATGAAAGCCAAATGTCCAGTAAGGCATTTAAGAGTCGCTTCTAATAGTAATGAAAAACAAGGGGAAAAAAACACACATACTCGTACCAAGTTTCTTTTAAGCAATTACAAATGGAAGTTCCTGGCTATGCACCCACCTAGAAAAACTATTAAGTGAAGTTACCAAAAAAGCAAGGCATTATCAATAAGAAATACTGACATTACAGTTCAATAACAATATATATATATATATGCAAACAAATCAAGTTCTTTGTTTAAATTATAATACTTCAGAATTATGCACCCATCTAGAACAACCACAAGATATGCCTTATGAGCAAGGAAGTACAAACAGAGATGTATCATCTGTGGATCTAATTCATTCTGATGCATTGCACATGTTTCTCATCAGCTCTAGGACCTAAAGATCAGCACATTAATGCCAATGCACATAGCAGTAACCATTCATAAATCAGAGTTCCCTTGAACAATCAAATGGGAGGATAAGTTCACTTTTTCTTACCAGCAAATCACCTCGAACTCCAGCTTCTTCTAGAGCTTCCCGTGCTGCTGCCTCTTCAACAGTTTCATCATTTTCCCAGCCACCCTACAATCATAAAGATACCAACATCATTTTACATTTATGACATTGAAGGGAAATGTCTGTAAAAAACTGAATCAAAGCATGGGAAACAATATTGCAACTACATATAATTGCTACTTTACAAGCTAATTAATCAAAACAAGCTTATAACAGTATGGTTTACAAACTACCACCACATATTTTCAAGAGCTAGAAGACTTCCGTTTCCTATTCAATCTTCTTTGGTAAAGAACAAACTATCTGTGCATGTGTGTGACTGTACTTATCTGGCCCTGGAACTTAATCCATATTATGAATGACCTTGAAATTTGATTCATGTCATGAATGACAAGGCAATTAAAGGAAGTTAAAGTTTCATTCCTTACCTTGCATATTTTTGCTAATCCAAACAAAAGGGAACTTGAAACAAATAACAAATGGAGATAACATAAGAAATAAGAATAAATGGAGCATCATGAAGTCTTTTATTTTCTTGTCAGATAAATGCATTAATCTACATCTTGATATAAATACCTTCGGGAAGAGAAGACCAGGTCCACTGTTTGCGTTTATCATTAAAACCTCAACAACTTTCTCAGATTTGCCATCCTCGTTGTCCGCAAAGCTTCTGTACTTAAAAGGAATGCACCTGCAAATGACAATACTAATTCGAATTAAAAAATGACTGAAAACATGTTTAAGCTAGAAAAAAGAAGACCCCCATCCGATTCTCAATAAAGAAATGACTAATATAGAAGATTTAATGCCTATGATCATCCTGTCATTTAATTACAAATATGTGTTAAAAATAACAAATAAGAGAACTGTTTATAATTGTTAAGTGTTCCCCCCTCTTGTTCTGACTAAAAGAATGAGTGCATTTGAAAAATGATTCTGCAGGAGTGTAGTGTAGGAGTGCAGAACTGATCAACCCCTGCCAATGTAGTGTCTTGTGAGGTTTCAATCTGCAACTAAAAGTTAGTTGAAGGGGTTCACACACCATAAACATTAGCCTGTATCACCATGTGTTTTAAGTTATCAAGTTATACACTTACCCATGATTGGTTCTTGTAGAAACTGATGAAAAATAACCATGGGAAATGGGGAAGAAGTCTGTCCTTCTCATAGGAGCAGAAAAATTAAATAGGATCCAAGCAATGAAAGATTCCCATTGAGACCTCATAATCGAACAAGTGAAACTGTTCATTACACCAGGAGCATGTGCTCCCTTGGAGAGTAGGTGCAATGAGTCCCATATGGGTCGGTTCCTTTTCTTGCACGAGAAAGCATCGGTACAGGTGCACTGACAATCCGTCATCAATTACAAGAACAGTCAAATCTACTAACCAAGTCGGGGAATTTAACACAAGGTAGTCAAAAACCTTATTCGTATGGACTTGAGGGGACATAATGGATGTCATCAATTGAACACTGCAATTGCACTATCATTCTGTTTTTCTCCTTTTCTAACCATTTTCCACTAATATACAGAAAACATAGCAAAACTCCGCATAATGATTCGAACACAATGATTAAAGCTTCGCTAAGTACAATCACATCACAATCCCATAATGTATTCGACAGCACAAAGAAGTCAAGTCTTTAGAAAAGCAAATGAAATAACAAGAGGAGAGATGTCACTAACAGTCTAGAATCATTAGCAATAATCAAATCAAAATTTCTTAACATAGAAGAAGCACAATAAAATGTAATTTCCTCATCCATCATTCACATTTTGATGCCACTAACAGTCTTAATCATCAGCAACAGTCACATCAAAAAATTTTAACGTATATAAAAAAAATGCCCCTGGAAATTTAATTTCTTCACATTTTGATGCCGTTAACATATAAAATCATCAGAAATAAACACATCAAAATTTTTTTACCTATAAAAAAATGAAATGGGCCATAAAATTTAATTTCTTCATTCATTCTTCACATTTTACACACATAATTGATTCTTAATTTCTTAAACAACCCATTCAAAAGAATCAAAAAATCAACTAGACCCATCAAAATATCTCAATTCACAAACCAGCAGTGCCAAATATTCCTCCAATAAAATAAAAAACAAAAACCCCACCATGCATGCATTCAAACAAACAGAAAGCAGTGTAAAAACATAAACTACCCACAAGACATTAACATGTGATGACTATAAAGAGAAAGATGCGAAAAGTACCCCGCGACCAGCCGGCAACCGGCTTCATAACGTTGCTGTTGGCGGCCAGTGCGAGCCACCAATTCTGTCATTTGCCAAATATGGTCCAAACTAAAAGAAGAAGAAGAAGAAGAAGAAGCAAGAAAATACTGCTACGAAAACAATAACCTCTCGATTTTGCTAAAAAAAGAAAAGCATGGAACAGGAATCGCACACATAGTTGATCTCTCTCCCTCTCTCTAAAATTCAAGAAAAGTTACTGAATTCTTGTTTTTCCTTTCCTTTTCTTTTTGCCGCTAATTGTTTTTCTTTGATTCTTCATCGTAACCGCCTGGAACAGCCGGTTAGCCGGTTGCAAAAAGAAAAAACGAAACGTTTCTTTGTTGCTGGTGGGGTTTTTTTTAACCCAGAGAGACTTCCGACGTGGAAGGAGTCGAGAGGATGGATTCGAGATTAAAAGGTAAATAAAATATATTTTAAAAATTAATTATAATTACACTTTGAAATACATTAAAATAATTTAATAATATTAAAAAAATATTAATTTAAAATAAAAAATAAAAAAATCAATTGTTTTCAAAAATACTTTTAAAATAAACAGAAAAATAGCTAAATTATATATGACGTGGAATAGGCCATCCTATATTTTTTTTATAAAAACAAATTATAATTAAATTAAAACATTATCATTTTATTAAAAATAAAAACCTCATAGTACTGCTCAAGTTAAAATTTAAATTAACCTAACAAACTGAATCTTATAGCTAATTTTGCTAATATTTTAATTGAATAAATTTAGAAAGTGTTTTAAATAATAATAAAATAATATTTTTTTTAAAAAATTAATTTTTAGTATGTTGACATCAAAACAATTTAAAAATATAAAAATAATTTTTAAAAAACTATTATCAAAACACCCAAAACACCCTCTTCAATATTGATATACTCTGCTCAAGCTCGGGTTATCACACATGCAGGTCCATTGAGCTTGAATTGTTGAACTCGAAAAAGCTCATTCCGAGCTCGAGCTTCAGCTTTACAAATCATAAAGTGAAATCGAATTGATAATAATATATTAATAAAAATCTACACATTGTTGTTGCTAAATATAGGAGTCACGTGACATCTTTTCCTCGGGGTGGGTCCCTTTGCCTCAATACAAAGAAAAGGATAGCTGAGATTTTCTAGCTATTTTTTTATATATATAAAAAGTTCCTAGTAGATTGCTCCTGCCTAGGCTACGGGTACTGCCTCGCTCAAGAATCTCCTTTTCTAAAGCCTTCCGTATATTCCTGATAATTTTTACCTTATGGCATTTTTAACGGAGTTTTTCTATCTAAAGAATTATAATAAATGGTGTTCAATGTCATTAATATTAATATAAATCTAGTTTTTTGTTATTATAAAATAAAAACATCAAAAATATTCGGTTATTATATTAAAGTGTTAACTGTTTTAGAGTGTAGTTGCAGTTGCTTTTTAAAGTATTTTTCATGCCGAAATACATCAAAATGATATTTTTTTATTTTTTAAAAATTAATTTTGAGATCAGCACATCAAAACGATTAAAAACATATAAAAAAATTAATTTTTTTGGGAAAAAAGAGAAGAAAACATTAAAAAATCCACTAAAAAAACAAATATTCACTCTAAAACTATATCAGAAATAAATTTATTTTATATCCCTATCTTAATCTCTTTAATCAAATAGTTTTATTTTTTTATATATGTGTTTTTTTATTCGATAAAGTAAATAAACTAAACTAACTTAAAGATTCTTGAGTCGTGATTTAAAAAAAATAAATAATGTTATCGAAACAAGTAAAACATTAAAAAAAAAATGACACTGTTTATTTTATCATGATAATTGATTAGTTTTATTAAATTTTAACATTTAAATATAGTTTGTTTATAAACTATTTTCCAAATAAAAAAGTGGAGTCACAAAAATTAGAAGCTACTTTTGTACCAAAACACCCAAAGGGCTAAGAATAGTATAAGGTCCCTTAATTTCTCTCGGCCCTCCAAGTTCCCGTGTTTAGAGGATGCAGGAGATAAACAATTCTGATCTCTATTTTCTAGCTCGAGAGAGAATTAATATTTTCTTTAACCCCTTAATTTGATCCCTAACTACTGCAAGAGCATCATAGCTAGTTCATGATTCTGTACACAAACTAAAATTAGATGATGGGTTCTCATATAATAAAAAAATTCATCATGCAAAGTTAAGATTTTCTTAATTAATTAGATTACAAGACAACTAATTATCCTTATTAGGTATCATAATATATATAGATACAGATTAATTTAAGAGAATCATAAGCTGGGGATTAGGGTTAAGACCAACATAGCTCCAACATTAGGTCAAATTGTGAGAGTGATATTCTTGATTTTAAATTAATCTCTTAGTCCCAAGATGTGACAGATGTCTCATTTACACCATAACTTTTAAAAAAATGAGGTACACTCAAGCGTAAGAGTAAATTACAGTTCAAATATTAAATAAAGTAAATAAAATGTGGAGGAAAAAAATTAACTCAAACATTTGTTTCTGGTTTGAGAAGAAAAAGGAGCGTCTCCTAGTTTCAATAGCTATTTTCGCTCCCTTCACAAAAACAAAAAGAAACAGGAAATGGTGTAAGATGAAACATTCTTTGATAGTAAAACTTAACCTCGTTTCTGTATTTTGATTTTACTACGTTTTCTTCGTTTTTTTTTTTTAATTTTCATCATCATGATCTCACGTCATGTTCGTGTATTAACGTGAAGAGCAAGGCATTGGAAAAAATGAGCAAAGAACAAAGCACTGTTTTTAGGGCATGGGAGGCCACGATACGCAAGACTCAAGCTGCGAAGAAACGAGCAAATAGCATCTTTGGTACGATCTCTATAGCTCATGCCGAGGATGATAATGATGATGACAATGATAATAGAAACTTGGCGGAGCCCTACCATGCTGAGAAGATTTTGCCTAATGGGGATTATTATACAGGGCAATGGTATGATAATTTCCCTCATGGACAAGGCAAATATTTATGGACCGACGGGTGCATGTATGTCGGCGAGTGGTACAAGGGAAAAACGATGGGGAGAGGAAGGTTTAGTTGGCCTTCTGGAGCTACTTACGAGGGAGAATTTAAGAGTGGATATATGGATGGGATTGGTACATATACCGGGTCTAATGGGGATACTTATAGAGGACAATGGGTTATGAACATGAAACATGGTCATGGCTTAAAGCATTTTTCGAATGGAGATTGGTATGATGGCGAATGGCGCCGCGGATTTCAAGAGGGAAATGGGAAATATGAATGGAAGAATGGTAACCATTATGTTGGTGAATGGAAGAATGGTTTAATGTGTGGTAAGGGAGGTTTTGTGTGGACATATGGGAATAAGTTTGATGGGAATTGGGAAGATGGTTTGCCTAAAGGGAATGGAACATTCAAATGGCTTGATGGGAGTTTTTATGTGGGGAATTGGAGTAAGGATCCAAGTGAACAAAATGGGACTTATTATCCTTCAGAGTCATCCGTAGAAGGTCTTGAATGGGATCCTCAGGATGTGTACAAGGTTCATTTGTCTGATTCTCAAGTTTGCCCCGGGGAGAGGGTTTCAGTATTGCCATCTCAGAAGAAGCTTGCAGTTTGGAATTCATCGAAAGGCGGTGGTGGAGAGAAGCCCAGGAGGATGTCTGTTGATGGGAGGGTAAGTGTGGGCATAGAGAGGGCATTTGATAGGATGAATATGTGGGAGGGAGAGGATAATACTAGTACTGCTGGTGACCGTGGGAGATTTTCGGATGCTGATTTGTTGGGTCTAAATGTTGAGGAAGGGATTCCAAAGATGATGCCAATTATGAGATTACCGAAAGCTTGTAAGAGACAAGGAGAGACAATATCCAAAGGGCATAAGAATTATGAACTTATGCTCAATCTACAGCTAGGAATCAGGTATTACTTACATTTTTAAGGCTCTCTTTATGGAGTTCAGCTGCTTATTCATTTCTTGTTTTGACAAAAAAATTGTATGGACGTCGTTACAATTTTCTTGATATTTCGTCAAAGCTCACCTATATTGCCGCCTGAGGCTACCTCAGATGGGTCAATCAGGGAATCTTAGGATGCATTTGTACAAATTTCAATTCTTCTGTTACTCATTGTTGGATATGGAGTGATTGCACAGGCATTCTGTTGGAAGACCTGCTCCATCTGCATCCCTTGACCTGAAGGCTTCAGCTTTTGATCCTAAGGAAAAAGTATGGACCAGATTTCCTCCAGAAGGAAGCAAATACACTCCGCCGCACCAGTCAACGGAATTCAAATGGAAGGACTACTGCCCATTGGTTTTCAGGTATAGACTCTGCATTATATGTGCTGCTGCTGCATGTTTCTTCTGTTTTGTTCACCGATTCCCTTGCTTAAAAAGCTAACATTGTCACCAATCCTGTCCCTCTTCAGGACTCTGAGGAAACTGTTCAAGGTGGATCCAGCAGATTACATGCTATCCATCTGCGGAAATGACGCGCTTCGCGAGCTCTCATCTCCTGGAAAAAGTGGTAGTTTTTTTTACTTGACGAATGATGATCGATACATGATAAAGACAATGAAAAAATCAGAAGCAAAAGTGAGTCATGAAGTTTTCTGCATGCATATATCTGTTAGAAAATCAACTCTAGCTATTAGCCGTGGTCAGATTACATTTTGGTTTATGGTACAGGTGCTTATAAGGATGCTTCCTGCCTATTACAACCATGTCAGGTCCTATGAGAACACCTTAGTGACCAAATTTTATGGTCTGCATTGTGTTAAGTTAAATGGGACTGCTCAGAAGAAGGTATATTTGCCACCAATGCTAGGAAGAATAACTTATTCAGCTAGAAATTCACATGAAACAACAAGGACAACATTAGTACGTGTTTTAGTGTAGCAAAATATATAATTCAGTATATGATCCAGGTACGCTTCATCATCATGGGAAATCTCTTCTGTTCTGAATATACCATCCATAGACGCTTCGACCTGAAAGGATCTTCCCTTGGTCGAACCACGGATAAGCCAGAATCGGAGATTGAAGCAACCACTATCCTCAAAGACCTTGATCTGAACTTCATATTCAGACTACAGAAAGCTTGGTTTCAAGAGTTTTGCAGGTGATAGTTTTACTGTTAAGTGTATTTAACCCGTATTACTAAGAGTCTAGCAGCTTTAATTAAGATTTAATAAGGACTGGTAGAATTCTCTTCTTTTTATTTGATTTCCTGGAACCAACATATAGGGACTAATGTTATTTTTATATTTCCCTTCACGTACTTCTGTTGGGCGTGTGTAATTGATTTTACAGGCAAGTGGATAGGGACTGTGAGCTTCTTGAACAGGAGAGAATTATGGACTATAGTCTTTTGGTGGGTCTTCATTTTAGAGAAGTATCACCAAACGGAGATCTGATTACCTCTGGAATGCGGACACCTCCAGGTTATTTCTCATCCTTTCTCAGGATTATGATGGCTTGATTTTCAAATAAAACTTTGTTTATTTCTCAACAAGCAAGACACAGTTAAGTTCTTAATCTGCAGGCGAAACTGAAAGTGACGATGGACCTCGCCTTTCGAGAGCAGATATGGATCAGCTTCTTCTAGACCCTGACATGTAAAATACCTTTTCATTTGACCATTACACAAATCTTAAGGTTTTTGAACCATTATGATTCAAATTTCAGACAAAGAAGTTACATGCTGATGTTAACTGTATATTGGGTAATGCAGGTGGTCTCGAATCAAATTGGGTATAAACATGCCAGCACGAGCTGAAAGAACAGTAAGAAGAAGTGATTGTGAGTATCTTCTTGTAGGAGAGCCAACTGGAGAGCTTTATGAAGTTGTAATGTTCTTTGGTATAATTGACATCCTTCAAGACTATGACATTAGCAAGAAGCTAGAGCATGCATATAAATCCATCCAATATGATCCAACCTCAATTTCAGCTGTCGATCCTAAGCAATATTCAAGGCGATTTCGTGATTTCTTACTCAAAATTTTCGAGGAAGAAATTTGAAGGCTTAACATTAAAACCACCAGTATCTTACAAGTCTTGTGTCATTGGTTGCCAGCGGAAGGCCTGTCCCTGCCAATCTATGATTCAGGCTGTAATTTGTTGTTGCATGTTCAAGTGTGATAAGGGGAGTCTAGTTTCGAGTTATCGCATTGATTTGTTCATTCCTTCTCTGCTTTCTATGTAATTAGATATATATTATGCACCTTGGTAAAGCAAGTTTATGATCACACGGAGTGGTGTAAAAAGATACATATTGCCTACCCCAACTAGTTGGGGATCAAGGCTTTGTTGTTGTTGTTGGCAAGTTATACCAAATGTTATAGCCAGGAGATGGGCAAATAGACTCCAGCCGTGTAACTTTTTTACATCATATTCGTTTCTGATCAATTCTTCTCTCTTAAAAAAAGAGAGTTCCCTGAGATTTTGGCATTGGTCTTGAATTGAACTGCAGAATTGGTTCAGATTTCTGTGTATGCATTTGTGTTGTCATGGAATTTTTATGAATCGACATCTGGCCGTTTACATTGCAGAAGAACCAAATTGGAAGAATATTCATCCTTTGAAATCTAGTATCAATTATAGATTGTATCAAGTAATGGCCAAATCATACACTTCTACAGCATGTTTGGTTTTCTCTAAGATCTACCCTCACCTGTCTATCAAAATATTATGGCATAGCCAATACAAAGGTGTTGCACGCCAGCAATGCAAAAGCGCTCAAATGCGGATCCTAGTGCTTCTGAAGAAGAAATATGTATGGAGCTTACATACATAGATTTAATAAAAGCTTCATCATCGAGCTTCTCCATCCAAATTCCACACTCAGATGAAAAGTTTTTGTTAGGTAAGTGGCTGTGTGAAAGGAAATATTATGGATTTAAAATCTTATCCTTCAATCGCTAACGAAAACTCGCTTATATATGAATGGTAAGCGTGTTTTTCCATGAAAGAAAATAAGGAATCACCTTCAACAAATAGTTTTCCACTCGTTTACTTTACCGTAGTAACACATTGTTGAGCGGAAACCTCACAATATCGGCTAGGAATGAGAAGTTTGAATATGCAAACAACATTCAATCCTATTCAATACGCAAATCATTTGAATCCAGTTGAATTTGTTTTATATTTCTCACCTACAGTGCATGCAGTTTTGCATGCAACCATTGCGATTCAATGCAATTCACGTAGCGTCCATAAAAGATAGCAGATGAATAAAGAATGTAATGACAAGTATATCCAAGCTCGGTGGGCAGTGACCATGGGGGGTGGCAACATGAAGAGGCAATTTCAAGTTTACACAATCATCATGTAACACAAGGCTTCAAATATATATTTAATTGTTTATTGTTGTCTGACATCTCAGACATAAACCTTATTCATAAACCTCGACAAAGTACATCGCTTCTGAGTTTTTATAGCAGCACAGACAAACTGTCTTGAACTCGATCTGAAAACTTGAAGGCACTACATTTGAGAATCTGGCTGCACCTCACAGGAATTATGGCAATAAGTAGCATTCTTTTGACATATTGGCTTTCCTCTAAACATGCAACATAGCTGCTGTTTCGTTCCACCGAACAGATGACATTGGCAAACCCTACTTTTCACAGATCATAGGCCGATTCATCCATCAGAAAGAAACATCAATGGCAGAAATTTCTCATTTCCCGTCCTATACCCTCCCTGATCATCTTGGCATAAGCTATTTACGAAACAAGAAACTCATTCAGCCAAGTCACGTAGATTGGATGATCCACACAATGCAGGTAAATGCATCTGCTTTTAAATATTTGAAGGGCATAAAATCTGGTTAGCGTGTCAGCAATTATATAACACCTAAATCAAATATTTCTTCTCTAAAAGGGCAAACATTCACCGTTTTCTTTAAACTCTGTATGTTTGTGTGCACGCTCCAACATGAAAGTAGAATATTGCTTGGGATTATCAATTATTGATTTCAGGGATTGAAAGGGTTAAAAAAATAAATAAAGTAAAGGAAAATAGCTAGCAAAGCGAATCAAACCCTAAAACTCTAAATAGAGTAGAATAAAATTAAAAAGAAATAAATTGAATTATTTATTTGGGTAAGAATTTGTGACCATATTTCTTGAATTGAGAATAAAAAACGTGAATGGTACAGTGGGAGATTTTTCTTGAATTTCAGTGGAGGAAGCTAAATTGGGGCATTTTATTCCTTTGAGTATATTATATTATTTATTGAATTGGATTTTTTTTATATATAAATATGATTTACCAGAGCAACAAATTAAAAGGGGAGTATTTTGATGCACTGTCCTTGCATCTAGACAATGCAATTAGCATCGCCTGGTTTGATTATATATAATTATTAAGTATATTAAGAAATTAAATAATAATTTTTTGCCTTTAGGG
>Ga0325404_1002909_pt1 | contig 18262 bp, 3 predicted proteins | sample PopdelMetagenome_18_FD_205664 | JGI IMG/M metagenome (GOLD analysis project Ga0325404, IMG submission 205664) | Populus deltoides microbial communities from Bellville, Georgia, United States - Xylem-Control-R1 | ecosystem: Host-associated > Plants > Phyllosphere > Stem > Wood/Secondary xylem... | reverse complement strand
AATAAAGAAAATCAATTTAAAAAAAAAACTAATCAAAATATTTTAATGACCAAAACTATAAAAAACTAAGTAATACTAATCCTCTAATTTTTAAATAAAATGTTCTATTAATCAAATATTTTTCTCTTACTTAATCTAATTTTATATACATGAGCATACCACCATATTTTTATTGGTTACTAGCTTAAATTAAAATTTGCTATATAAATATTAGAAAAATATTTTATTTTTTTATTGTATAATTAAAAACCTATTAGTATATATACTTCATATTCATAAAAAAAAAATTATGTTTTTTAAATATGAGATTAAAAACTTTTTTGATTTAAATAATTTAACTTAAAAAAATTTTGGATAAAAAAATTTTAAAATATTTTTTTAAACTTTATTATTTATAATATATATAGCTTAATTATTTTTTAATTTTTTGTTATAAGAATTTTAAATTTCAAATATATATATTTTTTAAAAATTTCGAGGTTACCCAGTCCGAATGTTTATTTCAGTAACATGAAAGCTGCCTGTACTTATTTCAGCAACACTTTGCCCTTAAAACGACATGTCGTTACTTTCTGCAACGACAAACCTTGTCAATCCAAATTACACGTGTCAGTTTGGCGCTCACCAATATGTCTGGTCATCTATAAAGAATGAAAGATAACAGATTGCTTAAGTTAGTTACTGTGGCGCCACACAAATTTTCTCAAACATCACCACTCACAGACCATGGCTGCAGTAGCTCAAGTCACTGCTTCTCTTTCCCTCTCCATTCACGGTACACTCTCTTTTCTCTGTGCGAGTCTTCATGTTTTTCTGTTCTATGGAATTTAATGTAGTTTGTGAAATACTAATGTTGCAGATGCTAGTGCTGTTGGCTCTTCAAGAACCCACATTCCCATTTCTCGATTGCCCACTTTTACTTTTGCACGAAATGGGACTACTTTCGCTACTGGGTCTCCATTTTGTGAGGATTTCAATTGTTTTGCACTTCTTTATTTTCTGCTACTTGCTCTGTATTTATTCCTTAGTGGATACCATATTCTAGCTAGCAAGCTGTGTTTTCAAAGTTCAAAACTTGTATCTTCATCATTTAGTAGGATGATAAATCAGAAGGGAGAAATTTTTATTTTTATTTTTTTTCAACTGCTCTATCGCAATGAGTACAAAATGAATTTTGATGGGCAAGAGATTGAAAAAATAAATGAAATGTAAAGACTTCTTATATAGAGGCACACTTGGTGTTATTGGTCTAGCAATCCTCACCTTTGGGGAATTGACAGCTAGTTAGAGCTATCATTTACTTGTGCTTGTGATCTCTGAGTCAATAAATTGGTGTTTTCTTGATCTATTGTATCTACTTGTTTGTTCTAGATAATCTGAAATATTTCACCCAGTCAATGCAATGATCCCACATCCACAAGATTTGAGCTTTAAATGCTTGCTTGAATTATCCTCAATGCTCGGTAGATGCAGTAAGGTTTTTGTTGGGTTGTCTAGGGTGAATGCGAGGATAGTGGCCATTTGAATTTAAATATCATAATATAGTCTGCTCTTGCCATTCTGCTGCTGTATTTTTGTCGCCAATAAGTTGTGCGACAAGAATAATTTGGAACATGTAATTGAACACCTGAAAATGTAATTGAACACCTGAAAGTAGCTATGCGGTTCCAAATGTTACTTTCTTATCCTTTAAGTTATTGGCATCTAAAGGAACATTAAAAGTATTGGGAGCTAATACTGAATTTCTATTCTAGTGATATCAAGAACTTCTCATCAGAAAAAGGCTGCTGGGAGAGCAACGTTTGTTTCTGTAAGATGTGAGCAAAATACCCAGGATGGCAGCAGTGTGGATGTATGGATTGGACGGCTTGCAATGGTTGCCTTTGCTGGGGCCATCAGTGTTGAAATAGCTACGGGCAAAGGACTTTTGGAGGTATGGCATGCGTTAATTATGAGTTTCAATGTCTCGAAAAAGAAAGTGCTTACTATCGATTTTAAGAATCATCCAATCCCCCTGTCAATGATCCATTATAAAACTTGTTACTGATACACCGTGTGATGTAAGACCTCAAGACTTTTAACATGCAGCTTGTATTAAATTGTGATTGCCTGTACAATATGATAGTGATGCTACTCGATTGATTAGGTTTGTAACTGAACGGAGTAATCAATTTTGGGGCCAATTTATTCAAATGTGATTTAATTCCCACCTATCCCCCCTGCACACACGCACACACACACAGACATAATCTACATGTTGATGGAATAATTGGTACTTGGTGAGCAATTACTTATCAAATTTATGTCCATTTTGCTTTTGCAGAATTTTGGACTCACAAACCCCTTGCCTACAGTGGCCTTGGCAGTAACTGGATTGATGGGTGTTTTGGCAGCTGTGTTTATCTTCCAATCGGCATCTAAGAATTGATTACACTTACGGTTGTGTTTTGTGATCGTAAAGCTTGTATTCTGAAGATATTAAAAGTCACACTTTTTGTTCAGGTTATATAATGCGGCAATATTTGAGAATGTAAAAGTCATGTCGATCTTTATTTATTCAAAGCATTTTCCTCCGAGGTGTTGCGTTTTCTTGAATTCCAAGTTGAAAATAAACTGATTTGATATCATTTCATGGTATCAGATCAGCTTCCGTACAAGGATATCTTCGACAGACCCTGTTACGAGGACAACTATCTGATAACGGGCGGCTTTGCTTGAATAAGCATTATTCCCAGTCCTTTTCAAAGGCTCTTTAGTCTATTCTTATGTGATGCAAATATAAGTGAATATATGTCTTTATAAAGCTCAGATATATTATGTTCAGCTTCCAGATTACAAGGAAATAGAATCTCGACTATCTCTACTAATGTCACATAGATATTTCCTATGAAATGGCATCAACTGCTCTGATAGAAGAGCAACAAAGCAAATCAATTCCATTCGTTACTTGTTCAGAATTTATTCTTTTGCCTTTCTCATCAAAGCATTGCCTGCTATTTACACAAGGCACAAAAGATCTCTCCTTCTATACTCGTTGCTCTTCCATAAGTGCTTTTCATATTTGATCAAATCTTGTTCCTTGCATCTTTTATCATCGTTGGAAGATCTCTTCCTCGGTGCCCAGGCTTCAGCAGTACACCCTTTCTCTACCTTGATGCGCGAGTGTTTAATAGGTTTTAACTAATTGTCGTATGGGCGCAATCATATCCCGATTTGCAAGAAGGTTCCTTCCTAAGACTGAAGTTAGGATTCTCATGGTGGGGCTTGATGCATCTGGGAAAACAACAATTCTGTACAAGCTGAAGCTGGGAGAAATTGTTCTAACGGTACCCACGATTGGTATCTGCCCCCATAAACTCTTCACTTTCCATGACACAAAACTGGCTTCTGGTCTATCTTGTAGGTCTTTAGTTTCTTTCTTGGCAATATCTCCCGGTTGTCTTTCCCATCAAATGCTGCGTATGCATAAAGCCAAGGATCAGACTAGATAATCTTGTGCTTTCAGGGAGAATTTCCAATCATCAATAATCTGTTCGTAATATGGCAGGAAGAGTAGAAGTAGTATATACCAGATAGAAAGCATTACCCCTTCGTTTAATACTTGATCAGCTCTACCTGAGATCTTATTCTTATTCTTCTGTTTCGGTTTCATTTATTCCTTAAATATCCAGCAAAGTAGAGCTGTGGTTCTGGTTTTTAAAGATCTTCTGTTTGCAGCTGCTTCTTTGTTTGACAGAATGATTCGTCTCTCTGATCTCTTGATGTATAGTATGATTTTGAGTTTGTTCATTTTGCATATCATACCTCTTTGCCTTGATGTGCTATGACACAGGTTTTAATGTGGAGACAGTGGTGTACAAAAATATAAGTTTCACCGTATGGGATGTAGGAGGACAACAAAAGGTACACGCTTTGTGCTATTTTCTTAATTAAAGAAGAGAGTTTGCTGAATGTTTTCACAACAAACTAAGAAGCTGTTTTGAATGTTTTACTGCAAAACAGATTCGGCATCTATGGAGACACTACTTTCAGAGTGCCCATGGACTCATCTTTGTCGTGGACAGCAATGATAGGAGGAGAATTTCGGAAGCACGAAATGAGCTACATTGCATTTTATCTCATGTTAGTAAGCTCCATGTATCAAAAATTAAAGTTCTTCTTTGTCATTGATACTAGAAAATCCACAATTATGAGAGGCGAAGGGAATGATAATGGAGAATATAAAAGGAGAATGAACTATTGATCCTGATTCTTAGTAATCCAGATGGTTTTCCTTTATAAATGCAACTCTTTTCTATGCGATTCTTCATATGCTGCTTACTCTAGGTGAATCTAAACGGGTGGGTGCATTTTCTTTTCATTATGCAGATCGAACTAAAGGATGCAATACTGCTTGTCTTTGCTAACAAGCAGGATGTCCCAGATGCTATGCCTGTTTCTGAGGTTGCTGATAAGCTTGGACTACCTTCTCTTAAACAGCGTCACTGGTAAGTCAATGTGTTGTGCTTTAAGATTGGGCTTGCTTCTGTTTCTCTTTCCACTCTTCCTTTCCTAAGTTATAGCAAGTGTGCCAAAACTTGCACAACAGCTTCAAAGGTGGTAATATGGACTTCTTTATGCAGGTACATTCAAAGCTCTTCTGCGACTTCGGGACGTGGACTTTATGAAGGTCTAGACTGGCTATCAAACAACATCTCTAACAAGGCAGCATAACATGGGAAACTTTCCCCAGTTTTTGCAAGAAATCTAAAGGGACTTCTAAGGGTTGCAGCGTATCTTCCTTGCCAAATCGGCCCGGTCATATTACCCTTCAGAGGACGCATTATATGTATCTTTGGAACTTTCCCACTTATCTTGAGTTCCAATTTCCAATCTTGTTTTGACTTATCAGTACGAAAGGAAGAGATATAAGGGGAATCTATCATATAGGATTAAAACCTCCTCGTGCACGTTGTATCCGCCCATGGTTGTTCTGTTTAGTGTAAAGAAAGATAGCATCACTGTATAGAATCACCATGAAGCAGTGCTCCCACCGGATGCCTTTAGCTTCGGTGCCCTAAATATGACCGTGGGGATTATAACAGGTCCAATAATAGAAATGGAAGCCGGTGAGGAATATGATTGACCATCCAATTTTTGTTTAAACTTGAATGCTCGGATACATTTGTGACTTTGTCCTTGCACTTCCAGCTGAAAAGTAATTATTCTGGGCATAATGCAGAAGGCGACAACAAAAGGATATGACTCCATATATTGTCATGTAAAATGTGCCCAGAAAAAGAGGTTCAATTACACCACTCCAAAGATGGAGCATCCTATAGGACTGCCCGCTTGATTACAATTTTCAACACGATTAAACGTGCAAGGGAAGTAATAATCAAGATTTTGAGTGACTGAATTCTTAGGGTACGATGTGGACATTATGGCTCATCAGAAATCCATAGACTGAGGTGCAGTTGATGCTTTCAATTTTTCCCCTTGACTTTCTTCCCTCCTTTTTTGTTTATTTTTTTCTTCGGCTTCTCCTCCGCAACAGGTTGTGTGCTCAGTAGTGTTGATGAATGGATCCCAGGGGATCTGCCTGGAAAGCTTGATGGTTAAGAACCATACTCAACCGTTTCCCTTCCTTCAATCTGATAGGAACAAACCAGTTGTCACATAGCAAAGGTTCATATAAGATAACGCAATGGAAAAGAAGAAAACTTTGACAAGATAAAACATAAGGAAGTGAAGCACGCACATTAGTTTTTGCCTTGTTTTAGAATTCAATTTAAACTCAGCAACAGGTTTTGATTGCCGGGGAGGCTTCAACTCAGGGAGGAACTCTGTGAGGGAAGAGAGGTCACATGCTTTCAATTTCTTCTGTCGGCTTCGAAGCTTGTTCTTCTGAATGAACATGAATTATTTGTTTAGTTCACCAGATAACAAGGCACAAACTAACAAGATCCCACCAATGAAAAAGGAGGAATAAGTAGTCCATAGTGAGGTATAGGCACCAGAGCCTATATAAAAACTCCAATTGGCATTTGCACATTTATAAACCTTTCCCTTTCTGGATTTATATCCATTCTGAGCAACTGAATCAGACCAATACATTTCTTTCAGCGCTCGAAAAAGAAAAGGTCAGTTAAAGCAAGCACATTCATCAAACCTCTCAAGTTGTTGTAAGCATTAAACAATAAAAATAAGAAACCCTAGATACGGCCTATCATTTGCAAAATATCAGAGAGACATAATTGCAACTAATAAAAAGGAAGGTTCTTCTGGACTCAAAAGGCAAAACATGAATAACAACTCACTGGTAAGCAGTCTGAAACTAACTAATAGAAACACCATAGTTATAACAGAAGAAACTCTGGATGTATTTTCTACAAATACAGCCTTTTACGCAAGCCTGAAAAGGCAACATCCAGACCAAAATACCCCATATAGCTATCAAGATAAACACAAAAACCCACATGCAAAGACAACTAAAGTACAGATAAATTAAAGTGCACATCTTGCTTACCTTTGTAATTAATCAACTCTTGAGCATTCAAAACAGCAACTGCATCTCTAACCTCTACATTGAAAAGCAGATACAAGAAAGAAAATTATATTGAGTATAGAGGTAGAAAAGATAATCCAAACGTTAATTAATCCGAACAGATTCAAGAAGCTTACGGTGAATTGGAAGGTTTCTTTCTTTATAGTGTACCTTGACCTTCCCATGATTGAAAATTCTAAGTTCCAATTTAAACAAATAGTAATCCAAGGTATAAAACGCCAGGGAAAGTAAAAAATGTGAAAGTAAATAAAGTATATACAACAAGGAACACAGAAGTTGTCTATGTCTGAGTGAGGGAGAATCTTCATTCAGGTTGCCAAGTTAGGAGCAAAGAGAATTGCGCCCGTAGTTAGTCCTTGGTTCTAGTTGTATGGTCACTTATGCATGCATGGCATTGTAGGCCCATCACGTTGGCGGTCTAAATATGTGGGCTTAGTTTTGAAAATTATGGAATCTAGGCCTGTCCAAACTTGAAGCCCAAAATTACGACACCTGCTAGGCTGCTACATGGAAAAGTTGTCGCATAAAATAATGGCTCTAGGTGGCCTTCTCTTTTCTCTTCTTTCAATGTTTTGGGCCTCCAAAGGGTATGATATAATTTTAGAAAAAATATAATTATAATGAATATGTAACGAATACACTTAAAAAATCATTGTTATTGAACCCAACTCGGGATTAACCCGATCAAGGAGCTAGGTTCTGAGTCACACGAGTTAACCCAAATTAACCCGAGTTAACTCAAAAAAATTAAAAAAAATATTTGAGGTTTTAGTATCTCATTAAAAAGTTAAGAAACAATTCATGTTGATATAAACTATATATGTTTTAAATAATTAAGTTTAAAAGATTATTTTTAAAAAAAAATTTATCTTATATTGAAAAAATATTATCTTCTCATTTTAATTTGAAGTATTTAAGCCAAAAAAATTTATTATCCCACATTGAAAAAACACAATTTTCTTCTTGTGAACATAGAGTATATATACTAATGAGTTTCAAATCCCTCATTAGAAAAATAAGATTTTCTTCTAGTGTTTATATAATGAACTTTGATATGGGCTAGTAACCAATAAAAAAAGAATAGTCGGCTCGCGTGCATAAGGTTGAGACAAGCAAAACAAAAACCTTTGATTACCTCCCTCGCGCATGAGGTAACGACGACCTTTTGTTTTTTGTAGTAATTTTTCATTAACCCTTAAAATGGAACTAGCATTCTAGATTCCTTTGTGAGGCTAGGTGTTTGTACATTAATTTTTTTGGCTTGTTAGGCAAAAAACAACCTTTTATCTTTGGTAGTAATTTGTTATTGACCCTTAAAATGAAACTACCATTTTAAATTTCCTCGTAAGGCTAAGTGTTTGTACATTAATTTTTTGGCTTGTTATGCAAAAAAATTAGTTTGTTTTGGAGAGCACCTACCCATGAAAAAATTGTTTCTATTGTAAATAAATATATTAGTCTTGGTGTTTGTAAATTATTTACTTTGATTTCAGAACAATCACTTAAGAGAATTTGTTCTATCTCTTAACAAATAGGTATTTGAAATTTGATTCATTTGTTTATTAAAAATAAAGAGGTTGGGTCTTTATCAGGTTGCAGCGGGTCCCGGGTTTGCAACCCCAGTTTTCATCTTCTTCAGACTCGGTCAGGGCCCCGGATCTCTTGGGTACCAAGTCAACCTGTTGAGCCGAACTGGGTCTAATAACTAAGCAACAAATAAATAATGAAGAAGTTTTTATTAAATTACCAATTTAGCCATTGCTTCTATTTATCTCTTTCTTGTAGTAATTTGTGTGATGTGGCAATGTTCATAGTTTTAATTTTAAGTTTGTGTGTAGCATGCAATGTTATTTTTTTTAGATTGTGTGCAATGTTCTTCACTGAATGTATAGTGCATATCAAATTTTAATGCTAAAAGTTTTAAACCTAAACTCGATCCATTTTCGAGGATTTTACTTTTTATTTTTGTTTTTGTAATTTTAATGTGAGATCTTTTATGTCAAATGAAGAAGACATGTGATAAACCCAAATTTAACGTGCCTAAAAAAATCTAAAGTCCCTTCTCCCTTTGGCACAACCAAATGAATGAATCTTCTTTATTGGGCTCAGCCAAAGAAATGACCATCATCCTTTGGACTCAGTTAAGGGAATGACCCAACTCTCTGGGGCTCGGTTAAGTGAATGACCCATATCCCTTGGACTTCGTTAAGAGAATGACCCTTCTTCTTTGGGTGCAACAAAAAAAAAACCCAGCTTTCTTGGACTCAGCCAAGGAAAAAACTTAATATACTTAGGTTCAGTCATGTGCTGAGCCAAGACAACATGAGTCTGATAAATTATCAGACCCAATATAATTAAGTTCAGCCAAATGAAGAACCTCGTACATTTGGGTTCAGCCATGTGTTGAGTCTAAGGCAATATGGGTCTGACAAGTTGCCAAACTTAATATAATTGGATTAAGCCAAATGAAGGACCTTGTACATTTGAGTTCAGCCATGTGTTGAGTCTAAGGCAATATGGGTCTAACAAGTTGTAATACACAATATAGATAGGTTCAGCTAATTGAAAGACTCAATACACTTGGGTTTAGAAATGTGCTAAGCCCAAGACAACATAGATCTGACAAGTTATCAAACCCAATATAGTTGAGTTCAGTTAAAGAACAAACCCAGCTCTATTGGGCACCACCAAAAGGAGCATCCATCTTCTTTAGACTAAGCTAATGAAAGGACCCAACTCTTTTGGACTCATTCAGGGGAAGGATCCACCTCCTTTAAACTTATCCAGAGGAAGGACCCACCTCTCATGGGCTCAACCAAGGGGAAGAGCTCAATTACTTTTTGTATCCTACTCTCCCTACATCTATAGGTGTATAAAAATCTTTCAATTACCTACCATATTTATCTCTCATTAAATGCTATCAGGGCAAGATAACACTCCAACCTCTTCTCTCCATAAAAAAAAAAAAAACTCATGGGCTTTAAATACTATATAAATCCTTTAAGCTTTAAGTTCACAATCTCTTCACTTTCAATATTTATTAGCATATATATTTCCAGAGTTTATCTTTATATAATTTCATTGCACTTTATCTCTCTAAAAAGATATATACTTAAGCATCTAGGAGTCCTCTCATTCACCAAAGAAGATCTTTTGCAGATATCTTCTACCAGTCTTCTTAGCTTACTAGACACCAACTATCATTTACATTGTCTATGGAGAATTGATCAAATTTCTAAAACCAAGTGATTAACAAATTATCGAACACATGAACCTTGTTTCTAAGCTATTTGGATTTTTTGAGACATCATCAATGGCGTCGTCTGTGAGAACCTGGGGAAAAAGCCATTGATTTCGTACTAAAGCTTGCTTTTGACATTTCCAGGCCATTCCATGTGACACAACTAATACCTATCTGGGTCAGGACTCGAGACAAGTTTACTCATTACCGCAGACACTCCTGCCCAACCAGAGCTTCAACAACTCTTCAATCGGGGGGTAACTCCTTATTAAGGTAATTCTAGCCACTCAAGGTGAGATGAGAAAATTTGGGCTATGCTTTGCCAACTTTACAAATACAGTTAGAGCCTTGATATTTTGAAAAGCTTTCAACAAGTACAAATGAAATACTAGTTCAAACCGTAAAACATGTGCAGTATCTTTGACAACTACCCAAGGGAAAGAGGAGCATCTCCCTCACACCTGACACTTGCTTAAATGGAAATTTTTCATACCTAATAAGAATAAGAATGTAAGTTTTTTATATACAAATGACTTATTGAAAAATGACTATTTTCATTTTCTCTGGGTGATGCCTAAGGGTAGTTTAACAATACACCTTGGAATGGATGATCTGAAGCATCCATGGTGCAATAACATAATTATCCTAAAAATGTGCAATTTTTCTAGGAATGGATTGACTTGGTTTCCCTAAAGGAAGCGGTCCCTTAAATTACCAATGAATGAATTTGGTCTCCCCAGGGCAATAGATCTGCTCTCCAAGGGATTAGTATGTGGTCTCCCTTAGGGCAATAATCTTATTTTTTCAGAGGATTGGTATGTGGTCTATCTAAGGGAAACAATCCCTCAAATTACTAAGGGATAGACTTGGTCTCCCTAAGAAAATATCTTCACTCTCCACGAGATTGATATGCGGTCTCCCTTAGCGCAATAACCCCACACTTTCTAAGTGATAAACTTGTTATCCCTAGTGCAATAATATAATTATCCTAGGAATACGTAATTTTTCTAGGAAGGGATTGACTTGGTCTCCCTATGTAAATAAACCCATATAAACCCTCGACTATAATAATCTCATCTTAATTTAGTAAAATAACATAAAATACAAAGGATGTGGAGAAATGATTAAATTGAACAAATTAATTGGATTAATAGAGAAGTTATTTAATGAGGGGTGAAATTAAAAACAATAATAAAAGAGTAAGGAGTTAGTAAAGAGAAAGACAAGTAGTGGGGGTCAATGGATTGATAAAAGGAATGGTGGATCAATGTGAAAATAGAAGTAAATATGGGGGGCAAGATGCAAATAAGAAAAGAATATAATTATAAATAACAAGAAATCTCTAGAAATCCCTATATTAATGGCCGGCCAAGGAGAGGAAGAAAGAGGAGAAAAGAAAAATTAAGAGGAACCTTGTAAATTCATCTTTTGATTCCAAAGAAAAGTGAGAATAAGTGAACTGAGAGTGTTTCACGTAAGATTTAGAAAGAAAAATTAGAAAAAAATTTACTAATGGGAAGGGAAAGGTTAGAAGAAGGAAGGAAAGAGAAGAGGAAAAAGGGGTTGTTCTCAATCTCTTGACTCATTGTTTTGTAATAAAAGGTAACAAGCTCTCTTATTAAGTCACTTGAATTTGTTTGTGTTTTCTTAAAAAATTGAGATTGTTGAATGGCTTACTATAGGTTTAAGAAGTTTGTTAAATAATGATAGGTGGATGAAATGATGGAAAAAAAATACATGGGAAACAAATTTATACTTGTTGAACTTAGAAATCAAAACTGGACAAGTTGTCTCTCAACTTCTCTGTTAAGATTTGGATCTTAAGATGACAAAATTTGAGATACCTGTCTTCATGAAAGTTGTAGACCCATATTATAGAGTTCCAAAGAAACAAACCATGCATAAAACCAAGCTCTGTAGCTTTGGTTATACTCAAAATACTAAACAGTGTTCAGAAAGTAATAATTCAATTTTTTTTACAGTAACAGTTGGACAGTAACAGTCCAATGTTTGTTGATGAGCAATTTTGGCTATCTTGGGGGCAGAACTCAGTTATCCTTCCTTCATATAACTTTTAACCTCATGTCTTAGATTTCCAACGAGATCAAACTCGCTTAAAATGGAGTTCTATAACTCCAGATATAGTTAAAAATCTAAGGAGAGGTCAGACAGTAACAATTCAATTTTTTAGACAGTAACAGTTCATTGATAAGCAATTTTGACTATCTTGGGGGCAGAACTGGGTTATCCTTCCTACATAGAATTTGTAGCCTCATGTCTTAGTTTTCCAACGAGATCAATCTTGCTTAAAATGGAGTTTTATAACTCCAGATATAGTTAAAAATCTGAGGAGTGATCAGACAATAGCAGTTCAATTTGTTAGACGGTAACAGTCCAACGTTCCTTGAAGAGCAACTTTAACTAGCTTGGGGTAGAACTGGGTTATCCTTCCTATATAGAACTTATAGCCTCATATCTTAACTTTCCAACGAGATCAATCTCGCTTGAAATGGAGTTCTATAACTCCAAATATAGTTAAAAATCTAAGGAGATGTCAGACAATAACAGTTCAATTCTTTAGACATAAATGGTTGGACAGTAACAGTCCAATGTTCGTTGATGAGCAATTTTGACAGTCTTAGAGGCAGAACTGCGTTATCCTTCCTATATAAAACTTGTAGCCTCGTGTCTTAACTTTCCAACGAGATCAACCTCGCTTGAAATGGAGTTCTATAACTTCAGATATAGTTAAAAATCTGATAAGAGGTCTGATAGTAACAATTCAATTTTTTAAACAGTAATAGTTGGACAGTAACAGTTCAACGTTAATTGATGAGCAATTTTGACTATCTTGGGGGTAGAACTGAGTTATTCTTCCTAATAGAACTTGTAGCCTCATGTCTTAGCTTTCCAACGAGATTAATCTCGCTTGAAATAAAGTTCTATAACTCCAGATATGGTTAAAAATCTGAGGAGAGGTCAGACAGTAACAATTCAAATTTTAGAGAGTAACAGTTGGACAATCCGTTATGTTGAGCCGCCTAAAACTTGTAAATTGGTAACTTCTATTTGGAATTGTTTTTTAATTACAAAATGTTGAATTATGAAGGTAGTATGTATATGTGTGTGTGTATGGTCAAGACTTGAAATTTAAATTAGTGTAGATATTGGTATAGGTGAAATTGTGGAAAATAGACGAGAGCAGGGGACAACTAGCATAGCACGGTTTTCAGGTAGGTGTCCGATACTTCGATTTCTAATTTAAAGACTTGTGTAATTCTTTAACTTAGTCCCTGATAAGATGTAATTTAAATTTTTGTATTTATATGTAGTGCTTGAATGATAAATGGACCAGTGTCCTGGTTTGGAACTGATGCCCTGTGAATGGGCTGATGGTTGGACCAGTGTCCTAGTTTGGAACTGGTGCCCTGTGAATAGGCGATCAATAGAATTAGTTATTATTGGACAAGGTGGGTGTGCTGACAGATGGGAAACTATAGAAATTGATGAATAAAAGAATTAAAAAAACAAATTGTTAGTGTAATGAAAAATATACTAGATTACCTTAATTAATTTAATTATGTTTATGCAAATTATTATGCAGGTTCATCTCAGCAGCGTAACTCTTAGTTGATGCTTGGGTGTTCCCTCTGTATAGTCACTTAAGTTAATAGGAAGATGGAAGAATTTTCCTTTTGGGTTGTATATAATAATATTCCTAAATTGTATGTATAAATTTAAGTAGTATTATTTTTGTAAAATTGTAAATAGTAAATTGAAATTTAAAATCTTTATTATGCTAACGTATGAATGTAATTACGATGGTTAATTAATGGTTACCTCTTAAATCCTAGGATTCTTCTCATTTTTATAACTTGATAATTGTGTGAATTTTATCTTAAAAGTCTATAGTTTGAGACTTGGAATGATTGGATTATATATGAACAATGAATACAGGATGTGTACAAATGATTTGTCGATAACTTGGGATCTTCCGGCATAGGGGAAACTCTGCTGAAATTTTGGTAGAAATTTCAATAAACTATGTATAAGTTTAATAAAGATAAAAAAAAATTACCATGTTTCCTTTTTTAAGGTTGATGCATTAATTTCGGTACGGGGGATGTTACAACCCATCACACACAAGGGATGAACTTCCTCTTCCTAGTATAGTATCATAATTATCATAAAACTATGAAATTCTTCTAGAAATGGATTGACTTGGTCTTTCTAGACCAATAGCCTCACCATCACTCACAAAGGATGGACTTGCACTACCTGATGTCGTAACACAATTATCTTAGGAATGTGCAATTCTTTTAGGAAGGGATGAACTTGGTCTCCCTAGGGCAACACCCTCATATATAAGGGATGGATCAGAGATCCCCCTAATACAATAGCAACATCCTCCTCTGACCACTCTTTAGTGGGAGGGCTCTCATGCCTCATGTCATCGCCATCGAGGCCAATGCCTCACACTCTAAAAAAAAATTGATGATGACCACTCTTTAAGGAGGGCTCTCATACCCCACTCAAATGTAACCACTCCCTTTAAAGAGGATTGATTTATTCCCTGTAAAGGCAATAGTCCTACACTCTCAAAAGGATTGATATGAGGTTTCCCTCATACAATAGAACCACCCCATTTAGAGATTTCTAAGTACGAGCACCATCCTCCAATCAGAATTTCTTTAAAGGGAGTTGATTTCCTCTAATGAGTTCGAAGATAGGAGTTACTCAAATGGAATGAGTTCTTCTTCCTCCATTAGGTTCCTTAAACTCAATGAGTTTCACCAATGGGTTCCTTCAGCCAATTAGAAACTTTTCTAAGTATAAGTCAACCCTTTATGATTCCCCTTTACATACTTTATAATTTCTTCAAACATGGTGCATGCCCCCTACACACGGGTTTTCTAGTGTATTACCTGGGGTTTCTACCCCTCTTCTCATATAAAGAGACTAAGAAAAACTCATTATAGCGAGCAATTTTACAAGTCTTTGCATATAAATATCACAAAGACTTGGAGGTTTCAAATAAACCTAAATTTAACGGGCCTAAAAAATTATGAAGACCCTTCTTCCTTGGGCTTAACCAATAGAATGACCCTCCTTCCTTGGGCATGATCAAGATATTGACCCTTTTCTCTTCTCAGCCAAGGTAATGACCTATCTTATTTGGGCATAACCAAGAGAATGACCCTTCTTTATTGGGCACAACCAGTGTAATAACTCTTCTCTCTTAGGCACAACCAAGTGAATAGCCCTCCTCTTTTGGGCTTGGCCAAGGGAATAACCCTTTTCTTTTGGGCATAGTTAAGGAAAAGGACCCACCTTTCTTAGGCTCAGCCAAAGAAACGACCCAATACACTTAGGTTCAGCCATGTGCTGAGCTCAAAGCAACATAGGTATTACAAGTTACCAAACCCAATATAGTTGAGTTTAGCCAATGGAAGGACCCAATACACTTGGGTTCGGCCATGTGCTGAGCCTAAGGCAACATAGGTCTGACAAGTTTTTGGACCCAATATAGTTGTGTTCAGCTAATGAACAGACTCGGCTCTTTTAGGCACGACCAGTAAACAAACCCAACACATGACCAGGCTATGGAGATACAGTCACGGGTTTGCTAATGAGCTGGCACTGAACTATCTTGGGCATGACCAAGGAAAGCATCCACCTCCCTTGGGCTAAGCCAAGGGAAGGATCCAACTCCCTTGGACTCATCCAAGGGAAAGACCCACCTCTCTTGGGCTCAACCAAGGGAAGGACTCTTTGGACCCAGCTTAGGAGAAGAGCTCAGCTACTTTTTGTATCCTAGTCTCCCTACACTCATAGATATATAAAAATCTCCTAATGGCCTACCATATTTATCTCTAATTAAATGTTATCAAGGTAAGATGACACTCCAGCTCTTTTTCTCCACAAAAAAACAAAACTTATGGGCTATAAATACCCTATGAATCCTTCAAACTCCAAGTTCACAATCTCTTTGCTCATAATATTTGTTAGCATACATATTTTTAGAGTTTCTTTCTCTAAAACATCACTGCACTTTTTCTCTCTAAAAAAATATTTATTTAAACATCAGAGAATCCCTGCATTCACTAAAAAGAATCTTTTGCAAGTACTTTCTACTAGCCATCTTGGTTTACCTTACATCACCTATCAACTATCTTAACTAAGAAAAATGAATCAGATTATGAAAAGCAAGTGATTAGCCAATTATCCAATACAGAACACTTGTTTCTAAACTACTTAATTTTTTTGAGACATCATCAACATGTCATTATATTATATAGGTTTTTCTTTGGGTGTGATTATATAATTTAGCCATCAAAAGGGTGAAGTCGAAGATGTCACCAATTTGAACAAGAATGTCCAAACTAGATATTAAAATAAGTCCAATAAGGTTGAATAGATGAAGTCATTCGCCCATACTTGACTTAAAAACACTACTGTGTAGTAATCTACTTGAATTTATTGTGCCAGCTCGAGCTAATTTCCTTGGATTATTATCTATAACCTATTGTACGTAGTCGCCTATATATTACCATTTATATCAATTAACTATGGGATTGTCATTCGATATTTTTAATTAAAGTTAGGATGATAATGCATCGAATTGAAATAAGATTTTATTCCATTCATTTTTATTTATTTTAAATATTTATGACTTTATTTTCTCTTTCAATCTGACTAGATCAAGATATAAATGAGTATTCGATTCGATCATGATTTTTTAAATTTAGTTAAAATAATAAAATATAAACTTAAAGACAAACTACATCTTCATTTGGGAATTATAAAATCATAGAATGAGTATTCAATTGGAATTTTTTAAATTTATTTAAAATAATAAAATATAAACTTAAAAACAAACTACGTCTTTATAAAACCATATAAAATAGAATATAAACTATATATGTATATATAAAATCAATAAAAAAATATTCATAGATAACAAAATATAAATTAGTGCAGACATAAATGAGTATTCAATTCGATCATGATTTTTTAAATTTATTTAAATAATAAAATATAAACTTAAAAACAAACTAGCTACATCTTCATTTTGGGAATTATAAAATCATAAAATGGAATCTAAACTATATATCTATATATAAAATCAATAAAAACTATTCATAGATAATAAAATATAAATTAGTGCATTATATTAAAAAAAATCTATAAAAAAAAATTAAGAGACTAGATGGAGAACGGGTCAGAAGAAACCTTAACTCGCCTCATCATTATCATCATTTTCTATCTTTGATAAAATTGAATCAAATTTTTTATATTTTTAATTTGATTATGATTAAACTAGATGATTATACAATCCCATCAGATCAGATGATGCCGGATCATATTACACGAGTAGGATCAATTTATAATCTCTAAATGACAAGCATTGCCTGCCACTGATGCCAGAAGGCTCATAGTTATATATTATTCATGGATGTCTCGGACTTGAACGAGCCACTGCATTAAAATATAAAAGATGTTCTGCACATTAACAAATATTTCCTCATATTTTAAGCCCAGCGGTGCCGAACAGTTGTTTCTTTCTAGGGGAACTGATTAAACTTTCGTGAAATTTGGGTTTTATAAATTAAGTTCACATGCATTGAGATATTTTGCCGGCAGGTCGCTTATTCATCATTTAAGCCATGTGGTTGCTTATATGATGGTCACTGAAGACTTATATGACCGTTAACTTCAGAACCCGTGAGATTAGTCGAGATATGCATAAACTGAACCAAACACCCACATTAAATTTAAAAAAAAGAAAAAAACACTCCCGCCGAATCTTGGATTCCAACACAGATGCTCTTTTTTTTAATTAAATGGGTTTTCCCTAATCACCTCAATGAGTCGAAGCATACTTTTTATTAATAGATGCATTCGAGGCATTCGAGGAGAAAAAAAGGGCGTCTGAAAAGTTTTCTTTGTCTCGAAGTTGGATATTATTTTTGGTCGATTATCTCCAACATTATACAGTAAATGATTCGAAGAAAAACTTTAATTTATGATAGGCGTTGGCAACCTCGATCAAACAATGATTTGCAGTATTATCATTACAATAATCTATCAACAACTCCTATCATTCTTCTTTTTCTTTAATTTGCTCCCTCACCTCACTTCACTTTGCTGCTGCTGCTGCTATCTTCTTCTTTTTTTTAATAGAATAATAATTATTTTTTAAAATAATTTTTATTTAATAATATATCAAAATAATATTTACACAATTCAAAGTTATCACGTACAACAATGGAGACCCTAAGATGCGGTCCTTGCATTTTTGTTGTGACTCACAGCTGGCTGGGATAAGTTGACCAAGAACTGCTCCGACCTAATGAACTATCTCATAAATTATAATCATGTACTGTACTAGAATTTATGGTGAAATTTTATAGTAAGAGCGTTTCTATGCATCAAAAACTAAATTATTTTTCTATTGGGTTTTAAAAAAACTA
>Ga0325404_1002907_pt1 | contig 18264 bp, 7 predicted proteins | sample PopdelMetagenome_18_FD_205664 | JGI IMG/M metagenome (GOLD analysis project Ga0325404, IMG submission 205664) | Populus deltoides microbial communities from Bellville, Georgia, United States - Xylem-Control-R1 | ecosystem: Host-associated > Plants > Phyllosphere > Stem > Wood/Secondary xylem... | reverse complement strand
AATTTCACCGCCCCCCCCCCCCCCCCCCCCCCCACACACACACACACACTGGTTTCCATGGCATCTTTATTTTCTTTGTGATTATCTGACTTGACCCGAAAAAATTCTTCTCAAATGTAAATTGCAGTACCATACAAGCACAGAATTAATTTTATCATTCTGCACATGAAACTCAAACGTCCAAATTAAGAAATGAAGAGAAGGAATCTGGGATCATGGAGTAGTTAATTTTTTTTTGTCTTAATATAGCTTAATTAAGTTTTGTAGTTGATTGCAAACTTTGTCCTACTCGGTCGCATCCTTCGCTATTGATTTTGAATTTATTGTTTCGTCATCTAGGATAATAACATTGCTGCTTATAGTCTACCCTTCCTACTAACCCTGCATTGTCAAGGTCTTCTTTGTTGTTATTTTAACTCCTAATTTATGATTCCATGCTACACATAACATGAAGTTTGCCTCTAACATTGTCCAAACATTTCCCTTTTAAGTTGCAGTCTGTCAACAAAAGAAGCCTGTATCTTTACCTCTAAACCAATTTTTTCACATTCCTGCTGCTAGTTATTTTTATCTAACCAGTACCGATTAACATCTTAATAATGTTCAGCTATCATCGCTGAATTTTTAAACCACCACCTCAATATGCAGTCATCATTATGCAACTATTGGTATGCTTAAATTTGTATTCACTTAGTGTGAAGTTTGAATAGCACAAGCTACAACTTGAAACATATTGGTATTGTTAAATTACAGTCTGGTGGGAGCTCTTCCTGATTGAGATGATAATATCACATGCATCCACGTGGACTACATGGTTTCAATCTTCAAAGTAGAGCCTATTTGATGTCAAAGTAGAGGCTTCAGTACTTGCCCTATCCTTTTCCAAAATAAATTTAAGTTTCTCATTGCTATAAGAATCTAGATGCACTAGAAAGATAACTCGGAGGAAGACAAAAATCAAGCAGGATGATTCGATGCATTCCGAGCCTCCTATTTCTGATATTTTATTCAGATATAGTTATTCTCCTTGATTGTGTTAGCAGAGGACAGTCAATATATGTGTATATTAACTTCATTTCTGTCTAATCACATATTTTTCCCAATCTGGTCAATTCAACACATTGTTTGTTTTATGATGAATATGTCTGTCACATGATCACATAACCTACAAAATAACTAATGGCTTTGTTTACCGATGATTATGTGCAAACCTCGAAAGATTGCCTGCTACACTTACTCGGACCTCTTACCACTAGATATAGAGGGGTGAGGACAACGGCTTCCATTATTTTTTTTAAAAAACCACTTAGATGTAAATTTTTAATTGCAGACCAAATCTACCACAACATGATGTGAAGCTACAGAAGATGCATGATCTATGATATAATTTGTGGTTATGGAAATATATAGATTTTGTAATCTGATTGATACACAATGGCGATCGGTTGAGATTTTGTCCTCCTGCATTTTTACAAAGAAAGTATGAAATTTGTGAAGAGAAAGAAATATATTTCTTGATGTTTTGCTTTCTAATTTAATTTTTTGCTGACTGATCTTATTGTGGCATTTCAATGTTGTAAGTTGCAAAAGGCTTAGTAGATAACCAGTAGAAAAGGAAAAAATTGAAAAACAATTGATCTTTACTGTAATCTAAACAATCAAAGAAGCCCAAGTTTTATGACTGCTAACATTTTCTTGCAAGCAATGACAGATTGAAGGCATATATAGTACCTCATAGAAACAAGAAGCATGAACATTTATGCATGCGATCTGGTCATATACCTGCATGCATTCGAGCTTGAAGTTCCACTGTGTCCTAATTAAATGAATCAGTTGGATGAGAATGCGTTTTTTGGTCTAGCAAGCTGATGCTCTTACAATTTATAACTAGATTTGTTGCTTTTAGACAAGTTATCTTCCTCAGCAAAACAATCTGCTTTTGTTCCCATTGAAAAAGCGATGTTCTTGCTGCTAGCTACAAATCCCAGTCCTTCTACAGACAGACAGATTTTGCTTGCGGTAGAAGTATCAAACCAATAAAGAGGAAGATCTTCTCGCTTCATATACAGTAACGATTTTGTTTGTTACTTCATTCCTACTCAAATAGATCATACCTTCAAGGACAGCAACTCCTCTATGAGTTTCTTACTTGAATGTTCAGACCAATTCTTACAGATTAGCTACGTGTGTGGTAATTTTTTTTTTTTACTGAACATGAAGGCTTTCTTCCACAGAAAAATCAACTCTAGTCTGATAAAATGAAAGCCATAATCAAGGACTAATGGTGGAATGGGAGTTGAAGTTAAAGAACAATTAGTAATTGTGTGATTTTCGATGTCAATGCATTTCCAATCATGGGTTCCATATAAGTAACAGCATTTTTATAATTATAATGAACTGATCATTGCAAAGTAGGGGCAACTCCCTTAAAGCTTGCTTGCCATGTCTAAAGGATAGGAGGCACTCCAAAAATATTCATCCCTTTTTATTCTTTTTTTTTTTTGGTGAGGTCTTTGATTTAATTACTCTCCTGACATTTTTTTTTTTAATTTTTGGTTCGTGATTAATTAGCTGATAACTTGACCAGTCAAAATTCTCTCAAATGCTGCATGTACAATAGCATGCAAGCAAGATTTTTTTTTTTTTTGGCATTTAAAGCTCATCTACCACATGGAAAACAAAACCAAAACAAATTTATAAAGGAGAGAAAGCATCTAGGATCATGGGATATCGGTCAATCTGTTCTCTTAAGCAAGCTAACTTGTAATCTATACTTGATTGACCTACATTTTAAAGTCTTTAATTAATTTTCTATTCTTTTGATTCCAAATTTATATATGGTTTTGTCCGACACTAACTTTAATGTTCACGAGCACTAGTCTAAATTTCATCTTTTTTTTCCTGCTTATCGAAAGCATTGAAATTGAAAAAAATAAAAAAAAAATGCAGAAACTGAACACATGCCTTTATTTAACAATGTAATCGTTAGCTAATTGAACAATGATCGTGTCCGATTTCCTTACGGGAAGACTTAACTCAATCTTTTTTTTGTCTTTGAACATGGGGGATAAGAATACCACAGGCGCATGTGATCTGCTTGTTCTAGTTCTGATGCAATGACGTTATGTACCGCATAATTTTATAGCAGAGAGAGAATCGTCATGGGAACATGAGACATCATTCCCCGTATCTTTGTTCAAATCAATTTCTCTTTTTTTTTTCTTTTTTTCCTGGCTGTCTGAACCGAAATGTGTTAGAAATATGACGTGGAGGAACAAGAAATCGTCCATGATGATTCGGAGCAAGCTAAATTATCACTGCATATTTATTGCTTGATTTCGTGATCTTACTGTTGATTACGATTAAGAATTCAGGATTTTGTTCTCCTTTGTCAGACAATCTTGTACAAAGATCATGGATTTAACTTCAAAAACAAACATCATGTCAAGATGCTTGCTTTTATATCTTATCGCCAGAAAAAAAAAATTATATTTTGTTTGTAACTCGAACCACAAAATAAAGGGAAAAAATAAAGTAAAAAAAAAAAAGCAACAAAAAATTATTGGGTTAATTTGTCACTTGACCCAAATAAAAGCGAGATCATTTCAGCTAGGCCCACTAAACGCTGCCTGGAATTATTGATGGGCCGTGTGGCCCTCTATCAAAAAGTTTATAAAGCCTCAGAGACCATTGAGCTGCCAGAAGCTCCACAAGGATGCAACCGCCGAGAAACGTCAATAATATTAATTTGAAGTAAAGAATAAAATAAAAAAATTTAATATTTTTTAAAAACACTTCCAAAATATAATGTTAAGCACACCCCCATCATGCCCCAGATGGGTATCTGATTCCTTTTTTTTATTTTTTTATTTTAAGAATGTAATCGAAGTTCGACTTATTCGAGAGTAGGAATAATTTGAGAAACCTTTTGGAACATGATTTTTCTGAATCATAGCATTGATCCAGCAATTAACCACTAATATATGTAAATAAAGATATCAAAAAAAGGACACTGAAAAGAAAGAAACGCCCCCAGTTCTCCAGCAATTAACCACTGATTACTTATAAACGATTTAACATTTCTGATAAAAACATATTTCTGAGAGATTTACATTTTTGAAGGTTTAGATTTAGCGAAATTGTTGACTTATTTATTTTTTTTTTTTCTTAGAATGACCTAATCAATAGCTTCATTCGTTATTTTGTGTAAAATTCGGTGCATGCAATTAATTATATTATATTCATTACCGCATGTTTTATTTTAGTTACAACTAGTTTCACGCTAAGGTCTAAGATTAGATTAAAAAGATTTCAGGTCATGATTTTTTATAACATCCAAAAATGCGTTCAGGATATAAAAAATTATTTGATATTATTATTAAACTTGACCTGACAATTCAACATTAAATTCTCTAACTCTACCTCCTTATCTAGTCCTAGTTTAGATTTAACTTTGTAAGAATTATTCTAACTTGATCTAATTTATCTGATTAGTATAAAAATAACTTGAATGATTGATTAAATTAATCAAAGTTTTGTAACTTAACTTTTAAAATCTGTGAGTCGGGTCATGGACGATAGTGGATTTAAAAATTTAGGTTTTAAAAGATTTTATATTTAATGATAGGATAAGAAAACTAAATATTTATAAAAGTTAAGTATCACCTAAAAGTCAAAATATTTGTTTAAAATTGTGATGATTTTATTAAAAAATACAAAATAAATTATGAACAATTAATTTAAAATTAATAAAATATTAAATGATAAAATTGAAAGTAAAAAAAAAAAAAGGTAAAATTTTTTAAAAAGAAAAAAAAATTTAAAAATAAGATGATTTACGGTTTGTATAACACTAAATAAATACTGAATCACTGTAATGTTTTCCATTTCTTTTACTGGAGAGAGTAATAAAAGAAGTGTTGACTTATGGAAAATTTAACTGTAGTACTTTATTTCTTTGTAACAACGTGCAAGCCATAATTTTTCATCAACTTTGTACTAAAAATGGTTCTGCGTGTTCGGAACGGGCTTCCCTCGAGTTTTAGTTTCCTCCATTTTCTTCGATCAGTTAATTAGGTTAATGATCTCTCATATAAAAACACAACAATACAACTAATGACTACCATAACCTCTTTTGATTCATCTTCTTAATGTTTCCTCTCTATTTTTCTTAATGTATTTTTTCTCGGATCAATTTACACGTAAATTGAAAATAATTTATTTCTTAAATGATTCTAGTGACACATTCTTCGTATTAGAATGATACATTCAGAAGATTTTAATAAGTTTAGCTTTCAAGTTTGAAACTAGAAATCTAAGAAAAAATCTCCGTCAATCCTTCGAGATTTCTCTTTTCCTTGTATAACAAGTGTTTTCAATACTAAAAAAGGGAATAGAAGAAGACTACACGAACAAAACTTCAAAAGTTCCATCAATATTATCGACTCGATCTCTTCATATGTTGATAAAGATTTTCGCTGTCGAGAACTCAAGTCGCCGAAATTCATCACTTATTAATACTCAATCTGTTTGTTGGCGCTATGAGATCACTTGATAAAATGAACTTCATTCAAGGTTTTTGGTTAATTTGTTTATTGCTCATCTTCTGTTCGAAATTGGAAAATGAATTAATTTTATACGGACAAAAAGAAAGAGAAAGAGTTGGCGGAAATTTGCTTGAATCATTAGTTAATTTTGAGAGGATAACGATATATATATATACTAGTGTCTTGAGGGTTAAAGAATTGTAAAAAATAAGTTGAATATTTATCAGTTGAGCGATAATTTTAAATTACTTGTCACTAATCGACTTAATCATTCTTGGAGAATTATAATTGAGGGGAGAAGGATGCAAGAAAATCACAACCTATTCATTTTGAAATTTCGAATTCGTCCATGCTGCTTCGATTATTTCTGCGTTTTCTTTTCTTTTCAATCAATTATTAGACATTTGCTTGGTATCAATTACGCTCTAATTGACATAAAAAAGAAAGATTTTCCACCATTTTTAACCACTAGCTAAGAAAAAAATAATGACGATAGTAACTGAATATTTATTAGAAACTATCCATATATATTGAATTAACATGATGTTGTCTGCTTTGATGAGCGGATGCTATCCAACTCACCGGCTTCAAGTCAATTGCTGTAATGCAAATGCAAGAAGAACAAGAAATTACAAAACTTCAGCTAAATATTAGGGTTTACTAATTTTGTTGTTTATTCTTTCAGATAACACAGCAGGCTCAATCCAAACCCTTGTTATAAATAAAGTCAACGCGCGAATTCAAGTGTCACTGGGCGTTCAACTAGATGATCATGAGTTTAAAAGAGTGATCTTGAGATATTGACTATCACTCAAACATTCCGCAGCCAAAGCACTTCACTGCACACCTAGAACACAGGATTGCCCAATGTTAAAAACAGAACACCCTAAATTGTCCAAAAACATAGGTAGCATCAAATATAAAGCAATCCAAATACAATACAAACTTCCATTTCATTTTCTCTAATTAAGCTCTGTAATGGCATCAGTTGCCTGGGCATGAGAGTTAATTAGTTCCAATCCCATGCATGATTTTAGTTAAAATATTTGTATGATCAGCTGCATAGTGGAACTAATTTGAATAGTACTTGGTACTTGCAGGAAGATTTATGACAATTAAGAAAAGATATGGCAGACGTTAAACCATGCATTATACAGAATTGGTACATCAGGAATGATGTCATCGACATCCATCACTCACAAAATCACTTACAATAACATGGTTCCTTTCAAGATTGATCATCAGACAGCACAGGTTTCTTACGATGACTTGGAAATCACTTTACCAGGCATAATCGAATATGCAACATGTACATCAGATTATATAAAAGCCCCGAGTACAGTGGATAAATATATACAAGGAAGACAATTGCCACCAAAATGGAAAGAGAACAAAAGGTGAAGGATTTATGTGGAGCAGAAGAATTTAAGACAATATTGAGATGTTTATAGAAACGGTTGTTTCGGTCAAAAAAGAAAGGGTTCTAGTACCGATTAAAAGCCTGCAGGGTAAAGTGGATAATCCACTTCATCATCTAGCTCCTACAATAGAACTACAATCAACGCTGCAAATTCTTTCTTTTCAGCCAGATCGATCAACACAAAATAATTCCCATTATTATATATGGCATGAGCAATTTCCTGAGTAGTGTATATATCAGATTACTTGAGCAGTACTTCCACAAGATATTAGACAGCCACTTGGTTTATCTTTTGCACATACATTAACTATTTACAGCAAAAACAAGAATCAAGTGTTAATCTAATTAAGGTATCTCATTCCCATGGTATCTAAAATAATTATTTTGCTTTAGAAAGAAAAACATATATAGTACCTGGTAAAAACTCAGTTAATTAAACGCGTATGGGTGTATTATTATATACCAAGTAGCCTATCAAGCTAGGCACAAGCTATCATCTGAAAGAATAAACAACAAAATTAGTAAACCCTAATGAATAGCTTAAAATTAAACTGATATTTTCATGAATATTTTATCACACACACCCCCAAATTTTGAGAAATCAGAAGATCTTCCCTGAATCTGAAAAAACAAAACATAGTTTCCAAGAATATGGTTAGAAGAGCACACGGTAATTCTTTCTTTTAATGCTCAAATGTACAACTACAATATTGGTGATAAGAAACTGAAAGGCAAAATACGAAAATCCCGTCACCAAGCTAAAGATTTCCATGAAGAGGCAACGGAACAATCAAAACTCTACAAATCTACATGTACAAAAGAGCAACAAAATGATTGTATGTGTGACTTGGTGTTTTCAAGCACATCATATCCTCGGAATAATTAAAAGCTTTGTCAGTAATCTGAACACTTGCACATATTATACACAGCTGGGAATGATGATCAAGATCTAAAGAAAGGACGATAAGAGAAGAAACATATATAGAGAGAACAAAAGAACCTCCATGTAATCCAAGAAATAAAAGTGGCCCACGATGTCTAACGATGTACAGGTTCATACCGAAGTACAGACATCCTTAATAAGATCAGATCAAGTGGTGGTGGCAGCACCAAAAAATCACCTGAAAAAAGTAAGTCGGATAAAAGCACTCAAAAGGAATCATCACAACAAATTCAAATCTCTTCAGTGAACACAGAGATTTACACCCTATTACCAAAACCCTGGTGCAAGTTCGGGTTAAACAACACAAAACCCTAACAGGTATCAATGACTGAAAATAGCCACAACAAATTAAGTAGTGAACCGAAACATAAGCTCCAAGAATGCTGTTTAATAATTTAACTGAGTAAAAAAAAAGGTATATATTTCAATTTCAAAGTATTTAGTGAGTTTACCTTCATCTTTGGGAGCCGGTAAAGTTGGAGAAAAGGAGATAAATAAGCCATTTATTGCCGCTGCAGCATCATCAAGATTCCCAATTCAAAGGGCTATTGGATTAAAAAAAGGGACCACCAGAAGCCACCATCATCACCACACACTAGCCCTAAAAAAGCTTGTGAATCTTGATGATGCTCCATAGGCAAACAGTGACTGGTTTCGTTAATTTCTTTTAGATCTTCGCAACCATCATCATCATCATCATCTCACTATCCCCATGCAAAAGAGATGACAAAACAAATGGGAAAGACCAGAGTAGAGAGCTATTGGGCTAATTAGGACTTTTTCTCTCCTACCTTTATTTTTCTTTAACAAAGGTAACCCTAATCCAAACCCTAAATCTATCCAATGAGGGGAAAGTGAAGGGAAAAAAAAGTATAACGAACGATAAATAAAAGAAGCTTTAAAAGTTTAAGCCCATGTCCAGGAGTGGGAAATAAGTTAGACCCACTTGGTACAAAAAGCTATTACTGGCGCCTGTTCTTAAGCACAAACCGACAAGTGCTAAAGAAAGATTCAAGAGAACACGGAGAACTATTTACTCAACAACATAAAAAGCCTCAAGAAAAAGACTCAATTGGAAGACAAGGGAAGGAAAGGAGAAGATGGTTTGAGTGCTGAAACATTGAAGGGTGTTAGGGGTATAAATACTCTTAGTACTTAGTAGAGGCTCACTAGGGTTACCATGGGGAATGAATACTAGAGGTGCGATGATTATTTGGTTGGATTTGTAAGGCGGGTGTTGTGTGGGTGGGCTGTTGGTGTGCCCACAACAGTTATCCATCGTAATCCACGGTACCAAATATACCAAAATCTTGAAACCTCACTGACCAAGTCATTCTTTCTTTTATCAAAGGAACAATAGCCACTTTGAGAATGAGAAAATGAACTTCTGACCGCCAGTAATGGTAGATATTGATAAAGGTTGCGTCTTCTACAAGCATTTTCAAGTGGGCGGCATGGGGGATGGAATTGACAAGGCCATGACCAGTCCTCGCATATCAAGTGACCCGGGAAGGTGGAGAAGGGGTTCTCCTAGGGTTTCAGGTTCCTTGTTTTGATCCCTCGCTTGCTATTTTGGGCCCTTTTGAAGCTTTTCTCCGTGACTAAGTCTTGCAAAGTTTATGCCCACTTTTGTTTTTTGTTTTTTTTAAGTTTTATCTACAGTCTAAATATTTATCCAACAGGCCAAGAGTACTTAACTAGATACGTAAAGTAATACTTACTTGTTTCTCTAGTGCGCATTTTCATCGACATATATACCCTACATACCCCCCTCTTTCAGGCTCCACTTCATCATTGAGATTCAGTGTTTTCGTGGGTTATATAATTTAATTTGTACTCCCATTTTCATATCTGTATATCTTCCTTTTTTTTTTATGAATATACACACACACACACTTGCATGGTTTTTTAAGTTAAAAATATGGACGAGATACTTGGAAGTTCTGATCTTTCTGTGCATCTATCTATACATGCATATGTAACTTAAGATTTGCTCCTGCCTCCAGCTGATATAATGTTCAAGTAGACGTGGAGTGATCACTGCCGTGTATATTGTGAGAGACAATTAATGGTATGCTACCGGTTCCTTTTCTCATGGTAATTATTTCTTGTTTGAAGGGCTTGTCCATACACTTCCTCTATGTGCATTCTCTAGCATCAGGGATATGGGGTCATCGTTGAATTATTGAATTTCAGTAGGCCCCTCAAAGTACATTAATTAATTTACTTTCGCATTGATTTGCAGTCGACTGGAGTATCCTAGTCTTTCGTGAAATTATTCCCCTATCCACCGGCCTCTTTCTCACTGGAATTTTCATGTGAGGTTCGATTTTCTACTGATCAGGTGTTTCAATTTGAAAGGCCTATCCAAGATATTTCTGTTTCTATTTAATTACCACTGATTCAGAATTCTCAGTTTCCATTCACACTGTACGGTACGTGTTATCGGTTCCAGGGCCTCCACCACCTAGCTAGATCGATTATGCAGATCTTCTTTTTGGCCATTACTTCAGACAATTTTGTGCAATGTACGTTTATTTAAGCATATTTATGTACTAGTCAGATATCAAATTAAAAAAAATATATATGCGTGAAATCTTTGTCTTCGTTCATTAAAGTTTTCGAAACTTGGAAGCCCCCCCCCCCCTCCCCCCGGGAATTCAGCTATATCAACCACCTTCTATGTTTATATATATAAATGATGGTGATTTAAAATTTAACACACTCAAGAATTAAAAAAAAAAAATTGGTGCTAGAGATTAATCACACACTTATGTTAATATTTTCTTTTTCAGCATTTAAGAAGTTGATGGAGGGTAATAAAAGACTCATCATCATCTGTAAAATAATTTTTTTATTGTATTTAACTAGGGATTCTTTAATGATAAAAATTAATGATTTTTAATAAGAAATTATATTAAATAAAAGAATGAGTTTTAAATTACTAAAAACAATGATATTTGTTTTTAGTTATGCATGATAAATGTTATGTAAAATAAAAGTATAAAAATAGAGATTTATCTACCGCGCATATTAATTATATATTATAAATACCAAGTGGAATGGATTTAAGAAGATCATTTCATGTGAGATTTTTTATGTTCATTATATGTATATGTATATCGTTCTTGGCTTCCACTTTGCATACCAACTTGCGCACAATTTCTAAACTTACGTCTCTTTCTGAGGGACTCGAATTGTAATATTCTAGATTTCTTTCGCTTGCGATATTGCAGCAAGTATCACCATCATCGTCAACAAAATCACAACGTGAATGGTGACTTGTATAATTACGGGTTTGAATCTAAGCTTTGAGACATTACCTAGGATAATGGAGAGAGCCATTTTCAATTTAATGATAATTAATTAGTTGCTCTGTAGGGTTTGGTTTGTTATTGGCATGGCTAACCGAAGCAAAACATAAGATTACAGCAGCAATAATAATTGTATATTTGAATTTTGAGAGAAATTGTAAGAAAATTAACTTTCATTTCAATTTTTTTCTTAAATGAAAATTATTAAATTGCCATCCAGGTGTAATGGTGGGTTATATTAATGGCCGTCATATAACTCTCAACGAGCTAATGAGCTATAATAACTAACATGCAATATAATATATTTTTTTAAGAATAAGCACTAGCTATACCTCCGTGTTTGATCATAATAAGCTATAATCCAATTATTTTTTTGAACAATTCAGCTTATCCAATTAGGCCTGCAAAGTACCAAGTGATTTGATTGGATAACTTAATTTCACCTTATCATCCATGAAACTTGCATTGGTGAGGAGAGAGGATATATAGGCATGTTGATTGGATAACTTCTTATATTGAGTTGATGTTGTTTGGATTGTTGGTTTACATGATAATATAATAATGACTACCTAGTGGGCATTCTTATTATTATGGTGTCCTGGTTATGTTTTTTTTTCTTGGTTTATAATCATTTATTTATTTATAGTATGAATATAATAACGGTTAGGTGATGTTTTAAAATATAATTTATATTATTTTTTAATACAACTTCTCAAGTTAAAGGACTTTGTGTTTATATTATTTTCTAACACACCTCTTCAAGTACAAGTTTTTTTTGCTTTAAACTTGTACAGGCTCATATTATCTTGTGTTTGATTTTTATCAAATAAATACAGGTGGTGAGATTCAGACCCGTGACCACTTAGTCAGCAAGACTCAGATATCATGTTAAAGAACCATCTCAATCCAATAACTTAAACTGTTAGGTGAGATCTTAGAATATAATTTATATTATTCTCTAACACTGGTTGTATCATCATATTTTCTTCATGATCTTGATTATTATCAAAACATGAATTCTAATGAATATGATATAATCAAACATTATTTGTAAAAGACCAGCTATATATGCACGTGAGTTCCCTTTTTTCTCAGTTATAAACCTCTATGAGTACTGACTAGAGCTTATAACAAGTGTGTATTAATTGATATTATACGGAGAGTATTGTTTTAAAGGTATATTTAATTTAAAGATATATTAAAATATTTTTTTATTTTTTATGAATTTTTAACATGAATATATAAAAAAATATTAAAAAATACCTTTTCGTACCAAATATTCTTTCAAAGCGCATCCACGTTCAGGCTGGATGGCAATGTCAAATAGCCTCCTCCTACAATACATGGCTGTGTGGTACATTGGTAGTTAAGAGAGTTCTCCCTGGGCCTTTATGTCCAAAGAAAACCATCAACGCTAGGAATTAAAAAAAACACCTGAGAAAGAGAGAAAGGACTTGATGACTGATGTGACAATGTTGATGTTGCTGCCTGGCGTACGGTGTCTTAAAAACAGAGAGGAACCAGTGTTGAACACAGTGAAAGTGGAGCAGTTTACCCATATAGCTCAATGCCAACTAGCAAGCATCCTCCTCGTACGTACAAACTCCCGCCTTCTCTTTCTCGTTTTTGTTACTACTTTGTCGACCCTCTATGTTGCAGCAATGTTTTGCCCTCCTTGATGCAATAATTAATGTTGTTATATAAATGTTTAGCAGCATTTCTACAGATTCTAGCGACGCTCTCCCCTGTGTACTGGGTTGGTTTTCATGCTTCAACTATGCTGCAAAAAGTTTCAAATAATATATCTTTTATTTTCAAATAAAAAACATTTTAAATAATAATATCTATTATTTTTTTCAACAACCTCTTATGTGAGTTGTGGTTAAATAAGTCTGTAGCTATTTTAAAAAAAAAAAAACCTAAACTCACCTCACCTGGCTTCCAAATACTGCATCTTTTCCTCTCCGGACCCCTTTTCTATCACGCTATTAAATATTTAATTTTTCTATCATATTCTTATTAAAAATTTTATTTTAAACAGTTATATATATATATATATAGAGAGAGAGAGAGGTCACGAGTTGAAATTTTTAAAATTTTTAATTTCTAACGGGGGATATAAATTAAGTTCATGTCTTAAAAAAATCGACTGTCGATAGTCGATAGGAGATGGAATTGGACATGGGATGGATCTTTATCAGTACTCAAGTACCACTATAGCCTGGTTGATGTTTTATTTTTTCTATAATGTACGTATTTGTTTCCATGCGCACTTTTGGACAGCGGTTTGTCAGGCTCTATTACTCTTGCCTATCAAAAACAAAAGAGGGAGAGATAGAATTGATTACTTCATAAATTACAGGGACTTGAGTGTATATACTGTATAAAAAATAAAAAAATCATAGGATAACTTGGATTCTTCATTCAAGTTCAAATGCCGAAAAATATGGGATGTGTTTAGAGGATCGTGGAGTTTACTAATTCGTTAGATTGTTTTGGATAAATCTACGAGTTATATATATATATATATATATATATATATATATATATATATATATATATATATATATATATATAAAAAAAATATTTTTTTGTAGATGGAGTGATTTGTTGAAGATGTTGAAATGTAATAGTAATTAATTTTTAAAGTTAATTTTGTTATAAAATATATTAAAATAATATTTTTTATTTTAAAAATTATTGTTGATATCAATATATTAAAATAATCTGAAAATATTAATCTGAAGCAAAAAAAAAATTAAAAATTAATTTTTAAAAAAATATTTTTAAAACACAAAAACAAACAAATAATAAATCTTTCAATCACCTCGAATCTCGACTGAATAAAAAGGAAAAGAAATATACATTACATCAACATGAGAAGTAAATTACAAATTAGTCTCTCTAGCTTTGCATAATCAATTAAATAAATTAATCCTCTAGTTTCAAAAGTTATTTAATTAGTTTGTATTAATCATTATTAATCTAATATTTTTTTATATAATAATCAATTGATTTATTAATAAAACATTCATTTAGATAATGGCCAAGATAAACATGATGAATTTAAAAAAAAACTAAAAAAAATTGAAAACAGTCTAATTACAATATATTATCTATTTTTTTAATACATTTTTTTCGTCATTTTTTTATATTATCTGTTTTTTTATATTTCTAAATAAAATAAATTTTAAAAAAATATGATAAGAATGAAAAGGATTAGGTTATAAATAGATTTAAAACACAACAACTAACTAATTAGTTAATTAATTCATTTTGCAAAAACGAAAAAGACTGATTTAATTTTATCTATGTCTTTAAACTCTGTATAGCTGGAGAACTTGATAACATTTTCCCTGGAAATAAAATGACAAATATAACTATCATCACTAGTGATCAATCTTTACCTGAGAAGAACCAGTATATAAATATCCCTGTTTAGGTAGCTGTAACTATATGCAGACTTCTAGAGACGAAGTACAACTTATTAATCAAAGATCAGCTGCATGCAGGCTTTAAATCATGCAGCCGGCCATGAATCTTGCAGAAAACTGGAAGGAGAATGTATAAGCCATAGCAGATGCTATATCTAGGGATAGGTTAGTTTTTTTTTTTTTTTGGTTTGCTTAGGATTTGATTGTTAGTTTAGTTATTGTTCAGAGTTTTTGGATTTATGCGTAAATTAGGGTTAATTCATGATTTGCTAGAAATTATGGTTTTCAATCATGATATTTATCAAATATTGTGTTCTGCGATCGCCATGTCCTTGCATGTGTTGTCTGAGAACCGTGACAAGTATGAAAATTAAGTGCTATTTTGTAAATAGTTTTTTACTTTGCCAAAAGTTTTGCTTTAGTTTGCTAATAAACGAAAATACTCTTAATTCTAGCCTTTTTCTAAAATTATTTTTTCAAAATAGATATTTTTCAAAAAATAATAATTAGAAAATTATCCCGGGAAAATAGAAAACGTATATATAAAATAAATTTTTTATCTAGTATATAATTAATGTGGTGGTAAATAATTTTATCTCGGGAATATATATAGTGATCAAATTTAAGTTTATATTTATATGATATAGAACGGATTAGAAATATAGATAAATATATATTAAGAATAAAAAAATAGATAAAATAAATTTTTATCACGTGAGAAAATATTTTTACCAATAAAAGGTAAAAATGAATTTTAGATTTACCTGGTAATTAAATCACTAATTTTAATAAAACAATTAAAGATTAAAAAAAACTTGTGTATTTCAAAATAAATTAATTAAGCTGTGTTGTTACTATTTTCTAAACAGGACGCAGCTTACGCATCGAGTTTGCTACGTTTTTCCTTCCATTCACACTCTTATCTCAATTCTCACCCCTTTCTCTAGTGTTTCCTCGCCTCTCTTTCAGTGTCGAAATAGTTTTCCTGACTCAAATTTTCACAGGTAACGTACAGTCAATGTATATATAAGCAAAATGATTTCCAGATACAAATTATTAGAGGCTAACGCGAAATTTTGCACCTATAATGAATTTAAAAAGTGGATTTATCAATCCATCTCTAATACATCGAAACGTCAACGTTTAGATATGATCTAGGTTTTTTTTTTTTTTATCGATTATATAAAGTCCAGCGACAGTATTTTAACTTTTTCACGTGTAAAAAGAAAACCGATGTGATATGTAGAAATGCTCAATTTCCCATTCATAAACATTTTAAATATATTTAGTGGTGGAATATTTTTGCTGCTCTAAAAGTATTAAAATGCCTCTAAAAAAATTATAAAAGTGAGCTTTAAATATTTTTTTCCATTAATTTCTAAAACTATCTGGTAACAAGCTAGCGTAGTACAGTCAGTGCATATATTTTTAGTGGAAAAACATCTTCTAGACATTAAGCAGCAGCTTCTAGAAATGATTGTACATACTTTTAAACACCTCATCTGTTAATTTCTCTCGTGGTATATCTCTTGAACATGCTCGCATCATAATATTTATTTACATTAAAACCTATGAAAAAATTATTTAAATTAATTAGGGATTTAACGATAACGTACGCATAGCTCCCAAATTGCTTACTCAGAGCCGATGTTAAGCTTCCGTGGAGGGGCAAATTAATTAAGCTTTGAAAACTGTCAAGCTGATTTGTAGCTGGTTGCAATGTGATCCTATCCACTTAAATAAAAAAATTAAGCTACTAGACGAGGCTTGAACAATGATATTTTTATGGTATATTCTTTTTTTCATGTTGAGTTTTAGTTTATTTTTCTCGTCCATCGTAAATATAATCTATATCTGAATCAGTATATTCATCATTTCACGCGTTATGACCTTTTTCTTGAACTATGATTGCAAGTGAGCACATTTTTTACCTTGACCACCTGTCTGCTCATCGGGTCACCGTTTAATTAAATTAATATATTGTGCAGATTTTATACAATTATTCATCGCACATGTTAATCTGTGTTGAAAAAACAGAATTTTTTTTTAAAAAAAAAGTAGCATGTTAGAAAAAACATTTTAGGAAAATAATGCTGTTTAAAAACATAACGAGTAGTTGAATCATTTCATTAGAATGCTCGAACTAGAATTTTATTAATTTTTTAAATTTTAAATTTAATAAATAAATAAATATTATATTTATTACAGATAAAAATAATATTTATTTATTTTTAACGGATTCTAACTTGGATGGATGTAATCAAGAATATAAATTTTTATCTCTTAATTGATTTTTTTATTTCAAAATGATCATGACTACAAAGTTTTTTTTTTCTTTAAATTTGTTCTAGTCATTGGGTCCTGGTTGCCAAGTACTTCAATATTATTATTTTTATGTTTTTTTTATATAATGGCTATATTTGTAAATCTTTGTTTCAATTAAAATATATTTTATTATTATTAAGTTATTCTTGTTAGAGGGTTACTTGTCATTACATAGCCTATTTTTATAATATATATTTTCTATTCAATACTAGATAAATTTGATGATTTTTTAATTATGTGAAATACAATTTGATAAATATTTAATAAATATTATTTGTTAATTTATCTTTTTATCGAGACTAATATTTATTTATTAAAAATAAATAAATATTATCTTTATAACAATTTTTTTATTAAGTTTTGAACTGCATTATTTTATTTTATTTACTGGTTTAGTTAAAAAAAAAAACTTGAAAAAAAAAGTTTCGCTTAACGTGCGGTTCATATTCTGGCATTAATTATATTACTGTTTGTAAAAGCAAAAAATACGATCGATATTCGAAAATCAATATAAGTAACAGGTTGTCACCACAGATCCAGAATTTTTGGGTAGTCGTGAAACTCTTGCCAACGAAATCACATCCTTCATCGACAGGTGTGAAAGATAGGATTTACTTACACGAGTATCTGAGAGATTTAGACACCAACTAGGAGCTGTGGGGTTTTTGCTCATCCAGGTAAAAGGCCTCGTGTATCAACTTGCCCATTTAGGTCGTCTTTACTTGCAGAACTCGTGCATTAATTATGTGGCTGTATGTAGTAAGAAACGGTTTCAGCTTTCAATTCTGGCATTGGATTTGATGGGGCTGGTTTGAGAGCTAGAGAGAGCAAGCTCTGCTTCTAGCTGCCAAAGATGATGCGGTAAGCCATGCATCTAAGCTATTCTATGATGGTGATTGTGCTTCTAAATTAATTTAAATTTACTCTGCTCTCGCCTCTCAGTAGTGGAAGTGACCATTTTCTATCGTGTTGTGACATGATGGGGTTAAATCATCCACGTCAAAGGAAATGTCTTCTGGAGTACCAGGTTCATCGGATGATCCATGTATATCTTTTGGTTGCTAACGAGAGAAAATGAAGACGTCCACCAAACCTGAACTGGCTAGCATTAAAGTAAATAGTTTTCTTCCTTGGATGTGACTAGATTGGTTGATGTATGATGGACCTGTTTTTAGCGTGATTTTGTTATTCTGCGGATAATATTGATTCTTAAAAGTGTTTTTTCTTGGTAATTTATTAAAAAACACAGTTACAAACTCACTTTTAAAGACTAGTTCAGTAG
>Ga0325404_1002904_pt1 | contig 18274 bp, 7 predicted proteins | sample PopdelMetagenome_18_FD_205664 | JGI IMG/M metagenome (GOLD analysis project Ga0325404, IMG submission 205664) | Populus deltoides microbial communities from Bellville, Georgia, United States - Xylem-Control-R1 | ecosystem: Host-associated > Plants > Phyllosphere > Stem > Wood/Secondary xylem... | reverse complement strand
GCTTATGATAGAAGTTCGAGTACTTGCAAAAATAGTCATAATTAGGAAACTTAAAAATAGCCATGAATAATGATGTTTGTTCTTGAGTTTTAAGTTGGCTAATGCTATGAAATCTATATATCTTTATCTTAAGAGATTAAAAAGTTCTGACATTTTACTTGGATGGTTTTGAGGGTATTTATACCCCCTGAACCTAGTCTTTTTAGAGAAGGGAGGGATTGGAAAACCCTTTATTTTCGGTGATATTAATGGGAGATAAATTTCTTTTACATATCATTAATGAGATAGTAAGTATGACAGATTCCTTAAGAGACCTTGTATAAACCTATGAGTATACACATGACAGTTTAACATGTCTTTTATACTTTTATTGTAGAGGATCATCCACAATCAAACATATATTCTTAAGACTTAGACATTACCAAGTTCTTTGAGTCTGACATGTTCGCAAGACCCATGTTATATTAGGCTTGGCTGACTGCCCATATTACCTTGGGTGTGGCTAACTGCCAAGCTCAAGTTCTTTAGGTCTAGCATGCTTGTCTGATCCATATTACTCTAGGCTTGACTGACTGTCAAGGCTAAGTACTTTGAGTCTGACATGTTCTCTAGACCTATTTTATTCAAGATGAATAGAATTTTTATAAAAATCTCAACAAAAAAGTTAACTCATCAATTTCCCCCAAACCTTTAATGTGTAATCTTGCATTAGAGGCTTAAGAGATTTTGAGGGTGACAATCGTGCAGTAGATGTTTTGTCATCCTTTAAGAAAAGACGATGAGACATTATAGGTCTAAAAATATTTCTAGAGAAAAGGAAAAGGTTTTTGGGAATAACATTTGATGGCGTGCAATAAATATTATAGGCTTTTGACCTTCTTAGGGTTATAAATGAGGTGTTATATGCCTTGCATTCTATATTTTTTTTTTCTTGTACTTTTTTTAAACCTTTTTTCCAGTATTTTTTGAATTAAAAATTCCTAATATTTTATAAAAAGAGGGCAATTTGACAGCAGAGAGGAATTCATTGTCTAGTTAAACTAGATTTTCTTTCATTGTGCTTTCATATAACCTTCTTCAATCTTTTCTTCCTTCTACTATCATGACTTCTAAAAAAGAAAAAGAAAACATATCTCCTGAAGGTGATTTCAGTTTTAGCCCTGAAACTGAAACCACTCGTCGCAAATCTCTAGCCATAAGAATTGACTCTAGATCTGAGAGGGATGGTGCCTAACCTTCTTCTGCTAGAAGAAAGGATGATGATATTCCCCAGGAGGTTTCAAGCATAATGAGACAACTAAGACTGCCCAAAACTCTTGTGGACAAAATACAGAGTTTAATGACTTGGGACAATGTATCCTTGGCTAATGCTAATCAGTCAGGAGATTATATAATAATTATCCTTGAAGCTGGTGACCGTATCTCTCAGGTCACCAGCAAATATAATGGGGGTGATATTATCATTACAACCCCCATATGTCTATCTGAATACTCATTTCCTTTACAAGGATTTGTAAGGGATTTTTTGAGGTATTACAATCTCAGTCCTGCTCAGATTCATCCTAATAGATGTACCATTTTATTCTTATTTAAAAAATTATTGAGGATTTTGAATGAGGGGCCTACGGTTAGGGTATTTAAGCATTGTTATACCTTGATCAGTAGCATTGAATGAGGGCCTTTAATCCTTTAGTTTTTTACTTTCGTCAATAGATAAAATGGACTAATGAAAAATACCATGAAGGGAAGGTCCTCTCGATAAAAAAAAAAGTGGAGGGAGTAGTGTGTAATAGTGAGGTATGCTATTGGAGGATAACCAGACCTTAAGAGGGGCATAACCCAATCTGAGGTTGTACCCATTACTGGAGGACACCTTCGGCAGGTGTAAATGAAAAATCTTTCTTGGTTTTAAAGGAGTAAAAGGTTTATACTAGGTTGGACAACCTTTATACTGAATATGATATCAGTTGTATGGCTAAAGGCCTATGTGGTGTTTCAAGTAATTTTGCTTTCATATGTTTTTTTATTTCAATACTTTACATTTCTTAACTATTTATTTTTTGCAGGGTCTTTACTTGAGACCATCGTGATCTGAATTCAATGGGTCTGCCTCATTTATGCCTAGTTACATGTCTACACCCTCTCCTAGTGGCGACTCCTCTTTTGAAGAAAATCAACCATTAGAGCAAAGAGAAAGGGTTAGTTTTTTTTTATTTAAATAAACATTGAGGAGATCCCCAAAGTTCAAGTCCAAGCTAAAGATGTTCCTGAAGACATTCTTGTAACTAACCTCCCTACTAATGAGGTTTGTCAAGAGGCTGATGAGGGGGTCTCGCTCTCCCCTATCAGGAGGTCTCAGGATGCCATCACCAACTTTGGTTATTCTAAAGGCCATTTCTCATTGGAAGAGAAAAAGAGTCTTTATCTCTTCAGATTCTAATGTGGAGGTCATTCCCCCTCCATATAGTGGTCCTACTCCTACAAGTCCAATTTACTTATTTCTTGAGTCTTCCAGTTAAGCTCCTCTACCCTCTAAGATGGAGGACATCTTCTCCAATCTCAAGTTGGACAACAACCCCATCTGTTTTTCCACTTTAAGTGAGAAAAAAAAGGGATAATGAAGACTATTCTTTAGGGGAGGTGCACACTGAGACTTGGTGGGTTGAACATGACGGAGACATTAAAAAAACTCCCCACCTTTCCTTCTAACATGGAAGGACTGATAGACTCAATGTATTGAATACTATGACTTTTCAAGCCTTGAATTTAGTTGTAAGGCTTATGTTTTTTATTTGGATTTTGAAATTTATGATACATCACTTACATATGATACATTACTTACATCATTATTGTATTTAAGTATGATAACATGTTGTGTTAAGCGTCTAAATAGGTCTAACACCCACTGTTAAAAAATAGATCTCCAACACTTAGAAAAATTCTTATGAAAATGTTACTAGCATGCTTACAAACTTAAAAAAAATATTAATTATAGAAATTCAAGGTAAAGTTTTTGATATTTTTGTGTCTTTTCCTTCCTTTTTTGAACTTAATACTAACACACACACACACACACATACTTCTCATTTTACACTACAAATATATATTATCCTTTTTTTTTGTAATATTATTTTATTTAAAATTTACGTTATATGTATTAAGACCCCTTTTGTCATAATTAGTATAATCGAGCCTGAGTTTACGAAAACAAATTAAACGAGTCAAGTTTTTGCATAATAGAGCTTTATGTAGCTTAATTCTGTGCAACCTATTCAAATTAATACCATGAATTCGGTTAGGCTTTTAAGCCAGTGTGTGCGAAAGAACTATACAATGCTTAGGTTTTTTTTAAGCAATAAATTGCATTACAACGCCAAAAAAAAGGCAGAAAAGGGCTATAAATTACATTACATAACTAAGGGTTTTTGTTTTATAAGCAAAACATTGCATTACAACATAAAAAAAGTTGAAAAGAGCTACAAATTACATTACATAGCTAATATCTTGTTTATTATCGTTGTCCTTTTTTAATTTCTAATATTATAAAAAAATAAAGAATAAAGAATAATGGTAGAGATACTAACACGTTGGAGACATAAAAGAATGATAAAATTTAATATAAATATTTAAAGCAGAGAATAAAAACAAGGACCAACAATTATAAAAGAAAACAAAAAGAAACGATATTGTATTATAGTTAGTTGGTAATTAAGCATTACCTACCATTTTCTAACTTAAACATATGTAAAGTTCATGATAACTCTGTTATAAAAAAACTCAATTGCAATTGTTTAGGTTTAATCTTCTTCACCAATTATTGAGAAAATTATAAATTATTACAATGTGTACAATATGATCTCTAAATAAAACTCATGCAAGTATAAAAAAGTTAAAACTTTTTTAAGGAAAGCTATTAGCATGCTTACAAACTTAAAAAAAAAAATTAATTATATAAATTCTTAGTGCTTAAGCATACATGTAAAGGAAGCAATATATTAAATATATTGTTTAATGATATTTACTTATTAAAGTACTTAGAATTTAATTCATATAAAAATTTGGTATTGTCAAATATTAAATATTTATCTTTAAAATTTTATTACTCGTCATTTGGTGTAAACAAAATGATTGCAATCAGCTTTTAAGGATTCTAATATAACCACCTTATTTAGTGCACTCTTAAATAAGGTTCACAAAAATAAATATGACTCAAAATCTCTCAACAGAGATCAAGAACCTAAGCTCTAGAATACAGAAAAAAAAAAAGAGACAAAAACTAAGCAAAACTAGAGGCAAAAGAAGATGAGAAAATAATAGAGAATAAAACAAATGAAATATTGCTAGGTGTGCAAAATATCTCTCATTCAACCCTTTTTATACTGAAGTTTGGAACCAAAATTGACACATAATTAATTTCCGTCATTTTACTTTAATTATTTGTAATAAACAAATAAAAAATCTAATAGTTTTTTATAAACCAAATTTTTTTACTTAACAATGTTATGGAAGTGGAATGTTACTATTCAGATTGTTCATTCATGACTAAACAAAATATGCTGAAAAAAGATAATTATTTATGGCAAAAAAAATTATTTTACAACATATCTTTATCAAGGCTGGGAGCTCGAACGTATATGTGACTTAAGCTCAAAACCTATTTTTTATAGGACTTCTTCTCTTTAAGAACTTTGTTGCCTTACGAATCCAATTTCAACTTTTAAATTTTTCACTATATAAGTTATAAGAAAATCTTGTATTGTTTTAATGTGAGATGGCAGGTTTTAAGTTTTTACAAAACATGCTAACTGAGGATTTTTTTTAGATTGATTTCTCATTCACCAATAATTTCTTTTAATCATGTTAATGTTCCATATTAAAATACTTATGTTGAAAAATAATTTTCAATAAAAATTTTATCCTAAAAGGGAATAGACATTTAAGATAAATATATGCATTACCATATTCTTAAAACAAATTTCTAACAAACTCCTTCTCTCTCTTTATAAATCCAAGTGATAAAAATCTCACCCTATCTTTTCCTTTCTTTGTATTATTTTAAAAATCCCATCCCGCTCTACCTTATTTCATGCTTCCCTCCATTCAAATTTTAAATCTTCAAACTCTTACTGTGTCGGGTGAGATATAAAAACATTGGAGAATGCTATATTTTTAATATCTACTAAAAAAATTATTAAACTTTTGTAAGGAATTATATTTTAATTTACATTAATGTCTCTCTTTTTATATATTAAAAATATTTAATTTCTAGTTTTTCTCTTTATAACAAAAAAATTCATTAAACCTTCTAATAAAAAAAAGAAAAACAATAATAGTTTCTTCCAATTCTTTGCCCTTTTCTTTCTTTCTTTCTTTATTTGTTTTTGTATGAACAACCAATTCAAGTTAGCTCCATTGTTATTAAATTTGACTTAACTCAGTGGGTCAACTTGATGAATCGTAGACCTGACCTTTATCACAGGCCGAGTTTCAAATGAAACTGAATGTGTGTTGATTCAATGTGATCTAGTTTGACATGAAGAGTCAACCAATAATCTAATGAAAACCGAGCTTGACAATTTTTTTAATTGTTTTTCAAAACAATGTTAACATTTTTTTAATAGTGGTCATCTACAATTTCATTAATCAAGGAAGCTTTAATATTTCTAATACCAATTTGCTATGAATTCAGGATGATATAACTAAAGGTGATTTTCTAAAATCAATTCAATGTTACATACGTGAAACTGAAGCAAGGAAAGAAGAAGCTAGATATGAAATAAGAACTTTAATAGATAAGACATGAAAAAAGAAATGGTTTATATCCACTTTGCCTCTTACCGGTGCAGAAGATACCTTTACATAAATATTCTTACCGGCACGTTTGAAATTAAAATTTTGAGCATAAAAAGAAATTGAGTCTTACAAGCATAGACATTAAATTTAAAAGTTAAGATTAATTAAAGCACAAATTCTTCAAGGAACAACATTTATTCCTTTTCCTTGAAAGCATCATAGACCATTTCATGGACAAATGTATAGAGTGTGAAGAAAGATATCTTCATGTAATATGGCAAGCTGATCCATTACATTAATTCTCATATGAAATCCCATTCATTTTAAGATTTAACATTTGCATTTGTGTTAATCTTGTTAAAAAAGCATATGAAATGTACAAAAAAGTACTATTAGTTGTTGACCTCTAAACATCTATGAATAGCTCAAGTTCATTCAATGTCCCATAAACATTATAAGCATCATTTATGATTATTACTTTTAATATACTCAAATGGACACTTGTAGAATTTCAAAAAGTTTAAACATAAAACCTCACTAATATGTAAGTTACCAATAAAGATATTAAAAGAACCTGAACATTGAGAAATAAATTATGAAGTTGAAAATAAGTTAAAGATCTTAGATATATAGTAATTTGTTACCTTTGGCTTCTTGTCTTTAGGATTAGGAACATCCTCCTTGTTAGCCTAATCTTTAAGTTACTATTCAGTGGAGATGTTATATTGTCATCAATATAGATCATTGAAACTTGAAAAAAAAAAACCAAATGCATAGATAAAACAACAATAATTACTGACAAAAAACAAAAACCTAGAAACAAAACAGGGACCCAAAAATTAAATGAGGTGTGCAAATCTTATATCCTCATCCAACCTCAACCCTTTGAAAATAAGTTAAAGAGCTTAGAGTTACAGACCTGTAAAAAGCAGCCTAAAAGACGAAGTAACCACAAAACCAACTATCCCATAAAAGCTTGCATAACAAAGAACAAAGAAAGAAATGAGAAAAATATGCAAGCCAACTATTTAGTAACAAAAACCATCCCTAAAAGAAAAGCTTATATGCCCTCTTAGAAACTTATAACCCAATTCCAAGAGAAAAGATAAAAGATAAAAAATAAAAAAAATTAGTAAGCAAGATCCCCTTACCATAAATATCCGAATCAATATCAGATAGGACTGATATGAGTAGGTTAGAAATGATAAACAAAAAGAGAAATTTGAAAGCTAACAAAACCAGAAAAGTAGAAGCAACTTATCTGACAATAACCTTACCAAATTAAAAGAGGGAGAAGATATATGAGATAACAATCAACCTAACCAACCGGTTATAAACCAACCGCACACCTAAATCCTAAAACAAATCTCTCACTCTCTTAATAAATTGATTAGGATAAAGATCATGGCAAGTTGGTTGTGCGTTTAATGTACAATTATGACACCCACTCACCAAACTAGAAACATGCCAAAACCTAACCATAAACCATCATTCATGCCGAGTCACTTTGTAAATGCTTTTTATATAACAATAATGAATAACCAATTCATGTCCATGACCACCCAAGCTGTCAAAGCTAAGGCGCAACACCATAAATTGATTAAAATCCAAAGAGTGCTACAAATGTCATGAATAAAGCAATTATGATTGTGAGAAGGCATGAAAAGAACTGCAAGAACTTGAAATAAATCACAAGAGTTACTGCTTAAATCCACAATGGAACGCCTCACAAGTTGCAAGAATTTCTTTATCTCTTTTATTTTTTTACGAGTTTTTTTTTCTCATGTTACGCCATAAGTTGTCTTATTTTTTTATGCTAGAAAGTTAAAAATTTAATTTATACTGGTTGAAACACTTTTCAAATACTTAAATGGTGACACACTGCTCGACATATGTTTTTTTTAAAGGTATTGAGACAATGACACGCTAGATTGACTCGAACCAACCATGGTTACCCTATGAAACCCTCAACATGGGTATGCGATAATAATAAAACTATGGAACCCAAATGAAAAAAATACGAGGCCCAATTACAATGAACCAAATATTGAAGGCAAAATATGAATTTTTTTTTAAAAAATTACTTGAGTAAACCTATACCAGTGATCGGCACAACACCTTAGGGTGGGACAAGTTTCTCATCCTTTAAAAGAGAAAAGTTAAGGTAATGCTAGGATTTCCAAATAAGTAAAAGAAATTCGAGACCCGGGTCATATATATATATATATAAACAACCCCAATTTAATAATATGAAAAAAAAATTAACCCTGCAAAATCTTCTAAATCGAGGTTAATCTTTAAAAATTGCAACCCGTGAAATCCCAGACTTAGGCTAAAGCAAGAAGTATAATCCCCAATCAATTTTATTTTGAATCATAGAATTAGAAAAAAAAATAGCGATAAATTTTTTGTTAATTAACTATCTAACCCTCACTCCATCGTGGGTTGTAAATTTTTTTCCAAAAGCATACTGATTATGCATGCTACTTCAATTTATTTTTTTACATAAAAAAATTCAAAATGTGAATTGAAAAGTCTATACAAGCATTTAATTAAATAATTCGATAACCTTCTATGTAAATAAATGAAAAAAAGACGTTAACAATAACCAAAAGGAAAATTGAAAAAAAATTAAGAGATGAATATAGATCAAGATATTCAATCACACAAAATAAAATATTTACCCGATTATATTTACTGAACTTATTTATTTAAATCAATAAAAGATAAACTCACACCCTAAAAAACCCATGACCTAGAAGATAAACATAAATGAAATTGACTAGATAAACTTACACCTTAAAAAAAATCACTCAAGGCCAAACACATCAAAAATATTATTTAAAAATAAGTATTTTTTTATTTTAAAAAATAAAGTTCATTTGTATAAAACAAAAAATATATAGATGAATTAGAATAATATCTTGAAATATCAAACACAAACAAAATAATTTTTTTAAAAAATTTATATTCAAAAAAGACATGCAAACCCCTTGACTTAGGTCATAAGACCATGATAAATCCATATATAAAAAAATTGAAGATAGTCACAAAACCAATATTTAAAAAAAAACTAATGCAAAATTTTAGGATCGTGCGAAGCCAAATCCCCAACAATTTAAATGTCGAAAGATAAAATTAAAAAAAAAATCAATTACACAAAATGATCTAAAAAAATAAAGGTGAAAATAAATAAAAAATTAATTAGAGGGAAAATAAAAAATTTCAATTGGAGAGTTAAATGAAATTGAAAAATAGCTTTAATAAAAGGAAAAAAAAATCAAAAGAATAAGGGTCAAATTGAAAAAAAAAATAACAAAAATTTTAATTGAAGGATAAAATTAAAAGCTAAAAATACTTTAACAAAAGGACCAAGAAAAAAAATCAAAATCAAAAGAATAAGGACTAGAATGAAAAAAAAACATATAAGAAATTATAAATTATAAGTGAATGACTAAATTGAAGAAAAACTTCTATAAGAGAAATAAGAACGATATAACAATTTAAAAGAATAGAGTCTGCAATTGAAAAAAAAAAAAAGACAATCGTGCACTTTACCTAATAGGAGAAAGAAAAGAAAGAAAAAAACGACCATCAACGACAATTTGACCACCATAAGCCGCCACACATCATACTATATGGAAGAGGACACGATAACGCATAAACAAAGACAGCGAAAGATCAGGTTTAGCCATTAAGTGGCATCACATATATTGCTTGAATACACGGACACCCATCTATTTGCTTGCATGACTTTTTTTATTAAAAAATAAAAATTTAATATCAAAATACCCAATGACCCTAGTAATTACCTTAAAAAAAACTCATGTGAAATTATAAAAATACAAAATGCAAAGCTTATATGTACTTTAATTTTACATAGATAATATGAAAAAAAAAAAAACTCTTCTCCAACAACCTGATTCTCTTTAATAATCTTTTAATGATCAATAGACTATAGAAAAATTAAAACAAGCTTAAAGCCTTTTTTTTTTTAATTCCAGTATAGAACAAAAGGATTATTTTACTACAGAAATCAACTGTTTCGATTGCCACGCCCTGGTAATAATAACTTTGATCAAGTCATAAAAAAAATGTTTTCTTCTTACATTTGGCTAGAATATCGGACGTGGGTGCTGCTGTCATGACAGATACTCTCGCATAATTTCTTATGTGAAGGTGGAATCTTGAATTTTATCCTTATCATCGATCATGGGAAGAAGAAATCAGCGAACAAAAACTATAATTCTTTTGCTATCATGGTGCTGTGAGATTTTGGAGGAGAACGCAGGTAGCCGCCACCAGCATCACCAGGATGCTGCCTTTTCTAATCTCGAGGAACTCTTGAGGCTTTATATGAGCAGGCTCTATGTGTTTGAATCTTTCTAATTTTGTTCATGCGATAGACTTAATTATTCCAGGATTTATAGGAACCATTCAAGTTCTGCCTTGCCTTGACTCTTTCATTGCCTAATTAAAACATGTCATAATACTAATAATTAAGTCAACGAATAACTAAACTGCTCGTAGCAGTTGCTTTGCCGAAGTCATGCTTCACTACAATTATAAGATTTTCTTTTATTCGACCACACGCAAAACTATATTATTAAAATATAATTTTAATTTATTTGGAATGTGTGTGCGCGCGTGTGAGAAGATTATTGAATCTTAAAATTAAAAAAAAAAATGTAGTTTACCCTTATAATGATTTGACTTCTCGCAAAACTATGAATAAGGACCAATTTGAACCTAAATTATGTATAGGGATCAGTTTAACTAAATGTCAAGAGGAATGAACGGTACAAAAACGAAACAAGGGCATCAACGCAATTCGGAGAAGGAATCCGTAGCATTGTAGTTTATATCCACACAAAGAGGACTAAAACAGCAAACAAAAGGCACAAACTTGGAGAGTAGGTTCTTTTGTGTCACAGACTCACAACAGTACACGAGTTGAGCACGAGAGGCCAACGGATAAGACCAGGGAAACGAAGAGCACAGCTGGTTTTTTTGTGTGTCGGAAAATGGCATCACCATTTACAGCGGCAACAACTCTTTCATGCACTTCTTCTTCTTGGCTTCACGGTTTTGTCGGACCCACAAATGAAATCTCCAAGTTCCCAGACAAAAGAATACCTATGTTGGTTTTAGCTCAGAAGAAAGCCAAAAAGACAAGAAAGGTAACAATCAAATTGCACAATCTGAATTGGGTTCTTGTAATGTTCTCTCACACTGTGTTTTCTTGAAAGAAAGATTCAATCTTGGTTTGTTTTTTATGGCTACCAAAGAGAGAGTCTCTTTGGTTTTAGTCTTTTTTAATTAATGGGGTTTTGTGCATTGCTGTTATTGTTGTTGTGCTAGATAATATTGAAAGAGGATGTGATGGATTTGGGAAAGAAAGGGCAACTAGTTGATGTCAAGGCTGGCTTTTACAGGAATTTTCTGCTGCCTACAGGCAAGGCTCAGATTGTCACTCCTGGTTTAGTCAAGTAAGGTTTAATTTGACCAATATACATTGATTTTCTTATGTCTTAATTTTTGTGTTGATTATATTAGTGCCTTGAGAGAAACTTATCATCCATTTGTTGAAGAAAATAACATTTTCTCAATTCGAATGAGATATTGGTGGCTTAAATATACCTGTTAAAAGTATTCAATCCATGAACGTGATATGCAGTAGGTGGCCTGTGCAGATGTTTAAGCTGGAATATCCCTCTGAAAATGAGATGGTGCTACTCAAAATATGGAATTTATAATATTTCATTGTAATACTCCTCATTCATCTATACCTGACAGGGAGACATTGTTTTTGGCTAGCCTGACTCCCCATAACGATGATCTGATAGCTAAAAGCCTCCGGTGACCTAACAAGCATCTCTTTAACTACTAAACATCCATTATCTTGCATGACAAACTTTGTCCAACTGATGCTCCTTCTCATGACAACTGTGGATGGTAAAACACACACACAACTCAACTATGGAAACTATAACTTGAGTGGACTTTTGAGAAATCATTAGAATTTGTGATTTTCATAATTGAGTTGGTGGAGGAGGAAGACCAATGTAGCTGACTTCAATTAATGGGGATCGAATTATAGTTAAGTTGAGCTTTGTGGTTCCTTTTATCTTCTTCCATGGTCATTTTTGGAGAGAAACAGGCAAAAAAAAAAAAAAAAAACCATGATCATTCCCACAAATGAACTGTACTTAGTTTCTTTTAACCCTTCTCATAACACTTCTTAGAGGAATAGTGATTTATTTCCCTGTAAGCATCGATGGGTATTCAGCAGGCATTGTGGATGGGCATCATTGTCATGCTTGGATCTTTTTTCTTTTTTGATTGCATCCACTAGTAAATTACCTTGGAAGTTTAATTGGAGCCTTCTGGAAACGTTTTGTAGTTGAGAGGTTCAAAAGTATTACCCATGGAGATGAATCTACAGATTGAGCCTATATGCAAGAGCTTTAGTTTCAGCTTGCACATCATAAGAATTCAAGTTTTGCGTGAAGTTTATGTTTATTGAAATTTCCTGATGACAAGTATATATGTTAAATTTTGTTTGTTTTAAGACTATTTATTTCCTGATCCAATATTAATTTGATTGCACTCTCTTGATTTCCAGGGAAATGCGGATGGAAGAGGAAAGAATTGAGGCTGAGAAAAAACGGGTAATGAAATGCTGCACATATCTGTCACTATTAATTGTCTATCTTGTGTGCCTTTTCTTTTAATTGCTATCATTCTGCAGGTAAAAGAAGAGGCACAGCAGCTGGCACTCATATTTGAAACTGTTGGAGCATTCAAGGTCAAGCGCAAAGGGGGAAAGGGAAGACAGATATTTGGGACGTAAGTTGAATCCAGAGCAACCTTTTGTTTCTTATGTTATGCATGGTTCATTTTCTGCATATGGTGTCTAAATGAATGTATTTTGGCAGTGTAACTGCTCAAGATCTTGTTGATATAATCAAGGCACAGATTCAGAGGTACTGTTTTCCACTCTATGCAGATTTACCACCATGCAGACACTTGCCACTATCATGAACATTGTAAATTGAGCCTGGAAACTTATTAGTAACTCAGGAAACATATGCATTTCTTTTGTCAAATTCTTAAGATAGGTTCTGTAGTTATGCAAATTTTTCATGAACCTTAGAATAATGATTATAATTATATGTGCTATTTTGTAATTGAGGGCACTACAGCCACGGCCCTTCTTTCAGCCAAAAAAAGCAACTTCTTACATGTTATTTCAAGTGTTGAATTCTAAATGTTTGTCTTCCTTTTAGAAAATGCAAGCATGTGAACAAGTCCACACTATGCTCAGTTTGATTCCATTATGAGAGAAGATATTATTAAGAATTATGATGTCCTGAAACCAAGGGTTAGAGGAAATTACACTTTGAAATGTAATCCAGAAAGACAGTCCTTGCATACCTTTATTGGTCACTTTCAATTTGCTGGCCATTCCATTGGAGCTTTCAAATATACACCATATGGGCTCAAAATAGTACTGAGGTGTAAGACATGGGATGTATTTTTTTCATGTTATCCATGCAATCTTTATCTCTTTTAATCCTCTGGTAGTATTTTGCCAATATTTTACCTATCAAGATACAAATAGAGTGTTCTTAACCCAATGACAGTTCAGTTCGCACCAGGCATATATGCACATGAAGGTGTCTTTATCGGTGGGATGGCATGCACACACATACACGTATACACATACACATCTTTCCCTTCCATGCCCCTGTTTTTTGCTTATTGATTTCTTCATTGATCCATAGGGATGTGGACAAGCGGATTGTTTCTCTTCCAGATATCAGGGAAACAGGAGAATACATTGCTGAACTTAAGCTTCACCCAGAAGTTACTGCTCAGGTGAGGTTGAATGTCTATGCTAACTAAGGGCAAGCAACTTTTGGAGCCACTCTTTGAATGGGGACTATACATGTGAACAACTAGCATCAGTAAGGTATGTGAGCATCATCTCCTTGTTAAAATCATTCGAAGAGAGGAAATAGTTTCATAACCATATCTTTAAGCCTCCTTGCTATGGATCCCTGCAATCTGAATACCTAACAATATTTGGTGTCTAAATTCCACAATTTCTTATTAAGTGTATAGTGAACTTGTTGATTCCTTTGCGATTCAATCTCCTGCCTCTTAGGACTCAACTCGAGCTCACATGTCAAATAGAAGATATTCAGGCTTTTAAATTTCTACCTTAGACGAGGAATTCGGTTGCTCTATATTTCATTTTACTTTTTGTAGATGTAATTTTGAAAAACAAGTCATTAGATAAATAACAGTTCTATTGCTCCGCAGGCAAAGAAGAAAAAAGATGGGTATTATCAAAATGTAACACAAAAGTAGTTGAAAAAAAAATAGCAGCCCTGGATCCTCACATATTGTAATGTGCCAGGCTGTCCTTATGTTGCCTTAAGAGTTTCAAACTTATTTAGCCTGATCAAGACTACTCTAGAATTCTAGGGTGAAAAAAATTCTTTGCCATTCAGATTCAGTGACCAGGATGCAGAATTGCTTCGTAAAATACTCATATAACAAATATTTGAGGATAACCTGACATATTTCTTCCTAATTCCTAATTAAGTTAAATTGACTTATTCTATACTACTACAGGATGGTTAAAAAAGAAACCATTGGATATCATTTGTTGAGGCTTTCGACAATTTATATATATGTTCTGTCTGTCTGTGAAATTAATAAATTTGCTAAATTTTTTTATCGCAGGAGCATTGGAAAGTGCAAATTAGTTATTTGTCTGGACAGTAGAGATGATTAGTTCTCATTTTACGTTGCAGCCATGCTTTTGTTGTTTCATGTTCATTCTTTTTTCTTTTTCACATGTAGCTTTCTCTTGGGAAGTTCTCTAATGTTAAATCTTTTCACTTTAACATTACATTCTGGGAATTTCAAGTTCATACTTTTGGAATGCTTTTCTTTTATTTCAAGGGATTAGTTTCTCCATCCATGTACGCCGATGCGTGGGGATCCTATGTATGCAGTTGTACACTAATGTGATTTGATACAAGTTTTGTTTTTGAGAAATGCACAATCATACATGTATGATATGTGTGCATATATATATATATATATGGGCGGATGTTCCATAAGCCGTATGTGCTGCTCCTTGCATGAGGGATTCTACTTGGACGTGCATCTTAATCACTTGCTCTTGTGTTGTTTATCAAGCCCTGCGTTTCCTAGGCTTGTATTCAGGTGAGATGCATGCAGATTTAATAGTGTTTGCTAATTTGGTTTTGGTATTTATGGCTTTGGTAAGCATAGCTTGCAATTTCTGTGTCGTTTCTAGAATTATTCAAAGACAACGGAATTGAATGGAAGGAACAAAAGCAAAATGATGGAATTCTTTTTCTATGGGAAAAAAAAAAAAAAAGATTTCTCTTTTTAATGAGATGAAATGGCATGTGCTTAGTGCTTACAATTAAAACCTGAAATATTGTAACTAAAGTTACCCAATACCCTATGAATCCATGATAAAAAAACAAGGGAGGGAGAAAAATTTAACTTCAAAAGGATTGATATAACATATAATAATTATAGAATAAATGTTGCTGCCCAGGATCGAACTGGGGACCTTTAGTGTGTAAGACTAACGTGATAACCACTACACCACAGCAACCTGAATGATCATGTTTTAGGTATAATTAATCAAAATAAAAGTCTTGTAAAGGACATGGGAAATACTGTGGGCGTTTCACTATGGGCCCATGGATAGGCACTTCCTATGGTCGCATATGGTTATGGTTAATGATTCATTGATATAGAGACAAATATAAAAATAATAGAAGTATATTTGGTTGGGAGAATAAAAACAAAGATATAAAAATTTAAAATAAAATTTTATTATTCTAAAATATAAAGAATAAAGGGAATATGTTTTATTTTCGTATTTATCTTTGTTTTTATTCTTTGATTCAATAATCAAACACTATCTCCATCACGTCAATTTCAATACTCCTCCCCATTTTGTTTTATTGGAATTATATTGAATTCAATGGATGAGAAATCTCATTCATAGGCCTCTTTAAGGAAGGTGTAAGATGTGATCCACATAAATGAGATAATTATTTATTAAATGGTTTAATAATTATTAATTCTAAAACCTTATTGGTAGTTAATAACTACACAATTGATGAATATGTAATATAAAGAGTCTATTTGTGTGGTATCAAAACATTATGTTTAGGAACTCATGGTTTTCTATTTAAAGATTATTGTTTATGAACCTATATTTTAATGAGGATTTATTTTATTATTCTGTTGCATATTATGATTATTTTTGTTATGAATGATCAATAAAATATTATTATGTATATTCACATGATTTGATAGTGGATTAAAAAAATAAAGAAAGAAAGAAAAGAATTGGGTTAAATCACCAAACACACGATCAAGATCATGAGAACAAAATAATCTCATAGAATGTAAAATAAAAAAAAATCCAAAACTCAACCTCAAGTCAATCTAGTGTTAAAGGATGAAATTTAAAAAAAATAATTAAAAAAAAAACTTGACCCGTGTCATCCCATTAAACACATAACCCAAAATATATGACTGAGATAATGTCCTAGAAAAAAAAGCAAAAAAAAAAAATGAAGTCTAATCCCCAACCACTGAATGTTAAAGGATGAAATTGAAAAATAAATAAATTAAAAAAAATATTAAAAAAAAACCGAAGTCAACAGAGCTAGCCTTCTAAATTCATGACCGTGGTCTTGAGGTTATGATTACTAAATAGAAGTAAGACTATCAATTTCGTTTCATTCCGTTCAAAATGACCAATATATCTCGTACCGCTTCAAAAAAACAAAACAATTCAAAACAAATTTTGTCTTGCTCTAAATCTGGATCCTTTCTAGATCTCTTAGCCAAATTCTAGTTGAGATGCTCTAGTTTCATTATGCATGTTCTGTTTTGTGAATAGTTTTTTTTTTTTTTTAATTTATGTTTTCCCCTAATTTCATCTTTCAATAGATGTTTTATTAAAGATTGAACTTCATAATTTATTGTTGTTTGCTGTCTTTATAGTTATCTCAATATCATGACCCATATCATGAGATTGGTGGGTTAATCCAACTGACTTGAGTTTTTTTTTTTGCTTATTTTTTAATTGATATATTTTTTTATGCATCATTCAACATTTGGCTTATTATGAATTATGTTTTGCCATTTGTTTCATTTTGTTTTTTATGAAGTTATTCAAGTCTCATGAAGTCATAGATTTTGCAAGTTAACCTAGGTAGACTTAGGTCATTTTATTGTGTTTATTTTTAGATTGAATTTTTCTCAATTTAATCATTTAACAATTGTTTTATTGAGAATTAAGTTTCATACTTTATTTTTTTTTATCAAATTTTATCACCATTCTTTTTGTTGCTATTTTTTTCCTTTGCAAGTTTTTTTTATTAATATTTTTATCTAATTACATCCTTCAAAAAGAATTGAGAAAAATGTTCAAAAAGAATTCTCTGGGTTTGCTTGATTTTTATTTATTATTTTTTGAGCTTATTTTTCTTATTTTTAATCTTTTGTTTTCTTATTTTTTGTGTTTGATTCTTTTATTGGGTTAACCCTCTATATTTTTTTTCAATATCACCCCTATCATTTTTTAATCTATAAATAATATATTAAATTACAAATATTTTTCAATTTCATTCCCTATGATTTTTTTAATCTTTCAAATTTAATACTTCTTCTTTTAATTATTATTTATTTTTTTTAAATTTTTTTCTCAAATTTCATCCTCCTTAGTTGTTTTCTCTCTCAAATTTTATCATCATTCTTTTTGGTTTTTTTGCTTTTGCAAGTTTTTTATTAATATTTTTCAACAATTTCATCCTTCAAAATTAAATTACTTGACAATTAAGTTTCTTAATTGAAGTTTTATCCATGATTCAATAAGTTACAAGTTTTTAAGAGACTAGTTTTAAAAGATTCAGATAAGTGTCTTGTTTTTATTCTTTCTTTTTTAAGCTAATGTTTTTTTTTTAAGTTTTACTCTTTTATTTTTTTGCGGTTTTTCTTCTAGTAGGTTATTTGATAGTTCAGATAGATCTATGTATGATTTTTTTTATTTTTTCATTAATTTTTTTTCATTAAATTTTTTATTATTTAAATATATTGTCACTTGAACTAATGAATTAATATTTTGATTTTTTTAACCTATTACCTTTTTAAATTTTAAAAAATTTCGTAGCCTGCGGAAAATCACGGGAAATATATATCTAGAACGTTTGCAAATAACATCAAACCGTAATTAAGAACCAAAACGGAAGTTCCTTTCTGATAATGAGAAGAAGTTGTTTTTTCACGCATAGATTAAACACAGCCACATATGTAGCATCTTGGTTATGCTGTGCTGGCAAAGACACGTGTATCATGGCAACATTTGAGGAGTGGGGCGGGGCACGCAAAGCTCCTTTTCTTTTCTTTT
>Ga0325404_1002901_pt1 | contig 18283 bp, 11 predicted proteins | sample PopdelMetagenome_18_FD_205664 | JGI IMG/M metagenome (GOLD analysis project Ga0325404, IMG submission 205664) | Populus deltoides microbial communities from Bellville, Georgia, United States - Xylem-Control-R1 | ecosystem: Host-associated > Plants > Phyllosphere > Stem > Wood/Secondary xylem... | reverse complement strand
ATGTTGGTGAATGTTGCAGTATAATTAAAGTTCTAATTAATATATACAACTACTAGGAAAAGATAAAGGAATAGAAAGCACGAATTCTATTGGGATTCAAGTTATAAAATCCTTATTTGCCATTAATAAAATTATTGAAAACTGCAATGTTTATTGAATGAAGTATCAAATAAAATTTGACAAAGTTTTCTAGATCAAATTAATATTTAACTTTCCAGTAGATTTCAATCCAATTATTAGAAACGTCTTTAACTAGACAATTATATATGAAAGAAAATGGTTTCGAGATCTCGCGAATGACTAAATTAACAATATTAAGTTATCCTACCTAAAATTAATTTGTTGAATTTAGCATTTATTTGATCATCAAATCAATAAATGAATCCAACTCGATTCAGCGAAGAGGAAAATCTAGTTGCTCTCGAAGTCAACACTACAAATTTATAAACCGACCGAGGACCCATATTTAAGCCAGTCCGAGTCTTGCTTGTTTATAACAAACTAGTTGAGTTTTGTCTTGTTATATCCAAGCGGGTCATTATGGGGTAACAGTCAAGCATGTAGTGTATACAGACTCGCACATCAAGTGTTCTCAGCTATAGAAGCTAGCCTCTTTCCAATTATTTGCAGCAATTATCCAAATCAAGTACAGTTCCAACCAAGCCATGTTGCATCTTCGAATGGCGACTCAGACGCAGTAAGTTTTTAAGGATAAATTCTGAAATACGAACATTAGACATACCAAATTAGAGACCAAAGACCCTTCTCTCTTCTTCCTCTACTCTTGGATTAGATTTTTCGTCAACCAAAGCTAAATTCATCGATTCTTAGGCTAGATCAACACAGAATCATAGCTAACTTCTTGATCGGTTCTAAGAACTGAATTTCTTGAGATCTTCACGATTCCATGTTCAGTGTCACACAAAACATGGAGGAACTTATTACATGATTAACAGTAAGTAAGTATTTATACTTGTTCCAAGTGGTGGGGTTAGTGATTGTATAAGAAGACCCAGCAAAGTTTAATAGGGTATAAAGATTAAAGGCCCATAGAGTTAATGGATGGACCCAGAGCCAGTTAGAGTAGCAAATGCTTGTGTTGATTCTTGTCATTTTGAGTCCTGAATCGAAGTGAGGAGTTTCCTGTCTTCCAGATGAGAAAACACCAAATGAAATGGGCCAGACATGCATGTCATACTCTTACATAGCCCTTAAATCCAGTAAGAAATGGACCCCTTGTGCATATATTAGCCACCAGATACTTGAACATAGCTTCTGTTCTGCTGCCACAGGTGGGCATGTTACAGGTTTCCTGGCACTTGCTCCCGGCAGGCACCAAGGCCTCGCTTCTGGGTTTTAACTTTTTTAGGCTCTCCAAGAACTGCCTTTGTAATTCCTATCGGTTAATTGATGTGCTTAACTTTAATAATACGTATTCTCTAGTGTATATATACTCGATCGTATATACTTATACATCAAATATTTGATGCAGCAACACAACTAATAGTGTAATTATCGCTTGAAAGATAGGCTTTGGAGAAATATAGTCACCAATAGCTTCGCAAGTGTCTTGTTGAGCTATATTTCTTACTAATTTTACAATAATTGGTTCAATAGTTAATAATAATTATTAATTCAAAGGCATAAAGCGTGTATATTTATAATAAAATACTGCTAAAAATAGTCTTTAAAATTTTGTACTAAAAAGTCTCATATATTTATTTCAAGAATTGTTTTTTAGAAAAAGAACAGCATTTTTTTGTTTTATTGCAATGCACATGGTGGGCCTTTAGGTTCTCTTAAACCCAGCACAAGAGCCCATTCAAAAAGCATCTACTATACAACATAAAGATTAGTGAACTCACAATCAAATACTAGATAATGATAGAAGAAAGCGAACTAGTTCATGAGATTAACAATAGTGAGCTTATAAATCCATCATTTTGCTCTTACATGCTCAAATCTAAATACCCAAATCATATAATAGAAAATCTAATAAAACCATGTTTGGTTCAGGGTTGTTTTTGGCATCAAGGTTGGGTAACTCTTTTTAAAAAAATATTTTTTGATGTGTTTTTAGATTATAATGTTAAAAATAAATTTTAAAAATAAAAAAATATATTATTTTGATATATTTTCTAATAAAAAGTACTTTAAAAATCAATATTTACCATCATTTTAAACAACTAACGACGACATCACCTCGCATCATGAAGGTTAGTTTCTACAACAATACTATAAAAGCAAAAGGTAAACAACGAAATCCAATTTTGACATCAACTGCATCACTACCGTCGTCGGATAGACATGTTAAGAGGAAAAGAATTCCCAACTCTAATTTACAAAAAATTCCTACAACCATCAACTATTTCAAAAATCAAAACTTGCGAAGAGATATATGTTTTATACCAAAGTAAATGAAGAGAGCTTCATTGTATTGCAGTTGCTCGTGCGGGATCAAAAAATGATAGATTGCATCAAAAGAGTATTGCTGTGGAATATCTACACGACTGCGACCATGGTTGCAATTTGGTCTTAAACCCTAAACCAACAGCTTTTGTGCAGAAGCCCAGAAGGAATTTATACTCTTGAGTTTCATCATCATACCTGACAGGCCAGGTTGCCAAAAATATTTCAAATATTTCCATCAACTTTGTACACCATCTAAATTTAGTTAAGCCCTAGTCAAGTACCTGTGTAAATTGTAATATGTTGTGACTAGCATCTCAAGTTATTTTTAAAAAAGAAGAAGAAGAAGAAGAAGAAGAAGAATGCGCCAGCCATTGTGAACTAGTTTTCTTTTATTTCATAGTAATTATATGTTAGTCCAAGTATCAAGATTTGGTTTCCAGTGTGCTTAAATTATCATCTCTAAGACTTACCTATATTTGGCCGGTGATAAATCAAGATTTTTAGTATATTTTTATCCAAAAAAAAAACATTAGATCAAAAAATACTTACGTATATAAATTTTCTAAAACATAAATAGCTAAGTAAATACACATTAAGCCTACCACTAGCTAAACCTAACCATCATGATTGGACTTGGCATTATAAGGTTGTTGTACAAGGTTAATTTATGTTTCAATACAACTTTAGGGTTTGGCTCTTAATTTTGAGGACGTTTTGTAGGGTTGTTGTTGTAATAATAGTAGTAGTAGTAATGTTATACAGTAAATTATGATTTAATTATTGTAGTTCGAGCCCGTTTATTATTATGATAGTGGTTATTTTTTAAAATATTTCTTACTTGAAAATACATCGAAAATCTAATAGATTGAAAATATAAAAACAAAGGATAAATTGAATACAATTAAACGATTAAGTATAGATTGGAAACAATAATTAAAATATAAGGAAAAATGAAGGCATTGTCTAAAAAAAGCCTTCCTTACAAATAAAATTGTCCCACCTTCTTAAAAACTATGAGAAATTGATGAAATGAGTAATTTCTAAACAGACTATAAAAAGAGATACTGAATATAATATTTGAAAAAATAAGGATTAATTAATTACTTTCATTAACTAAAGGGACTAAGTTAAATTATGTAAATATAATGATGATGGATTATATGGTCATCAATGTTGACTTTGAACCCACAAAGTCTAGAAGATAATGAAACAACTTCAACTCTTGCAATGGTTAATTTTAAACTTAAATTAAGCAAGGAATTAGGTTAGAAAATTTGTAGGTTAACCTAGTAAACGAGATTTACTAACAATGCTAAATAGTCCGTATGGCTGCTGCACAGTAAACTAGTTTAACACTAAAAAATGATTGAAAAGGTCCGTTTACATCCAAAGTAAAAGCAAATGGAGTATTTGCAAGATAGAACCTGAAGTTTTGAGAAAGAAAAAACGGGATAGATATCTGATCAAACATCTTCTCCAAAAAAAACTCAGCACCATGAATCCATCATTGCCTTTCTTAGAGCTCAACAAACAATGCCAAGATTCATACCATTTAAGGTGACTGCAATTGCGAGAAACAGGCATTCGGAACATTTAAATGCTTCCATTTATGTATAAACCTCCTACAGCTGCATCATTGCTTCAAGGGAAATTTACACCGTCTGTCTAGCAAAACTACAACACCACATCCAAATACTGAGCGGATAAGCATGCATACCCTAGCACCCCTTCAGGAACTTACTACTCTCCTACAAATAAAATGCACTGCTCACCACACATACGTATCTACTTCCTACTTTTTGCTTCAAAATGGCTGCCTTTGCCTTGACAATCTTTGAACAAAAAGTTAGCCATCTCCATCTTTTCAATTAGGTCCCCTCCATCTGCATTTTTTCTTACCAAGCACCAAAATTTATTCAGTGGAATATAATAGAGTGCCTCCATAATCGATCATCCATGCCTTGAAAACTTTTCATCTTATTTCGGTATTACACTTAAGGGGAACTAAAAAATGTGCATCTAACGTTATTCTTGTCACTGTTCAGCAGCTGCTATAACAGCATCCTCTGTACGTGGAGGCCTCCATTTTTTATTAAAAAAACCCCTTTCCACTACATTTTGTTCCTTGAACTTCTCATCCTGAGTCTTCAGCCTGTCATCAATGAGTTCCAGCAATTCTTGCAAGCCAACTCCTGTCATGGCAGATATTTTGAGATGTGGACCATGCTGGGCCTGACATTGTAAAACTTTTTCCATCCCCAAGTCATTTAAGGCCTCATCTCGTTGCTCATCCAGAGTCTTCAACCAGTGGTCATCTACCATCTCTTGGTCATCTCCTGACAACAGCCAGTCGCCAGAGTAATCATCTTGCTCATTGTCTATCGTCTCTTCAAAATCTCCTTCACTTCTTCCAGAGAAACCATTGATCTCATCATCTGCTCCTGATGCTACATCACCACCTTCATCACCAGACAAACTGCTAGCCTCACCATCTTCACCATCACATAGATATTCATCAGCAACCATTTCTTCCTCGTAATCAATCTGAATGGTTGCAAAATCCAATAATGTACAGTGATCTCTGGATACACTCTTCTTCATTGACACCTTCCATTTTTATTTAATTTTTCAAGGGAAAAGGATAGAGTATAATTGTAGTACCTTATTCCAGACTTCAATCATATTCTGTAATTTCTCTTCTGACACTCCTATTTGCTGAAGAGCTTGCAACACAGTTGCTCGATGCTCCTCAAGATTAGGAGCAGTAGAGTCCATCAAATGCTGCATCAGTGTTATCAAGATACATCAGATGTGCATTGACAATGCTCTCTATAGATGATGAACTACATAAAATATGCACTGGGAGATGCATTACAAGAAAAGGAATATACTCGCCAATTGACCCAGGCTTACATCAGGCATAAGTAGCAGCAGGAAGAACAAATACATGAATAAAAGCATCATACGGAAAAAAAATACTAGTTCTAAATATGCCTACACGCTTATCTGATATTTCATGTTTGATACCAACTTTTTTAAGCCAAAAATTGAGCATAACAAGCATTAATCAACAAAAATATCTTCATAATGGCTCAATGAACTGTGTGTGTGCTAGCTTAGCTTAGGATAGATCAGGCCTCGAAAAAGGAAAGGGGTTGCAATAAGTTGATAATCAGCATAAAACTTTGTCCTGTCTCGAAAAAGGATAGGCTACATCGACACCCAGGTTTAGTGTTAAATAAGCATGAGGTTCCATCGCATTGCTGCATGCTTGGGAGTTGGGGCAATATATTCTTGAAATTGGAACGGGTTTGCTTTAAGATTGGGCTGAAATGTGCTAAAGTATCGATATAGCTGACCTCAACTAGTTTGGGGTTAAGGCTTTGCTGTTGTTGTATAGGCTAAACCGGCTTGAACAAGGATGATAATATCCAATTACCCTTGGTTAATATTTGTGAATTTGATGTCATTCATCTTATATTCATTTCCTTTTTCTTAATGATTTGCTTCTCTTTACCCGTTTTCACCATCTTCATTTCAAACTGTTGCCATTTTGGGAAGATGGGTAATAAAATTAGTGCCAAAGTCAGCAACAAAAGAATCTACCATTAGAAAAATGATAGAAAAGTTAGCAAATGGTAAGGCAAGCAACTGACTTACCACAAGGAGGTCAGCTTCCACCACTTCCTCTAGAGTTGCACGAAACGCTTGCACCAACTAAGAGAGTAATTATAATGAAGAGAGAGAATAATGAATATGATAAATGAATCAGCAACTGCACATACATTTCACTTACCTGAACTGGCAAATCTGATATAAATCCCACAGTATCACCAAGAAGCACTTTCCTCCTGAGAATTATAGCTCAATCAGTTAAGTGAAGAAAAAGAATTATTTTCAAAAACACTACATTCAAGAGCTTCACTTCATCACACCACAGAACATAATAGAAAACAAATTAGATTCAACACCAACTTCTTACCCTGAAGGAAGAACAACACTTTTTAATCTAGCATCCAGTGTTGCAAACAGTCTGCACAAACAGCAAGTCCAATTAACTACTGACAAAAAACAATACTGATATTTCAAGTACAGAAGCCTGGTTCAAATGTGGAGCTTAAATCTAAAACATTTCATCAAGGAGATGAAATACCGAGAATCACTGTAAAGATCATTCCCTGAGAGTGCACTAACTAATGTTGATTTTCCCTGCAAGGAAAAAAAATATCATTGCTGAGGATATTTAGTTTATTTGCATGGTAACAATTTTGAGATTCTGATCAGATGTCAATCACTTACAGCATTTGTGTATCCTACAACAGCAACAGTGGCCAAATATTGACTATCTAATTGACAATGCCTCTTACGAGAAGCTCGCTGCAAAGCTCGAGTACGACGAACATCTTTGATTTGGGTCCGCAAAGTCTCACGCCGTTCTAATATTCTGATATTGGAGTTCCATAAAACGAACATATGAACACACATATAATATCAAAAGTGCATGCCATAGAAACCAAACCATGAAGATTTATCTAGTCATCTAGTCTATGAAAGAGGTGAGCATGCGGGTAATTCAGATGAAAAATTGTTATTTTGGGTAATAGCCAAAAATCTTTCCCACTACCCCGCCAAAAATAAATTTTCTTTAACCCAAATTTGCTTAACCTGATCGAGTAATTCTGGTAATTTGGATAAACCGAATGTTTACCCTTATTATGATTATTATTATTATTATTATTATCATCATCATCATCATCTTTTTACATAAAACTAAAAATATTAAAATTAACTAGCCAACATTAGGTCCAGATAAAATCAGAAGGCCATTAGTTTCAAGAAGTTTATATAAAAAATAATATAATAAAAATATATATAATTCATTTGGGATCTCTGAATAATGTTATTCCATTTTTAAACAGTGAATCCAATAATCCAACAAATAAAACTAGCCAATTGCCTTGGAATCAAGTAGAAATTCGACTTCCATCAAAATGAAGTGGAAGGTAACATCAAAAGTATAATAGTTATTTATGAGTGACCTAAGCCAAACAAAACTTTTTATAGAAACAACTTTGTGTATCATAAAACAAATAAATGAAAAGTGTATCAAAAAACTGTTTCCCAGAATACTATGTCAAGAAAAACAGAGCCTTCCAATCTATTTCTAAGCAATGACAATGCAGGAAAATGTAAGAGCACATGATGGAATGAGAAGCGACTTTAAACAATGTGATAGCATAGTAAAACACTCTAACCTGACAAAAGTGTCAGGAGTTTATTAGATTCCAGGACTTTTTGAAAAACCATAAAGAAAACTGGCAGTTGAGTAGCATAGAACTCTGGCAAGCATAACAGTTACAGGAAAATGTGATCCAGATTTATTTTCTATTGAAACAATAATTTCACAAAAATGCTCAAGAATAGCTTCTAAGGGCATATTTCAAGAAAAATAAAAAATGCACTCATCATAGAAAAAAAATTCAGATTTGCATTTATTATACTCTTTTTTTTTTCAATATTTAGCACTACAAAAATTAACCAAAAGATGTCTTCATGTAGCATATTTCACACAAGACAGCCCATGTATAGTATTTGGCAACACAACATGCTTGATACCAGAAAGTTGCAAACAGAAGTAGCCTGGACATCTGGAACTCCCTCTAAAATATGTGTTATTATACTTCATGTAAGTACCGACTAGATTTTTATCATTTGAGTACCACTGACATATAATGCAGGTCATTCCTCTAAAAAAAACGTGTTAATGTAAAACAAAAATAGACTTGAGGAGCAAACCTTCGCCGCTGAAGCTGAAGCTCAGTTTCTCCAGCACCACTGGTAAAGCCACGTCCTCCACTTCCTCTCCTGTAAACAATTTCCATGCAAATCAACACTTTTCCTAGCAAATGATAACTGATATATGCAAACGAGCATGTGCAAGCACACTCACTCAAGTGTATATTGAGGAGGGGGGTGGGGGTATAGGGGTAGTTGTCTGTGCCAAGAGTAATTATATATTCATAAACCAAATATCATTCAAGCTAAGCAGGTGATAAATGCCAAAACAAAATTCAAGCAAATCTCTTGAAACATACTAGGAGCCAAATATCCAGGGTTTAAAGGATGAAAGCATACAGGTACTGTGGCCACCAAAACAATAATAAGAATAAAAGTGAAACAATATAAAAGCCATCAAATATTGTCCCTCCTCAAAAAGTTATGCCTCTATGAGAACATGTGATTTACAGTGACATACACTATGCAGTGAGATAACCGGTTCAGGTCAGTAAGTCCTTTTGTCTGGTTGTGGTGCCTATGATGGATCGTTTAGTTGATCAATGTATTTTTCAAGAAAAATAAGGTAATGCAACTCTACCACAAATCAACATTCAAACTCAACCAAATATCAGAATTTGAAACAGGATAACTTCCCTGAGCCCAATTTTCACAGAGCAGGTGCCGGTGCAAAACAATGTTTTTCCTAAGAAATTAAGCTGCATGATGAGTTTTGATTGCATGGCATGTATTGCACCCATAGAAAAAATTTTAAAGATTAATCTAATTAGCTTTGTCCATCTCAAAAAGAAGACAAAAAAAGGTCAATATTATCTGTTTTTGGGCTGGAGGACAAGGTTGTCAGAAACAGAACATGCTAGCCACTAATGAAGATAAACTTCCAACTATATGAAGCTATCAAGAAAGATAAACACATGAACAGGGTATTAGGGCAGTGTAGCTTAACCAAAAATGAGAACCATTTAATACACTTGCATTAAAAAATTTCTTAATCAAGAACAACAAATTCACCCTCGGGCACTAACAACTTCAGCATCTCCAAATGCTCCGAAAGTCAAGCGACCATCACTACTACGTACTCGAACAAGTCTACTCTTTGCATACATTAGAGCCGCTAATTCCGCCTGGAAAAAAAAAATTACAACCAAACAGTCATTAGCCAAAAACCCATGGGGACAGGACTAAATCGACACTGAAGTAAAATGTAGTGTAAATAAATCTTGTCAGTAACTAAACCTGAAGTTTAGCCTCCTTTGTATGGGCATGAGCATTGAATATCTCTATTATAAGTGACACCCGGTCTAACACAGGTTTATTCCATTTCCGCTGAAATAACAATGAAACAAAAAAAAACAGCAAAATCAATATACCAAAATAATCATCATCTCCAAAAAAAAAAAATAAGAACCTGCCTCCAAATTCCGCAGTTGAATCCCACTTAAAATAGCATTTACAAACACAGCATCAACAACATCCTGTTAAAAATCACACATTATCATTGTTTTTCCTTTAAAACAAAAAAGGTTCTTTTTAAGGAAAAATAAAATTCTTGCCTTTGACTCAATTGCTCTGATATGGCACAAGATATCGTCTACAGTCCCAGTCCCAAAGTAAGTATCTGCACATACCAAATTGAATCAGATTATTAAATCAAAGAAAAGCAAAGGAATTGATTAAGTTTAGGGGGGAAAAAAAACCTGCTCGAGCTTTAGAGGAACGGAAAATGGGATTTTGAACGAGGATGTGAGGGGGCAAGGGTTTATCGAAGAAATCAGAATCGAAGTACCCATCACGCTGTTCTTCGAGGGAATTGGCGAGGCATAGAGCTTCGTTGAGCTTGGCTTGAAGGAGAGTATCGGGGCGGAGACGAGGCTGCACCACAAAGAGTCGAGGTGGGCTTGTTGGGTCTCTGTTGAAGGACGAATCCACTTGGTTTTCGTTCTTTCTTTGTCGGTTTGAAGACGACGAGTGATATGAGTATGAAGAGAGGATGGTAGTATTTTGGGGCTTCAGACACCGCCTTAACCGTACTGCCACTCCTAGCATTCCCATTCCCATGCTCTGCTCCGCTTTCCCTACACCTTTGTTTGTATAGGGCAACCGACAAGAGATGAAGCTCGATTCATTCTGGTCCCTGCAAAGCCTCATTAATTACAAATTTAGTACTTAATGGGATGTTTTTTGTATTTGAATACTTTTACTAATTTTTCTTCTATTGGAAGATCTTATTTATTGTTTTTTTATCAAACAAATACTTCTGCTATCTTTCTGTTATATATTAAAAATATAGATCACACTTTATCACGTTGAATTTAGCATTTTTTATCATGAAAATATGTGAGAAAAAATAATTTTCAAGCACTGTGGAGAATACTATAAAACTTAGATTTTTATTTAAAACTATATCTTAAAATTTGTAGTTAACCCATCCTTACAAGGTTTAATGAATTATATATAAGCTCTAGTGCAATATTATTTTTTTTACTTTACATAATTAACATAAATAATCTTATTCAATACCAAGTATTTAATAATATTATATATCTAGATTTACTTAATATTAATTTTTTTTACTTTACATAACTAACATAAATAATCTTATTCAATACCAAGTATTTAATAATATTATATTTATAATATTATATATCTAGATTTACTTTCATACATGTTACTTCGTGTCTTTATTTGTTGATTGATTGTTGCAATAAATATAAATTATTGGCACTTGTTTTGCATAACATAGATATCTTTAAAGAAACTCTAAAGTAATTCAGTTTCATTTATAATTTTATTAAAAACAATAAATTATAATTTTATTATAAATCTTGTAATACATGTTCGCTTAGAAGATTTTCATTACACAGCTACTTAGCTTAATGTAAAGATAACTCATGGTCTAAGATGTATCTAAAACATATCTAAACACCATATCGATAGTTTTCAATTATTCATACTTGAATCACTCGTAAATTTATTCAGATAACTAACCAAGTTTGTTATATCAAGTATAATGCAATTCATAACAAATATTAAGCTTTTAATTATCAAAAATATTTTAATTATTGTATTCTCCCACCTTTATTTTTTGACAATTTTTTTATTAAAAAAAAGTACTAATAAAGGAAAAGCCCAGGTGCATGGGTTTTAAAGCTCAAACCCACGTGCTTAGGCCTGCTAAATTTTTTTTTTCTTTTATAAAGGGTTGGATTTTTTTAAATAAAAAAATAGATAAACAACACATTGCCTGCTAGCCTATGTTCATATTACCACATAAAATTATGCAAACACGTTTTTTGCCAAAAACAACTCGTTTTCAACCACAAAACACCTATAAATACCAATAAACCAACCTATCAACCTATTAAATTCAAAAAAGGTCCAAATCACTAAATTAAATTGAAAAAAGATATTGCATCTTTGACCTAGATATGGTTTTTTAGGTTGAATTAAGGCTTAAAATAACAACTATAAGACTTCCCTCACATATTGGAATCGTTAACACCAATTTTAACATGTTTGGTGGTCGGAATCATCACTAACAAAGAGTTTTCTCTCTCTTCGCTAGAATTCTACGGCTTCTCTCTCTCCTCTCATGGAAAAAAAGACTGAAAAATAAGGAAATGAAGTTTAGTATCAATATATGTTTTTTTTTAAATAAAAGAATTAGTCACCTTATAGCTAAAAAAAATCAGGGGATTAAAATGTATTTCATAAATAAATTTGAAACGTCATCTATGTTACTTGTGTTTTTAACTTCAATTCATTATTTTTCAATTCAACCCTCCCTCCAAAAAAACATGTAATTGAATACTAATTTTAACTTAAATGGACTAAATCGTGCGAAGAAAATAATTCGAGAACCAAATTAAATTTTTTTAAAAAATCACTACTCCAATGATTTGTAAGAGAGTGAATAATGATTTTATGTATAATAAAATTGTTACAAGCTTTAGTTTTTTTTTATTTGCATTTGAAAACTCTTCAAAAGTTTAGGAAAATATAAAATTAAAGAGTCTAAATGCTTGTTACTTGTTTAGTAGCTAAAATCCAAGTTAATAAATCATGCATTCAACTATCAATTTTATTTTTTACCTTTATTTACCTCTTTTACTTAATGTTTTATCTCACCTTTATGTAATGGTCATTGAGTCTCTTTTTAACTCTATGGGTTCAAACCTTTGAACATACATTCAATTTTTTTATATTAAAACTTTGGAATTTTTTCTTATAAATATATTAAAATAATATATTTTTTATTTTTTACAATAAAAAAATTATTAAAAAAAAAAAAACACAATTGGAACGCATATAAAAATTCAGGGTGATGCCCGCATGCATCCGCCTTAAAGATCACACAGGGAAGGAGCGGTCTCGGTTAAAAGATACCTTCACTTCACTGTCAAATAAAAAGAAAACTTCATAATTTCTATAGGTTTTTTAATTTAAAGATCAACACTAGTTTTCTTATATTTTCCACTAAAAACCCTTACTTATCTTTAGCTTTTACCCCTAAAATCATAATAGGCGATTTAAATTTACATTTGTTTAATTGTAACTACCAGCCCCTCACAGGTGAGGTTCAACCCTGTAGAAATTTTATTGATAATAAAAGGAATAAAAGTCGGTGTTCATATTGACATCACATGAACTCAACTTCGGAAGACATTTATTCAAGAAGTTCATGCAACTTCATGATACATAAGATCAATTGTCGTCTACACACTAGTTTGCATATAGCATGCATTTATATATATATATATATATATATATATATATATATATAAACAAGCCCTTGACATTTATGAACAGGGAACTTGCAGAAACGAACTGGCTTTTTGTTGACAGTAATAAAGCCTCTTTGATTCGGCACATCTGATGTATTAATCAACAGGAGGAGCTCTATAAACAGCAGGAATAGTGGCAGGGAAAAACATTTGCCTCACTCCCTCTGCTTTGATAATTGGGAAAATAATGCCTGATGCACTCTGTTAAAAAATTCCATGAAAATGGGAGAAAGCCATTAAGAATTTAATTAGAAATCACATTCCAGAATAGGATGAGCTGCTGCATTTTTTTTGTTGTGCTCAGTTATGTTCCAAAAACAATATGAAAACAGAGTGAGATTTCAGTAGCATGCTGCAACCTTCGGTATGGATTCAGGGAATATGAAAAGCGCCTATATTATCTCGACTGCAAGAGTTCATCACTCAACTTGCAAATCCTTTGCTCTTTTTTTATATAAAAAAAAAACACCATGCTCAGCAATAGCTAAAAAGTAGAGAATACACACCGAAATTAATCTCGCTCCAATCCACATGCGTTTAGGTGATGGAAATGGAAGTAGCAAACGACCAACACCATATACGGCAACCGCAAAGAAATGAAGGACCAAACTCAGTGGACGAGGGTTTAGACCAGACAGTAATGCCACAGGTCCTGCTGAGAAATTACCCCCAAGGCTTAAATAGTCAAAACATGCTTCGCGCATTTCCTTCCTTGCATCATCAGAGGAAGCAGAGAACACTTTATACAAAGCACCTGCTAGAGTATTTATCGTAGATGCAACTGGCTGCAGGAAACAACCATTTAACATTACAGGTTAAAATATACTTTTCACTGATCATATTTTCACTTCTCTCATGTTCAAGCCTATTACTTCATGTCTGAGAAAAAAATAACAAAGACCTTTTTAAATTATGAGGATAACTGCTCCTTTAATGTGCAAATTATTCACAGCATGTAATTTCAAGGAATGAGTCGTCACAGCATAACATTTTTTCTTCATTACTTCCATTCATGATGCAAAGCTTAGACACAACTTCAGATGACTAAAAAGAACGTTACTTGGACACTATTCTTGGCCATAGTGATATTTATGGTAGACATATTTAGCTTACCTTGCGCAAGGTGTAAAAGGATTCAAGATATTTGGTCAACGAAGCTGCATCATTAAGGTCACAAAGTGGTTTAAGAAGATCACGAAGTACAACAATATCAGACAATGCCACAGTCATCCCACCACCAGTTAATGGATGACGCATGTTGAAAGCATCACCCATCAGAAGCGCTCCAGGAGTAGGATGTGGTTCCGCTGGCATGCTTCTATTTGGCATGGTCCTGATATTACCTTTATCTATAGCAGATATGAAGGCATTGCGAAGCTCAGATGGAATCTGAAATAGAGTCTCTTAGTTAAACACAGACAAAGGCTAACGGGCAAAACATGGTTTCTTCAAACAAAAATGTGTAACAAGGATAATGTAGGGAATTCAGGGAATGCCTCTTGGTACGCTAATACAATATGGTTGCTAATCATATTTGATGATTCAAAATCATGCAATGACATCAACTGGTATCAAACTTCTTACCTTGACCGTTAAAAATGAAAAAATATATACCTGTGGTGCAACCATGTTCTTTAAATAATTGGCCATTTCACCATTAGCAATAGAAGGCACTTTTTGACCTGGTACATCAACCAAACAGCGAACCTCTGTGCTGCTAATCGGATAAAACAAAATTGGTGATGGATCTGCTAGAATGACATGCCCATGATTTTCAAATGGAAGCTGACAGTTCTCCAGGATCAAACCCACGAAACACGAAGGCACATCAACCTGCCAAAAAGTCAAAATGATTATCTGTTGGTCTTACAAGAGAAGTTTGAAGCAAGAAAAGCCGATGCCAGATTGAGAGATTATAATTTTTTATTCAAAGTAAAAATTCTATGATTTGCTTCATCCTTAATGATTATTCAACACATATGTCATTCAAACTAAATAGGATCACATTCAAATTTGGCAATCATGAGATGGTGTCTTCACCTTAGGGTTGCATAGAGAGCGGCGCAGATTTGAGAAGCAGCCATCACACACAATTGTAAGAGGAACATAAGCTTTAAGTTCTTGGCCATCCTTCGTTTTGTATTGAACACCCTTAACAGTCCCATCTTCTTCAAGCAGAGATGTGACTGTTCCTTGTTCTAGTCTTACACTGAATGACAGTGAAAAGAAGGATACAAAATCATTCGCTAACTGTTAAGTGAAATGTAAGAGCTTCAGAATGATTGAATGAATGAAAAATCTGGAACATCCATAAGGACGACTTCAAACAACGGATAAACCAGGAAAGCATTCATAAGACTGAGGAAAAAACTATACTTGGGCAGGGTAGCAGCCTTTTCTCTCATCCTCTGAATGAAACGTCCATTATGGAAGCTTCTCCCAGAAACATCTGCGTGGAATTTTTCCAAAGGGTATGACAATCTAGTATTCTTCCCATCCTTGAAGAGAGCATATCCAAGCACTCGTTGGGCATCAATTTCCTCCACACAATCTGCATTCAGAGAGAATGCTTTACATTCTAACACCTAACATAAATTTCAAAAACTAGATCCTTTTAATCCAAACCCAGCTAATTCTGTATTGCATAGCAGATAGCTTGCAACATCCGAAATAATCTGTATTTTCTTTTCTTTTTACACACCATACAAAGATAATACAGAGATTGAAGTTTTTATATATACTTCAAGAATCATACCCTCAAGGCCTAATTCGATTAATTTTAGATATCCCCCGGGCTGGAGCAGTTCACCGACAATTCTGTCAGGCTCTTTCAAGTCTCTTTCTATCACATGAACACGTCTTCCATCCTGTAGTTTTGGAATTGAGCTTTTAGTTCAAGGTCTTTGCCCTGATAGCAGTATATATAGTCTCAGAAAAATGTTGCAAAACTAAGGCAAATCAAAGTCTAATTGAATGGTCGTGGGGTTATATTTCAATTTCTATTAAACAAAATTACTTGAGCAATAACTGCAACTGAAAATGCCAAACCAGCAATCAAACTAGTTTGAAACTTAACCATCTCAGCAATAAAGTCAATACTTGTTATTAAAGTTGAGTTGCAAATCCACTAAACCATCTCAGCTGCATCCATAGACTCGATATCAGTCAGCTTTAATGTGAGCGTAACTTTTTTGTTACAATTAAAGATTTTCAAAACCATCACTATCATCAAGAAGTAACCATGTATTCCATAAACTAATCTAACCCACAACTGCTTTTGGCAGAGAGTGCGTCATCGCACTACAAAACAGAAAGTTAATTTTACTCCAACCCAACAAGTTAGCATGATCATAAGACAAGCAAAGCACCGAACACACGATGACGTACACACACACACAAAAAAAGTAAGGCGAGTGAAATTCTCAAGAACTAAAAACGCTTTTCAGTCTCCTCCTCTTTCCATGAGGTAATAAATTTCTAAAATCCCGTAATAAAAGCAAATGCGAAAAGTTCAGTAAAGAAGAAAAAAAAAATCCCAGAGGCAGGTTCCATCATTACCAACTTTTAAAAAGCAACCGAAGCTATGAAATTAAGAGTTATGAGCACCTTGCCAAGAGTATAAGCCAAGGCAGCACCAGCAACACCAGCACCGACAACAATGACGTCATCAGCAGAGGAGAAGCCTCCTCCATTTTCATGCCTCAAGACAGACACAGAACTATCGTTTTGGATCTTCAATGTTGTTCTCTTCCTGATCTTTTCTCTTTTCCAGATATTTTGGCGCAAAATGTACAAGAAAAGAAAGGCAAAGAAAGTGCCCACAAGGACATTGTGCTTATCAATCACCACCGTCATCTTCTTTATATAATAATTATGACACTGATGCACAGAAGAAGAAGAAGAAGAAGAAGAAGAAGAAGAGAACACAAAGATTGGTTCTTTAGGTTCTCTTCTCCTGTGGGGTGTTTGTGGTTTGGTGCTTCTTGAAGAGGATACGGAGAAGGCAAGGTAGATAGAGATTTTAGGGGAAGGTTTCCTTTTATGGAGAGAGACTTTTAACGTGTGGTTGTGGTGGAGTGGGAGTTGTCGTGGTAACCTGGTGAGCTCCAAATTCAAAACTTTTATTGTGGGCTTATTAATGGTGATTTGTTGGATTGTTTTACTTCTTCGACTCTTTGGTATAAACCTTTGAGAGATTTCTCTGTTCACCCCCACACGGCAAAGGAATCACCTTGTGCTCCTCTATTTTTTCTAGTTTAGTTATTCAAATGATCCCTGTGTCCTTTTCGTCTCCTCTCAAACTCTTCTTTTGGGGTGCTTGTTATTAACGCCACCTAAAACCTCGTGCCCAGAGTCCTATATGATGATTATAACAGTGGATTTAAAAAAAAAAACACATTGAACTGTTCTAATGGGTAAATTCTTATTTTTATATATTTTATTTATTATTGTAGAATTGTTACGGGTCCTTTTCCTTATTACATGAAGGGCGTTCCATAGACCCTCTATCGACCACCCAGACAAGTTCCCAGATGTCAGAAAATCGTTTACTGTCTATGAGATGGTAGCATGTAAGGAAAAATTCTTTCATCTCTTCAAGAAGAGGTCTTAAAAAAAATGTGTATTCGTGTTCCAGAATTATATGATCCTGGTACACAAGTAAAAACATGATGCAATAACGTTGCTTCATGCACTTTTAACGAAGATCTAACTCTGAGATGTAATTACTTGCATCATAAAAGTTGTTAGGTAAAGCTTGCTTGTCATTGGAACAAGTTTTCTCAACAACTCGAGAAGGGCATTAAATGATTTTTTTTAATATTGGTATTCGGGTTAATTTATGTGTATTTTAATTAATTTTATAGATTTTAAAATTAAAAATTATGTAAATCTCCAGTGATCTTAGAGTTTGTGGGACTCGAACTAGTAACATCTAAAAATAAATCTAAAATCTGATCAATTAAATTACACCTCTCAAATTAAATTAAATAATTTATTAATTTGTCAGGTGGTATCCCTTTAAATTTGAAACAATTTCTCAGCACCACCTAACCACGGGTGCTCAGCTTGGCAGCTTGTAAACGTCGAAAAAATCTAACAAATAATTAATTAATTAATAATTTCTTTTCTGAGTTTGTGATTATGTAGGTTTATTATCATTTATATTACTTCAAAGATCTCTGATGTCTTGAAGATGTGCGAATCTCATAATTACATAGATGGGAATTTTGCTTCAAAATTATTCTTGGTTTAATAATTTTGACAGACTAATTTATTGGTGTATTTCATCT
>Ga0325404_1002900_pt1 | contig 18285 bp, 13 predicted proteins | sample PopdelMetagenome_18_FD_205664 | JGI IMG/M metagenome (GOLD analysis project Ga0325404, IMG submission 205664) | Populus deltoides microbial communities from Bellville, Georgia, United States - Xylem-Control-R1 | ecosystem: Host-associated > Plants > Phyllosphere > Stem > Wood/Secondary xylem... | reverse complement strand
TTGTGAAGACTTCGATGAAGCTCTTTCACGTGTCATGCAGATGCGTAGGGACTTTCAGAAAGAATTTGAGAAGCTTGGTAGCAGAGTTCGAGGATGGACTCAGAAAGCTTTAATAGGAACATTCATGGGAGGTTTAAAGGCTGAAATAATTGACGGGATTCAGATGTTTAAACCAAAGACATTGAAGGATGCTATTGGGTTAGCAAGGGTGAGGGATGATCAGCTCACAAGACAACGAAAATTGACACGACCATCCATACTTGTTGACAGTGAAAATCCTGCAAGTATTTAGGGGCAGTCCTCTTTCTAGTGGATTTTCGAAGTGCAATATGAGGGAAAGATGAGGGAGTATCATGTGCAATAGAACTAGAAGAGACATGGGAGTTTTCAAGCTCAAAATCCTTAGGGGTGGAAGCAGGACTACTATAAAAAGAAGTAGGGGTGGTGTCTTTATTTTGTGAAAAACAAAGAGAGTCATATGAGTGATCTGAACAAGGAATGTTCTGCAGTCCTAGTGTGGAATTGGAAGTGGAATGGTCTGCAGTGGTGTTAGAGGGTGACTTAAAAGGAAAATTAGTTTCATGAAAAAGGACATCCCTAGAAAGAAAAATGGTCCTACTATTTAAATCCATCAGCTTTTATCCCTTGACTCCAAAGGGGTAACCCAGAAAAATACACTTCCTACCTCTCGAATTAAATTTTCTTCTCCCATGTGAAATGGTTGTGGCAAAACAAAGACACCCAAAAATTTTCAAATGAGAATAATTTGGTTTATTATTAAAAAGAACTTCATAAGGGGTTCGATTGGCAAGTATAGGGGTAGGTGTTCTATTTATAAGGTAGACTGCAGTCAAGATACAATCATTCCAAAATGAGAGGGGAAGGTTAGATTGGAAAAATAGCGCACGAGCTACATTTTAATAAGTGTTGGTGTTTTCTCTCAACTATCCCATTTTGTTGGGGTGTCTCAACACAAGTTCGTTGGTGAATAATCCCTTTTTCATTGTAAAAGTCAGTCATCTTGAACTCAATACCATTATCACTACGTATGTTCTTGATTTTACAGTTGAACTGTGTTTCTACAAGGTGGTAGAAGGATTCAATGCATTTTCTTGTTTCAGATTTGGTTTGAAGTAAATAGACCCAAGTTGTTCTAGACAAATCATCTACTAAGGTCAAAAAATATCTTGAACCATCATAAACATTAGTGGAACATGGCCCCCAAATATAACAGTGTACTAATTCAAAAATAGTGGAAGATTTATGTGCACTAATAGGAAAAGGGAGTCTATGCTATTTGGCAAGAGGACAAATGCAACAAGGAGAAGTTTTATTTATGAGCAAAGTGTTTCTTACAGCAGGATCATCTATCAATTTCATTCGTGAATCAGAAATATGACCAAGGCGACAATGCCAAAGATCAATCACATTTATACTACTTTGAACAGGAATAGCAACTGAAGGGAAGTTCGGAGACAAACATGATAGAAGGTCGGCCAAGGATGAAGGAGAAACTGCTCTAGGAAGAAGGTGATACAAGCCACTTCTCACTTCAGCAATTCCAATCGTGGTCCAGGTGGAAAGGTCCTATATAAAACATGTATTATTTATAAAAACCAAACAGCAATTCAAATTTTCAGTAAGTCTTTTAACAGAGATCAAATTAAAAGAAAAGGAAGGAATGCACAAAACATCATCAAGGGCAATCTTATCAGTAAGTTGAATGCTGCCTAGATGTGTGGCTGATACAAAAGTTTTATTAGGCAAACTTACCCTATAAGATACCTCTGCAATATTAGAAGTGAAAAAGGAAGGGCTACACACCATATGGTCTGTAGCCCCTGAATCAATAATCCAGGAAATATTATTTAACTTTAAAAAATCAGCAGGAATATCATTACAAGGCATAATTTTTCCAGACATTTTTGAAGGTGTGATACTGCTTTTTGAATTGGGTGGAGTTTGACTTGCCAGGGGAGCTGCAGTTAAAGGACCTTTGGGCTGAATAAGGCTTATGAGATGAAGATATTGCTCTTTGGTGAAAACTATTTTCTCCTCACTCACCTCCTCCTGATAAGGACTTGCCAACAAAGCAGCTTGATTAGCAAAGGAACCTGTAACTTTTCCTTTGTAAAGCTTGTGACCCGGGGGATACCCATGAAGCTTGTAACATTTCTCAACCATGTGACCACTCATATTGCAGTGAAAACATACTGGAGGCTCAGCATTTCAAGCCTTATAGCAATTTTCGAGTGTATGACCTTGTGTGTGACAAAGTGGATAGTAAGGCCTTTCTTTCCTCTGGTTTGTGAAATTTCTCTTAGTTGTGTTAAAAGGGGTATGGAAAAACTTACTGGCCAATGCCATAGACTCACAAGAAGGAGTGTTGTTGGCTAGTTGGTGGTGCTGCTCTTGTTGTTGGATCATTGAGAACACCTTGTTAATGCTGGGAAGAGGCTCTATTAGCATGATTTGATCTCTAGCATTAGTATATTGATCGTTCAAACCCATAAGAAACTGTATAACATAATCTCTTTGATACCTCTCATTCAACATTTTCAACTGGCCGCATGTGTATAATGGTATTGGATTATAAATAATCATTTCATCCCAAAGAGTTTTAAGATTACCAAAATAAGTACTCACAGAGTCCTTGTCCTGTCGAAGAATAGCCAAATCTCTTCTAAGTTGGAAGATGCGAGGACCATTATGTTGGGTGAAACGATCCTTAAGCTCTGTCCATACCATTTGAGCATCATCCACGAAAGCCAAAGTATGTTTGATATCAATATTGACTGCATTTTGTATCCAAGAAACCACCATGTCATTGCACCTTTCCCACATTTCAAACAGAGGATCCTCCTCACTCGCTGGCCTAGCAATGATTCCAGAAATGAAGCCAAGCTTGTTCTTCGCCCTAAGTGCTCGACACATTGCTCGTGACCAAGTGACATAATTTTCAGTGGTGAGCAACTCAGTGAAAAGAATCAAAGCTGTGTGGTCCTCATTTTCCATACGATATGGATTATTTGGATATGTGAAGTTGAAATAGGGAGAAACTGGTTTGGGACTTTGGGTGTTTGTAGATTGTGAAATTGGGGATTGTTCTTCCATGGTTTGATTGGAGAAAGAAAATAATTAACCATGCTCTGATACCATGTAAGAATTATCAAAACCTGGAAAAGAAGAACAACCGACTCATGGAAGAGATGAAGAAGTTTTCTACCTGTATTGAATTTATTTCTCCCACACTTCTTGCGTTACTTTTACAGAAGGGAGTGATATATATATTGTATATTCTATTCTGTTAGTATCGTATAACTAACTATGAAAAGAAAAGGAAAAAGAGAGTGTTATCCAGCTCATGCTAAAAGCAAAAAATATTAGTAACAGAAAAGGAGAATACAATAAAGCATGTGTTATCTATCATCTTGTGCTTGTGATGGGAGAGCTAGATGACTAGTCGTCGTGGCTCCATTGGTAGGAATATTTATGTCCTGTAATAAGCTCATAAGACAACGGAAATTGACACGACCATCCATACCTGTACAAGTTCCTTTGGCTCTTCCTCCAGCAGCTTGTAATGACACCTTGACACCTGCTACTCCAATCAAGCGAATATCATGAGAGGAAATGCAAAAGAAGAGAGCGCAAGGCCTTTGTTTCTATTGCAATGATCGTTTCACAGCAGGGCATAGATGCAAGAAACCTCAATTGTTACTTATAGAGGATCAGAGGGATGTTGTAGAATGTAAAGAAACCAGTGTTCAACAAGCTTCAGAAGTTAACCAAGATACAGATGCAGTGGAGGCCCAAGAACCTGGAATTGAACCTGAAATCACGTTGCACGCACTGACAGGTTGGTCCGCCCCAAGAGCTATGAGAATGACAGCAAAAATGGGACATCTTGAAGCAGTAGTGTTAATTGACAGTGGTTTAACTCATAACTTTATCAGTGAGTGTTTGGCAAGTATGCTCAGGCTGCTAGTGGTATCTGCAGAAAGATTCATTGTACGAGTGGCTAATGGAGAGAAGTTAACATGTCAAGGGTGTTTTGACAAAGTATTGGTAGACTTACAAGGCACTAAATTTTATCTCAAGCTTTTCTCTTTACCCTTATCAGGATTAGATCTTGTGTTGGGCATCCAATGGCTGGAGATGTTAGGATCTGTGGTCTGTAATTAGAAGCAGCTAACCATGGAATTTATTTGGGACAATCAGATCTAGAGGCATGCATTGTTTGTTGTATGTCCATAACCGACCGTGACAATTACATCATTGGAGGAGGCGTCATAGGAGTTACAGCCAAGCATGTAAGCAATGTTAAAAGAATATGAAGATGTGTTCCAAGAACCTTCAGGCTTGCCACCTACGTGAGAGATACATCATTGCATTACAATGAAAGAAAGAACTGAGCCAATCAATGTACGTCCATACAGATATGCTCATTTTTAGAAAGCAGAGATTGAGAAGCAGGTTTAAGAGATGATAAATTCCAGGCGCATTCTCCTAGCACCAGTCCATTCTCTTCACTAGTACTTCTAGTAAAGAAAAAGGATGGAAGTTGGCGATTTTTGACGGACTACCGAGCACTCAATGCAGCTACTGTCAAGGATCATTTCCTATTCCCAAGGTGGATGACATGTTGGAGGAATTGTATGGAGCCTCTTACTTTACCAAGCTTGACCTGAGAGCTGGTTAAAAGTACACTCTCCTGATATTTCTATAACTAAAACTGCTTTTCATACTTATAATGGTCATTACGAGTATTTAGTAATGTCTTTTAGCCTATGTAATGCACTCTTAACATTCCAAGCCCTCGTAAACTTCATATTTAAACCTTATCTTTAAAAGTTTATCTTGGTTTTTTTTTTTAATGAGATCTTAATATATAATCCCACCTAAGATGAGTATGTAATGCATGTTAAACAGACCCTGAAAACATTAAGGTATCACAAATTCTTTACCAAAGCAAGCAAATGTGTGTTTGGCCAACAAAAATTTAAAGTATTTGGGGGCACATTGTCACTCATTAATGAGTGAAGGTTGATGATAGCAAAATTACAGTCATTGTAGCATGACCAACTCTCAGTAAGTTTGTTCAAAACTATGGCATCATAACACAACCACGCACATACCAACCTCCTCAAAAAAGGGAAAGTTTGGTTGGCATGATGAGGCTGGATCTGCTTTCTTGGCTCTCAAACAAGTGATAACAATAACTCCTACGTTACCAATGCCTAATTTCAATGACTCTTTCACTATTGAAACAGATGCGTCAGGAGATGGAATTGGGGTAGTTTTATCTTAACAAGGCAAGCCTATTGCATTCATGAGTAGAGTATTGTGAGTTAAAAAACAATCCTGGTCAATTTATGGCAAAGAAATGCTAGCCATTGTAGAGGCCATTCGCATATGGAGACCATACTTGTTGGGAATGAAATTCATCATCCAAATAGATTAACGCAACTTGAAATATTTCATGGAGCAACGTGTAGTTACTCTGAAACAATAGAAATGGGTGACAAAGCTTTTGGGATATGATTATGAGATCATCTATTGGTCAGGGAAAGAGAATTCAGTTGCAGATAGGGGTGAGCAAAAAAAAAATAAAAAATTGATAACCGAGAAAACTAGAAAAAAATAATTGAAACAATCGAACTGTGAAAAAAAAACCAATTAAACCGATTAGAATATTTAAAAAAACCAACCGGTTTGGTTCGGTTTCATAAGCTTAAAATAAAAAAACCGAACCGAACCAAAATTAATAACTAAGCCAAACTAGAAAAAAACCGAGCCAAACTGGAAAAAATCAAGCCAAACCGAAAAAACCGAACCAATCGGTTGGGTTTTGATTTTTGCTCTAAAATCAAAACCGGTCGGTTTGAACCAGTTTTAGTTTGGTTATCTTTTTAGGTAAAAACTAAACCGGATCGAAAATGATCACCCCTAGCTGTAGATGCCCTCTCTCACAAGCTTGACAATCCCATTCTCCATTATCTACACATACGTACCAGAGGCATCCTTATGGGATGAAATTAGGAAAGCCTTAGAAACAGATTCATATATTCGATCAACGAGCGACATGGCCAAGACTCATCCAGAAAGGTCATATACATGGCGCAATGGACTGCTATGGTTTAAAGGAAGGGTGGTCATTCCTTCTCTAGTAGCCTTATAGGAAAAACTACTGCATGAAGTTCACGACACATCAATTGGAGGACATTTTAGAGTCTTAAGGATATTCAAGCGGCCATTAAAACAATTTTATTGGCCAAGAATATATCAAGCAGTCCAAGAATATGTTAGAAGATGTGAGGTATGTCAAAGAATGAAATCTGAAACGTTATCTCCAACTGGCCTCTTGAACCCTTTTCCCATTCCAAGTCAAGTGTGGGATGATATAAACTTAGACTTCATTGAAGGCCTACCAGTTTCCCACAACAAGGGCACAATTCTGATGGTTGTTGACAGGTTAAGTAAGTCTACCCATTTCAAAGCTTTATCTCAACCACATACAGCTAAAATTATGGCTGAGAAATTCGTTGAAGGAATCATCAAATTATATGGATTGCCAAGGTCTATCATAAGTGATAGGGACCCTAACTTCATAAACAAATTTTGACAAAAGCTTTCCAAGATGTTAGGCACCAAATTGCAACTTAGCTCTGCATACCATCCACAAACTTATAGATAATCCAAAGTGGTCAACCACTGTGTGGAATAATATCTTTGTTATCTAGTGCATCTATAGCCTCACAAGTAGAGTGTCTATCTTTCTTGAGCTGAACTACAATACAATACTCCCTATCATGTGTCCACCGGGATGACTCCCTTTCAAACGTTGTATGGTCGTTTACCACCAACAATTCCAATTTATCATGGTGGACTTTCACAGGTAGAAGAAGTAGATCAAAGCTTTATGTCCAGGGATGAGCTACTTCGCCTTCTCAATGTTAAATATAATTTATAATTCTTAATGTCTTTTATTATTAACTTTTATGCCTCTTGTTCTTTTAGTTTTCCCTAGATTGTGGAAGTCTAAGTGTTCCTAGACTTTATTAATTAAACCCTTGTTATATAATCCTTTTCTCTTCTGTGTTATAAGTAAGAAAAACCAGAACAAAGAAATAATAAGATCGCCTCTGGTATTGAGCTGCAGCTCTACCATTTATCCTTCCAATCTTCTTTCTTCTTTGTTTTCACTATTATTTCCAACACTCTAAACCAACCTGGAAACATCCATTAATCGAATGAAGCAGACAACATATCAGAATAGACATGATACTTCATTTAATGGCACTTCTTAAGTTGCATCCTTAAAGGCACCAATCAGCTTTCTTGAACTACCAATGGAGCTCGTAATAATACTCCTTCCTTGAATGTATTCTTGTCCACAAGAATTCACAGTATCCAAGGTCATAAGATTGCCTCTTTCTCAAGCCTACGTATTGAATTCTGGAAACTGCATATTAAGTTCTTTAAGATCCTCCTATGTTGCATCTTCTAGATAAGATTTAACTTGTTAGTAGATAGGTAACCAATTCAACTTGTGAGGCCAGACTAAGTTTAATAATACTAATATTAACTAGTTTTTTTAAATTTAAAAAACATATCTTGTGGTAGAATTTATTTTATTAAATTCTTCTTGGATATATTTTAAAATTTAATCTGAAGGGAGGATTTAGTCTTGATTAACATGTAAATTAATCTAAACATATCTTTTATCGTTGAATAAAAATTTATATATTAAAAAGGAAAATTATATTCAAAAGATAAAATTAATATCACGTGCATAAATAGACATGAGTAACCTATCTAATAAAATCTTAGTCTTCATGTGCATGTATTTTTCTTGATTTAAAAAATACGATTATCCATGAGATAACTTTCAAGCTTTGAGATGAAACATCCTCCAATTAGATTATAAATATATCATTTTCAGTTGGAAGTTGTATATTGCAATATAAAGACACACATACATACACTTTCTTTACACATATATGGTTCTCTATAACCTACTTGACTTTGAGAAAAATTCCGTTCGGGAGTGCAAACAATCTTTTCCATAAGGAGTAGTTATACACTCTACTAATTAAGGCTTTTGTAGCCACATGTTCAAACAAGACTTCTATTTTGATAATTTCTTATTAAATCTCTTTATATATGTTTTGACACTTTCTCTTTTCGCTTGAGTAATGGTGAAGAGCTTAGTTGAGCTCTTTTTGATAATAATGTTTGTCGTATGTGCATACATGACATAACAGGACGTCAAAATCGAGGAGTTACCACCTAATTGTTTTGTTTAAGGTCACTAGAAGACACATATGGACTGATCTTCTATGAAATTATTGGGTAAGAACTAGTTATAGCTAGAAAAGGTATTAACACCCTTAATGCACCTTACTTGAGGTAAGCTGCATTGTATGGTCTAGATATAGTTTAAAGGTATTGATGGATTCCTAACCGATGGTTCGTCTATGACTTAAAACAAAGATTTATGCTTATGAATAAATCTAATATTTTGAATTTATTATGGGTTCATATACCTAAATAAATTCTTATGAAAAAAATTTCATGTAGGTGCCCTGACAGGGTTCATCTATCCTAGAAAGTGAAAGGGTTTTCCACAATTTATATATTACGGTGAAAAATACTCTCAATTAAAATTGGTGAATATCCAAATTTTTTTTAAGAATTTTATAATCAGCTCCTGATATTTAAATATCAGCCTGCTTATAGATCTAATATTAATAATAGAATATTGACCATTAATTCTCTGGAAACTTTTTTTAGAGTTTTTGAAATATTGGTCAAGTTCTCGTGGATTTAACAAATTAGTTATTAAATCCAAAACAATTACATGCAAAGATATTTTTTGAATTTTTGTGTATATAAAATAAAAATGTTAAATCATACCATGTATTTTTTAAAGCCAAAATATGTTTTATTTTTATTTTTGAGAGACTTGGTCGTATGCACACCAAATAAAACATTTTTTTTGTATTTTTTTTTAAAAAGTTTTTTTTAGAAATTTTAGAAAATTTTGAGATTCTGACCAAAAGCGGTATTTTAATATCAAGTCATTATCTTACAGTATAAGTCTACAACCTCAATATTAAATAAAACTGCTGAGAAAACATGTGAAGAACTCATAAATAATTTTAAATTAGTCCTTGAAATTTTTTAGAATTTGTTTTTGAAATTTATTTGGGGCTTGTTTGGCAAAAAAAAAATGTTCTATTCAAAGCAAAATTGTCAAAATAGGTCTAAGGGTGTGTTTTCCAAACCACACCTTAGGCCAAAAGTTCCTCAACAACAAAAGTAACCAACCAAAAAAAAGCTTAGCACCTGACCCAAAACAAAACCAATCGGGATGACTCAAAACTGCTGGTTCAATCCTGAACTAAACAGAAAATTATAGTTTGATCCGAAACTAAAGCAAAATAAACAATTAAATGAAAAACATATCAAAACTAAAAAAGACACAAAAACATAAAATTTTCTAACAAAAATATATTAAACATGAAGAACACGATGAATATTGAAATCGAAACCTAGAAAACACCAAACTTGACAAGTTTTCATGCAATCAAGGGCAATATTTTGTTTGTAATCATGCGTAAATCAAGAATCAAGCATAAATTTTCTTTGATTAACACTCAAAAGCCATGATTTGATGAAATTGTGTTTGAGAAGTCGAAATGACCCTAGAATCTATATGCATGAATACGTGTTATTGATGTGTTTCAACCCTAGAATATTTGCTAAAGATGACAAGCTAACATGTTTGTGCCAAGAATTAAATCAAAACAGCTTAAAAACAAGAGGCAAAGGCAAAGTTCATGCGAAGAACATGAACTCGAAATTTGGAAAATTTTCAGAAATTGAAGAACTAATGCCAAAACCCAGATTTAGCCTTATAAGCCTTTAAACACACTATTTTGGTTCTCACAAACCACATCACCAATACCAAGCATAGTTGAATATAAAGAACAAACCAAAAACATCAAATCATCATAGATATACATTAAATTCCATCTTTATAACTACTACTAGTGATAGCCAATTAAAACATCATTTTTTTTTATTCAAAACTGACTTTTTGAACACTTGGAACCCAAACCATGCTCAGGTATAACATTCCCATTTCTGGGATCAAACAACACAATTATACTACCGAATTTGTGGGTAATTTTTTCCCCATTATTTAAGGTTTATTGAAATTTCCACTAAAATTTTGATAGAGTCTCTCTTATACCAGGAGATCCCAAGTTATCGACTATCATCCTGTACACATCTTATACTCATATCTCAATCATATCGCAACCACAACAAGTCCAACTCAACAATATATTCTAGAATGTAGATATGACATTTTATCTACTCAATTTCTTTCATATTTATCATACATAACTTAACAAGTAAGAGAAGCATACAAATATTTGAATTCCAAACACAAAATAATATTATCCAGTATTCCAAACACAAAGTTACAAGGATGACACTATTACGTTCCGAGTTACATGGTCACTTAAGAACAAAATACATATATAATTCTTACATTCCTAATTCATGCAAAAGAAAACCAGGGGACCTAAATACTACTCCTGATATGAGTAGGAAGGACTTGCAATTTATAATTTTTAGAATAAATAAAATACGCATACAATAAAATAGAAAAGAGAAATTTACATAATACATGCATATATATTTAATCATATACTAATCCATGCACAACAATGACTCTTGAATTATTAATTTGCCTTCTATGATTATGTTCCTATTTATTCTTCTAAGGATCACCTATTATTTTTCATTTCATAAACATCCCAAATTTCATCAGGAGCACATCATCGTGCCACTTTTTTTCCAATTCAGAAAGAGCATTGCCGATACTAATGACTCACATTAGTATCTTTAGTCGCTCATTCTAGAATCGACTAATCAAGTTTGTGGGAATGCCGACACCAACATAACCCGTTCATGTCATTAACTATTTTTGAATTGAAATAGTTAATCATTGTTCCATATTACATTGGAATATCCTCAGGTATGTCGATGCCAATAATTCTCGACATCATTAGCTTCACCTCAAGAAAGCTAATCAAGTTTCATAAGTTTGCCGATACCAACGTCAACCAACGATATCATTAACTATTTTTAACCTGAATCATTAATCAAGTCCAATGTTTCTCCTTCCCCATATTGGTCATACTGATGTTAGCCAACCTGGATAACGTCATTAGCCTCCCCTATTTGGGATCGACTAATCAAATTCAAGGGATGATTATCCATGAAAACTCATTATTTTCGTCCATTCTCTCTGGAGGAATTCATAAATCAAATCTGGTTTTTCGATTCACATTCATATCATTTCATCTTTTCTCCTTTCGATCTCATTCATAGGTAAAAGATTTATAATCCAAACAAATAATTAGAATTGTATTAAGTAATAAAGATATAGTTGTAGAATACCTATATTCTATAGAAGCTCGGCTTGTGTTCCCTTGTTGTTGTTATACTCCTCTTACGATTCCTCTTAAATCCACAAGTATCCATCATTATTCCATTCTTAATCACATTTCTCAACATAGTAATAAAAATGGTGACAACATTCATTTCTCTTTTACCATTATTTTTTCATTTACCCTCCTATTATTATCTTTTAGGATTTCGGTTCATTAGCAGTCATAATAAATATCACTAATTCAATTTCAAATATGATTTCTTTCTTTTTTTGGAAGTCAAGACATGATGCTACACATTTTAAAAAGGGGGAAAAAATTATATTTTTAACGTGGCAAAATTCCACCATTTTGTCAATTTGGCCAAATTTGCCAGCAGGGGTGACAACTCAACCTCCTCTCAGATCTTTACCTATATCTGGAGCTCTAAAGCTCTAAATTAAGCGGGGTCAGACTCGTCAGAAAGCTAACATCTTAGACTACAACTTCTATGAAGGCCGATACTTCAGATTGTACCTCTATTTATGTCAATTCCTGGGCGCAAGTTAATTAACATAATAGCCCAGATTTTCTCCCAGTTTGGGTGTTCAACACACAAATCATTATTTTTTTATGCATTTCTTTTCATTTCTTCATCCACTATTACCCATAGAATTTCATCATTTTCTCACGTTAACAATCACACATGAGGACATAATTCATTTAGGGATTAGGCGTCACAAGAATATGCTTAACAAGGTTGTTCATATGTTTTCAAATATTAGCATATCATAATTTTATGAAATTCAACATTGTCTCTTAACATGCATGCTTAATTAGTATCAACATATTTCTCCTTCCTCTTTGTTAATATTTGGCTGAAGGTCTGCAGACTTTCCCGTAGTTTCTTTTTCCTCTAGTTGGATCAAGAATATCACTTAGCCTTTCTCTACCTCTCCTCTACACTCATCCTCACCTTAACTTACCAAGAAATTTTCTTAAGAACTTAACCTAGAGCTGTTGTTTTCATGCATGCAACTTACCCAGAATGTTTGAAATTGCTCTAGGAAAGTCTTAGGTTTGTCCTAGTTGTGTTTCTGCTCCTTGGAACCCCTTTCTCCCTCAAATGTTTCGGTTGTTCTTCTTTTTTTCCCTTGCTGTCGCTAGCTCTTTTTTACCTTTCTTCTTCTCTTGCCTTGTCTTTTGATGTCTAAATCTTCCCTCACACTCCTAGTTTCCTCTCATATGGTGGATTGCATGTGGTTCCTCTTATTTGTTCTTGAGAGAAAATGAAGAGGCAGTGGGTGACTCTTCTTCTCCCTTTTTTCTTTCTTTTCTGCTATTAGCTCTGCTTCTTCAAGGGATGATAGTTTTCTTCTCTCCCCCCCCCCTTTTTTTTGTTCCCATCCCTCATTTATTCATACCTTTTAAGTCTGGTCCTCCCTTTTTTGTTCTTCAAATCTCTCTTTTCTTTTTGTGTGGGTTGCTGACTTTCCTTTTTCTTTATTTAATTGCATTATTATTATTATACTCACCATAATTTTTTTTTAATATATAAGTGTGTTTTTCAGGGTTCTACAGGAACTAAGAGCATAAACTAACAAAAACAAAAAAGGCATCAAACACCCACCACCACCTTTTGGCAGAATCCAAAACTCCTCTATTTTATCAAACTTAGTCACAAACATATTATTTTGACACTTGGTAACATCAACAACAACTCCAAATAAAATTTAAACAATGAAAGTAATATTTTTTTTATATTAATCAAAATAAAACAAGAAAACATCATAACACTAAAACAAGTTTAAAAAAACATCAAAAAGAGGTTTAAACATGAATGAGCAGGCCACATGGACTTCACCTTGAGTTTTTAATTGGTCATACCTTTTCCAAACTTGCTGACTATAAGCTGTTGTTTTTTCTCCTGTTTTCCTTTTTTTTCCCTTTCACTCTATTTCTTTGCAAAGTTTGTTAGACCTTCTATGTTAAGCTCTTGAACCTTTATAATATGGTCCATTAATATAATATTTCCCCATGTTTTTCCTTTTTTTTCTTTTTTGATTTCCAAGGGTATTTATAGGGTTTTTCTAGGTTTTGTGGTGGATTCCCTTATAGATTGATCAAATCAAAACCTTTTGATCAAAGTAAGAGGGTTTTGGACAAAAGCTAACAACTGGAAACTCTTGTACTAAACTGGTTTTGCAATGGTAGTTTTGGTTTTAGGTGTACTTGATGGTTTTGCTAGACTTAGAAGGAAATGAGTTATTTCAAGCCTTTTGATCTTGAGAGGGAGGTTTTAAAGTCATTGATAAGAACATTTTGAGAAGCTTTAACTATGAACACACGAAAAACAATGGGTGTTTTTTTTTTTAAATAGGTGTTACAATCAAGGTTGACTAGGTTGAACACTTTGAGGATTCGTCGGAGCAACTCTAATGTAAACGTCATCAAAAACCACCTGACGTTGGTAAAGGAGGTGCACACCTTTCATTCGGATCCAACTTTGCTCAATTTAGAGGCCCATAGCTTCACATTCATTTGTTTAAAGGTGCAAATTCAATCAACCCAGAATCTAAAAATGCAAGGAAGCTGATCAGGGGCAAGATATTAGAGACTTCTATGGAAGAATTAGAGTGTAAACAACCAGTTTCATGGCCATGAGGTTGTAAATGGGGTGTTTCAAAAAATATTCCAGAGTAGTAGGCATTAGATTATATTATTCTAGGGTTAAATTAGTAATTTCATTGTAAAAAATTACAAATCTAACCTATATAATTTGTAAGAGATAATTGTATCATAATAAAAAGACCACTTCACCTCTAAAATCTAGTTCAAAGAGTTTTTCTATTTAGGGCATTTTGTAATTATACTATTAAAATGAATAGTAATCCAAGTCTTAATGAAAAGTAACTTTTCTAAAAAAAAATAGTTTTTTTAATCATTAAAAAAATAGTACATGTTCAAGATAAATGGTGAGGTTGAGTTTTTGGTCTTTTGTCCAAAAGCTAACCTTAATCTATTTAATAACCAAAATTTAGTTATGGAATTTGTCATATATCTAAAATCTCAAAACCTAGAAAAGCTAGTTGTGAAATTTTTGCATAATATTTTTTTCAATTCTAATTTTAATAACTCATTTAAGGGAACACATGTTCTTTAACCTTTATCATATGTACCATCATAGTTAATCTACCCTACACCTCAAAACATTCCTAATTTTTGTTTGAGCTTATAACTAGTTTGTATATCCACGCAAACCAATGCTTTTAAAATAATATAAAAAAATATCTAGGTCTTAGAGAATTCTTTAACATTGTTATTAAACTTAAAAATACAATCGTTTTGAGAAAACAAATCATCAAGATAAAATTTTCTATTAATATATCTCGTTTTTATTTTAACAAATGTGATATTTTCAACTTGAATCATTTTTTTGTTTTAAAAAATATTTTATCATTGTTAAAGCAAAAAAATTATTATATTCATATTTTATGTGTGATTGAAAGTTTTTTTAAAAAATTTTAAATGTGATGGAACATACATTTATTAACAATATTCTAAAAGGCGTGAGGAAAGTACTGTAGCTTTCCCATGCCTTTTAGACTTTCCCCATTATTAATATATTATATTATTATATTATAATTATTATTATTATATTTTAGACTTTCCCCATTATTAATATATTATATTATTATAATTATTATATTATAATAATAGTTATTATATTATAATTATAACATACACTAAAAAGTATCGGTGTTTGCGGTCCATAGTGAAACACTAAGTTGTCTTTTGTTTTTAGTTTTTTTTCCTGTTTTTTATGCCTTTATGGGTTTTTTTTTTGCTTTTTTCTTTGTGTTTAATTTTTTTTTGAATTTTTAGTTATCAGTGTCGAATTTTTTTTGTTTAATTTAGTTTGTTAATGTTAAATTTTTTTATTTTGTTATCAGACTTTCATGACATGGATCCCGGTTTTGACGGGTTAACCTGGTTTGACGAGTTAACCCGGATTTTTTTTCTTTTTAATTAATTTTTTTCGTTTAGTTTAGTTTGTTAATGTTAAATTTCTTTCTATTTAATTATTAGACTTTCATGACATGTATCCCGGGCTTGACGGGTTAACTTGGTTTGACGAGTTAACCCAGTTAATTCTGGGTTAACCTGTCAATTTTTTTTCTATTTAGTTATCAAACTTTCATGGCATGAATCCCAAGTTTGACGGATTAACCTGATTTGAAGGGTTAACCCAGTTAATTCAGATTTTTTTCTTTTTCTACATTAGTTTTTTTCTTCATATTGGTTTTTTTTCTTTATTTTTTTCTTTTTAATTAATCTATTTAATTATCACACTTTTATGACACGACCTTATAGCCAAACCTACATCCAATGCTCTTGGATCCGGTGTTGCAGCCAGACTCACTTAAACTTAAGTCATGTAAGTTTAATATTATTATTAATATTATAAATATTATTCTTAGGTCAAGTGTTGCAGCTAGACCCAAGACTTTTGGGTATATCTTTGCAGAAAAACCTAACACTCTTACATCTGAGCCTTTTTTTATATTTTTTATGCAAGAAAAAAAAATTAACCCATGTCGTATGCCTCTGTTTTTTTTTTTTCCTTTTTAAGCCTTTTACTGTGGACTATAAGTGCAGTCTACAGTGAAAGAGCTTATGCCTTTAATTTATTTTTTTGTCTATAATTTCTTAATATTAAATTTTTTCTGTTTAATTATCAGACTTTCATGACACAGATCTCATGTTTGATGGGTTAACCTAGTTGATTCATATTTTTTTTCTTTTTCTTCATTAGTTTTTTTTCTTTTTATAGGTTTTTTCTCTTTGCTTTTTCCTTTTTAATTAATCTTTTTTTTAATTTAGTTCATTAATATTAAATCTTTTTTTCTATTTAGTTATCACACTTTCATGACATGAATCCCAGGTTTGACGGGTTAACCTGATTTGGCGGGTAACCTAGTTGAATCAGATTTTTTTTCTTTTTTCTCATTAGTTTTTTTCTTTCGATTTCCTCTTTTAATATTATATGCAGTCCACGGTGAAAAGGTTGATGCCTTTGGTTTTTTTTCTTTCTTTTTTTTTTCTTTTTATGCTTTTTTTTCTTTTTATACCTTCTTCTTTTTTTTAATTAATTTTTTTATTTAGTTTATTGATATTAAATTTTTTTCTATTTAGTTATCAGAATTTAATGACACGGATCTTAAGTTTGATGGGTTAATTCAGTTAATTTAGATTTTTTTCTTTTTCTTCGTTAGTTTTTTTCTTCTTATAAGTTTTTTTCTGTTATTTTTTCTTTTGAATTAATATTTTTTTTTATTTAATTTACTTCATTAGTATAAATTTTTTTCTATTTAGTTATCGGTTGATGCCTTTTTTTTTTCTATTTATTATCTTAGGTTTGGCTAATTAGAGAAATGTTTTTTTCTTTTTGCTTTTTTGCTGTTTTTATGCCTTTGACTGTGGACTGCACGGTGCAATCTACAGTGAAAAGGCTGATGCCTTATGTTTGTTTTTGTTTTTGTTTTTTTCATTTTTAATTAATTTTTTTGTTTAATTTAGTTTGTTAATGTTCAATTTTTTTTTTCTATTTAGTTATCAAACTTTCATGACACGGATCTCGGGTTTGACGGGTTAGCTCAATTAATTCTGGGTAACCCATCAATTTTTTTTCTATTTCGTTATCAAACTTTCACGACACGAATCCAAGGTTTGATGGGTTAACCTGCTTTGAAAGGTTAACCCAGTTAATTCGGATTTTTTTCTTTTTCTTCATTAGTTTTTTTTCTTTTTGTTAGGTTTTTTTTAATTAATCTATTTAATTATCACACTTTTATAACACGACCTTGCAGCCAGACCCACATCCAAAGCTATTGGGTCTGGTATTGCAGTCAGACCTACTTAAACTTGAGTCATGCAAGTTTAATGCTATTATTAATATTATAAATATTACTCTTAGGTCAGACATTGTAGTCAAACCCAAGACTCTTGGGTATAGCTTTGTAGAAAAACTTAACACTTTTAGATCTTAGCTTTTTTTAATATTTTTTATGCAAAAAAAATTGACTCGTGACATCACGAGGGTCATGTAACTAGTTCATAGTTATTAGACGTGGTCTAAAACCTAGGTCACAGATTAACTAAGTTGACGCATATCTATTTGAAAATGATATTGCTCTAGAAAAAAAAATCTAAATTGTTTTGCACAAAACTTTTTAAAAAATCCTAGAGTTGAATGAAACACATCTCACAAGGATAATTCAAGTCAACTTACCTAATCCAAAACTTACAACTTGCTCTTCATCGATTCCAAGTTGGGTTTACAAATTATATTAAAAACTAAACAAATTTTATAATTACACATGTATTTAATGCATATAACCAAATAAGAAAGTCAGAGACTTGAGTTAATCTAGAAGGCTTACTCAGGAGATTGGTGAGGGGAGGCCTCATTCTTTGTCCAAGCATATGGGATGTTTTGCTTATTTTAAAGTACATTTATTTTTGTATTTTAAAAATATTTTTAAAATATTTTGATTTTTTTTATTTTTATATTTACTTCAAATTAATTTTTTTAATTTTTTTATATCATTTTAATATATTGATATAATAATAAATTTTAAAAAATAAAAAAATATTATTTCAAAATATTTTTAAATAAAAAAAATCTTAAAAAATAACTATTATTATTACAGTAATAACCGGCTATTAGTGAATTAATACATATGGGCTTACGTGGAGGGATAGTAGCCCAAAGATGACTACATTAGGTATAGGCGTGATTAAGCCGTCTAACCTCGAGGCCGAAGCCGAAGCCGAA
>Ga0325404_1002899_pt1 | contig 18302 bp, 16 predicted proteins | sample PopdelMetagenome_18_FD_205664 | JGI IMG/M metagenome (GOLD analysis project Ga0325404, IMG submission 205664) | Populus deltoides microbial communities from Bellville, Georgia, United States - Xylem-Control-R1 | ecosystem: Host-associated > Plants > Phyllosphere > Stem > Wood/Secondary xylem... | reverse complement strand
GAAATTAAGGTGTTGTTCTCGCACTATATAGTTTATACGTACATTACATATAATAGGATGAAGGTAAAAGGTAATTACGAAACCTAAATGGAAGAACAAATCAATGTAAATTGATGATCTCACAAACCAATAGAACAAATATATGTGGGAATTGGTGAAGTCATGAATGACATATCCTCTACTTCCTCTCTTCGTTATTTAATACAAAAGGAGCCTAATATATTATAGAAACGTACATCTATCTTATCCACATGTATAACAGTGATGCCAATTTTTCCATTGTTTTTTCTTGCCTCCTGATAGCTTGTGTTCCAAGGGTTGATCTCATAAGGTGCTTGTGCTCTGTGCAAGGCATGCATGAGTCCTATGAGACATTTGTTTCTCCCGAGCACGAGCTTGCCCAATATATTATTCATGTGCATGAGCTTGTCGCGTGGAGGCAGGCAGCCTTCTCATTTCCAAGCCAAGGATTCTGAAGAATTTGAAGGAGATTATTTTAATGATATAATCTAAGACTTCTGGCTATCGCAAAGTCAAGGTTTCTAGAAATCTTCTCAGGCCCAAAAATCTTCTCAGGCCCAAATAAGTGATCTTAGAAGTAGAGATTCATGTAAACATCGTCTTGATACATAAAATCATACTGTAGCTAGCTGGTAAAATCACTTGCCATGGAACCCAGGAGAAATTTAAGCCCTATAGTCCCATACCATCTAGAAAGAGGCAAATTCTAGATGCTATTCGTTTGGTCTTTTTTAATGGGGGGGCAAAGGCAATGTCTTTGATTAATGACCCGAAGAAATTGAAGTTTTACCTCCTCGATGCATGTATACTGGTGCAGTAGCTGACTCAACTAATGACATTGTATTTACGACCCTTTGGCGACAGTTTATGCGAGTTGGGGATTTTTAGCGACGAAGGTCACTAAAGACAGAATTTGGCTTGAACTCTGTTGAAGCATTCGGACGGCAAAAGCACTCCCAATCCCACCGCAATGAATGAAAATCATCAAAAACCAAAAAAGACAACATGAAAACGATTATTTTGATCAGCAACCATTCCTGGCAATGTCGCCCCTACACTGATTACTATCTGTGTTTTCTTCATCTTTACCAAGCTGAAACTGAATGAGGAAAGGCAGATTTCTTCAGTAGGTAAAAAAAATACAGTTAAAGGTTGCAAAACTCTCAAAACAAAATTGCACCTCCAGGGAGGAGAAAAGAAGACACATTCTTCCATGGAGTTTTTTTTCTCGATACAGAAGTGAAGAAACAAAAATCAACATCGAAATCTCCAAACTACATTCCCTAGAATAATTTCGTTGTACAAATGCCGGCAGCTCACTCTCGTGATTGCACTCGTAGTTTGCCAGATCACCAACAAGGCAATAAGCACCTTCCAAAATCTCAACAGCTACATTCCCTACAATAATTTCATTGTACAGATGCCGCCACCTCAATGAGTTATCGCTTATCTGAATGCAAGATGTTCAGTGCCGGCCTCTTCTACCCCTCCCCCTACTTCCTCCTCTTCTATTACCTCTAAACCCTGATCTGGCTGACTTCAGCCCTAATGACTGGATTCCCCTCCTCTTCTCACGCTGCATGTCTTTGTCCTCCCCATCCTCTTTGTACGTGGCTGAGCTTCGTGTAGTGAAGGAAATTTCACGAGATCCTCCTGGTCCAAACTTTATGTTATTTCGGGCAGAGGTCAGCAGATTATCTCCAAGAGCTGCAGCTCTCTCTCCCAGAGGAAGAGAGTCCTCATCTGCAAGAGATTCCCGGTTCCAGAATGCCTCGGCATGCCTCTCATCCTTTACTTCATATAATCTAGAGATTTTAGTAAAAACAGAATCAGTAAAATAGAAGCAACAAATTTTTTTGAAAATTAGGTTATAGAACCCTAGCTTATTCATTTATCCTACAAGATTTCCTCTCAACCCATACACAAGCATGCATGTGCATGCATCCATACACAACTATTCATGCAACCACAATGCTGAAAGAAGGTATTCCCTCTGAAGATCACAAGCACCATAACCACACAAAACAGAGGTTAAAGTTACCTTGGTTTCTTTTTTAATTTTCTATTTCCATTGCTGTGTTCATCTCCAGATGACTGAGATGCAGCCGAGTTATCAGAATCACTCAAGCTCTGATCTTCATCCTCCGTCAGAAGTTCAAAATGCTCCGCCACCAAAGAAGGTTGCTTCATGGAAGCCATGGGATGTAAAGCCAAATACTCTGTTGAATTCTCATCAATCTCAAAGTCCTGTACAAAAGTAATAGTGGAAAGGAGGATGTACAATGTCTGGTAAGAGCCTCGAAAGAACAAGAAACCAAAATGAAACGAGTGGCAAATAAACAGGCTGCTGTTATATAAGATACGACAGACTAAATAAATGACTTATAATTCTCAGGCAACATTGGGGTGGCATTTCTTTGAAGAAAGAAATTAGACTTTTGCCACAAATCAATTTCAAGCTATGAGAAATCAGTGGTTAAAAAGTAGATTGTTTTTCCTTGAGATCACCAAATTCTAGTGGTATTCGACAGTAAGTCCTTTTCAGAGCTTCATGAAGCTATGATTACTTGATAAACATTAGCCACTTTTATGCTATGAGTGGGTCACCATGAACACCAGAACAAATATCAACCATTAGAACTGCAAATTTGTAATAATACCTTATCTTCAAAAAGTGCTTTAAATCTCTCATCTTCAAAAATCTCAGGGCCAAGTCCTTTCTTTTTCCTTGATGCTTTCTTGGTATCGTTTTTATCAGCCTCGATCTGTTCAATTTCAGCTTCTTTTTCAATGACACTGGCTGCAAGTTTACGGTTAACCTTCGGCAATTTTTTTGGAATCTGCAGGAACAATATATTGTGAGAATTTAATCAGGTAAAACTAGAAACAGCCCCATTGCATCCAATACCAACCCTGATAAATATGCCAGGCTTTAAACAAGTAAATTCATTTTCACTGGTTAACAATTTAGTTATTGATCACTCTGAAGTACACATGTTTGTGAGAGAAAGGGAGAGGGAGAATCCACATTCCAATATAAACTGTAAATGGACAAAAAGAAAATTCTATAAGCAAAACTACCCATTTCACTCATCCAGTCATCTTTAATGAAGGATCTACGGTGTCTAGCAGTATAGCCACTCATTGCATAAGCCAACATGCCGAATGGCATCATCACTAAATGTAGCAGTGTTACAATGTTGGTACCTCCTTTTATATGATCAATGAGTATTATCAATAATACATTTAAGTTGATCATAAAAAAAAAAAATGGAACATTTAAGTCAAGAATTATCTACCGTGTCAAGAAGAGAATGCTAGGGAATAAAAGATAAACCAGCTTCACCATGTCATAACACAAGCAATCCCATCTTAGGAGAAACCAGAAAAATCAATTAGAAAATTTGCATGGAGGTCTAGGACAAAGCATGTGACTACCTTGAAGAATTCTTGAGGTTAGAGGTTGGAGACAGTCAAAGCAGACTAAATATTGCATGCAGGTCTAGGACAAAGCACACACAAGAGCTCATGCACATGTGCACACACAATAATGGGCAATAAAAAAAATAAAATCTCCTAACTGGGTGACGGGATGCCAGAGGTAAACAATAGAGAGAAGTTATTTGTTATTTAAGTTCTCACCGTAATCCGAGACACAAATTGTTCTTCCAATTTCTTCTGCGTCTGCTGCTCTCTGTAAGTTTCATATTCAAATGGTTCCGTGTATTGTTTTGCCTGCATAAAAATATGCATGAGTAAATGACAAAATCATAAAAAAAAAAAAAGATTTAGTGGTTACAGCTTCACTAGTAGATGTCTCAATCATAGCTCAACTAAGCACAGATAGAGTTAACTCGAAAAAGCCTTTAGTTACAAAAGTAGACACCTCAAAAGATAGATGTTGTTGCCAATTGATCCCTTAGACTTTTAAAATTGGAAGTCATTAGAGAAAAAAATTACAACATCACTTGATTTTGGATAAAAATACAAAGCAGGAAAAAGAAACAGAGAGAGGCCAGCTCTTTCTGAAATTTGCAAAGATGTCTGAAACTCTGACCTAATGCTTGTGCTTCGTTGTATTTCTTTGTTTTGGCACTCAAACTGTTATTCAGCGCTCAATATATAACGTTTGTCAATCACTAATGCATTTAACAATCAACTTTCCTAAAACAATGTTCCACATATAACACAAAAAGAGCATGTATGTAACCATATTCACCTTCTTATATAATTTATAATCAATAAAGAAACCATGCATAGAGGCTCTTAGAAGATTGGTGCCAATCAGACTTGTCAAGTTCAATTTCTCAAGATCTTCTTTTGTCAAAAATTTGAAATTATCATATATGGTTGTTTGCGCATCCTCCTCCATCTCTTCCTGAAGAAACAAAAAAACAGCATCAGCACTGTAACAGAAACATCCTAGTACCAAAGATCAATGAAAAATTAAAGTCACACCGTTAGATTTTCGATACTAGGCAACCACTTTGGAGCAGGTCCCAGAGAAGGTATAAAGTAAGATGGTATCTGGCTGCAGTCCAGTGCCAGGAACATTAAGCCGCTTTTACTGAAAACACATATATCATTTATTGTTCCAGCAGTAGGTTCAATGCTTGTCATGCCATCTCCCTGAACAGAATGAAAATACATCAATAAAAGCCAAAAGATTAGTAAGGAAATCACTTTCTCACTGTCAATTGAGGGAAATGTGGATCCAGTACGACGGTAGGAAATATTTTAACTGACTTCCAGAAGATATTCGCACTTTATTTGGACTATTTCAAGAATAATAAGTTGTGACTCCATACTTTTTTCATGCTGCATGCACCTCTCAACAACAATGAGACCATGAAGATGGTTTCTACTTTTTCTTGGGTGCATATATAAAATTTCAAATCTCTAACTTGCCACTATCATTCATCAGTATAGCCAGTAATTGATGTATCACAAACTTAGACACTTTTTAGCTTTTTTACTTTCGTTCTTTTGAGGAGACAAGTTCAGATTTGAATACAAGCAAGCTCATAGCACAGCAAGTTTTTTTTTCTTTTAACAAGTGAGAAGGGAAAAATTAAAAAGAAAAACGTTGTAGAGACAAATGATGATCTTACAGAACATCATCCACTTGGAAAATAAAACCATGATGGCCAAGTTATCAGTTAAATTTAAGTCAAGCCTAGAAACAATCATGCCCACTTTCTCATGGGGTGAATAACAAAGCATCTTACTATTAATAAGTTTTTTCAACTTGATTAATTAAAAAGCTAGGAGAAAAGGTGGGTTAGTCTTCACCGTCTCAGGGTCCCATATTCTAACAACATGTTTATCTGTAGTAATAAGCTTCTGTCTTTCAGAATTAAGAGTACGATGCCACTTGATGTCCAATATTGCACTGCCATACCTGCATTATAATAACAGAGTTTCAAAGCTGCAATAGGCCAAAGAAAAAAGGACAATAAATATTCAGAAACACATTAACCACAGAGTATGGAAGGCTTACATATGGTCCTTGACTCGCATGGGATGTGAGGATCTCAAGTCATAGAGCAGAACCTGCATAATGAACAGGATTATGACTGCTTTGTACAATAGAGTGATATCAAATGACATATTGAATCTGCAAATTGACTAAAAAAGCATGTATACATGAAAACATTTGCAACCATTGAAAGGAAATAGTGTTCATCTAAAGGAAACAGGGAACGCCTAAAGATATTTTTGCCAAATTTTTTTGAAAGATCATCTTTTTACTGTAAAATACGTACATATTATTAGAAAAGAAATATAAAAGGAAAGGGAAAAAAAAGAGCCACAACAAATACAAGGTATCCACCATGTCAACTTACAAGAAAAAGGTGATTGCTTGACTTGTGTTGGTCCAATAGGAGACTCAATTATGTAAAATATTAGAAAATATTTTATTTAATGCATTTCTACATTTCTTCCCTTAGTAAGATGTTATCTTTCAAATCATAGACCTAAAAGTATCGAATTCATTTCCTACGTCCTTAACAGAATGGTTATTTCTTACAGTTTATCTTATCTCACTTCATTGTCAGTCATCATTAGTAATTATGCGCAAGGTCTTTCAAGCATATCAGTCCACAAACACTGCCACCCCACCAAACCCTCAAAAGAAAAAAGAAGACCTGAATTCTGCTTGGTATCTTGCTGAAGATGCGTTAAGTTTTTACATCCTCCACCCTTTAAGTGCTGTTTGGAAAGCCCAGGTTTTAACACAGTGAATAAACTGCCAGCATGCATCAATTCATTTTCATTATGTTTTTCTAGCGCCACAGTAACATATCGCACCAGACACACACACACTAGTGATTGGTCTTGCCCTAGTATATTATTGCAATTATTGACACTTGGTTCATCCTTGAGAGCCTTCCATTAATACTATAAATGGTACACAACATTCCTAGTATAATTCAAGAGACTACTCACCCGACTGAATCCTGCCCCCATATCTTTTGTAATGATTACCAAGCCCAAACCATAAATCCCTTTGAAACAGAATTTGAAAAAAGAAATAGATATATATTATTTATATTCATAACCAGGCCACCCATCCCTCCCAATACATCCCCACTTTCTTAAGGTAAAGTCAACAAGCACCAAAAAAATACAATGTCTGAGATCTATGTAAAACAGCATAAGGTTGAAAACATGAATTCATCACAAACTTCAAATGAAATCTCATGATTTGCTGTGAAAAGCATCATACCTTTCCACCACTGCTTCCAACAGCCATGGTGAAACCCCCATCTTCATCAAACTTTAATGCAGTGACCTCCTAAAAATTGAGACAAAACTAAGAGCATTTTCATGAAAATACATGGATAGAAGAGATATGTAGTCCATGCAAAATTTGCACAGAAATGTACACTTCATGATAAATGCAAGTAAGAATTACTCATTTGCTATTCCTCTAAAAGTGAAAAACGTATGAAAACAAATTCCTACTGCAAAATATCCACTGCCATGTCCTTACTCCCTTCCCACCCCTGAACAACAAAATGAAGGATGGAGAGAGATCAAGAAAGTGGACAAAATGAAAGTACAAAACAAAATAAAGGCCCAAAGCTGACTCAAAAACCCTCCTAAGCCGCTATTGACTCAAAAAAAACCCAAAGACCTAACCTGGTTTTGAAACAGATATCCAGTCTCATCAAGGCATGAGCTGCAGACTGGAGCCAACATTTAACTCTCACATCTTTACAAATATGTATTCATAACAATTGCAAGAAAATCTTCTTTCCATCTTACCAATAAGAACCAAATTAATAGAAATTGATTTCAAATACATGAATAAAGAGAAAGAGTTACCTCGTTAATATCACCACCATGTTCAACAGCATTAATTCTACCAATTGAAGATTTTGTTCTCATGTCAAAACATTCGACAGCACCATCATCACCACCACAAGCGACAAGTCCATGAAGCTTGCTGAAATTGAAGATAAAGCCACCTCAGTCTTGGTTAAGCAAAGGTTTACAGGCAAAAATATCACACATAGAACTTTTGTTTACAATTCCAATAAGATTCACCACCAACCTCCGACAAACTACATTTAGACCTGGTGATTGTGTTCTGAGGGGGGAGAGAAATTGCCCCTGTGAATAAGAGAAGTTAATAATTTCAGCACCAATAAACATGAAGAACAAGTTATGTAGTAAATTGTTGACAAGATGCTTCGCATAAGTGCCACCACATACACAAACAGAAAGAGGTACAAGTGGTTGATAAAATTCCAGGACTAACACTAGGTTAGAAATACACAAGGATATGCAATCTAGAATGAATTTGAAAGGAGGATGAACCCCACACATCCCCTCTCTCTTCAAGATTGTGGCAGATATATGCAAACAATTCGTTGACAGGAAAAAAAAAGGCTTCAGTAATTATTAGATCCTCCACAAGTTTCTTCATTTTTTCAACACACACACATATTTTCTTGATCAGTTAATTTTGGGGGGCTCAATTGATCCATGTTTGGTTTTCTAATTTATTTTCCATGCTGAGTAAACACGATAATGACTTGTGGGTGATACAGCCAATTTTCTTATTTCTTTTGACCATCCTTTCCATCTCTTGGACATGCATAAACAAATACCTTCACAAGCAAACTACGAGAAAAGGGTGATACATGAATCCCATCTTGTTCGGGATTGAAACTTCTTTGGATTGACATGGATATAAATAAGATGCTCTCACAACATAACAAGATCTTAGTTTCCGCATCAAAAAAAAAAATAACGGTTCATATGCGTAAACAGAACAGAAAAAAAGGTTTCCAACTAAGAATAAAAGCTTAAGGTGAAAATCACTTTAAAAAGTGGCAATTTTCATTTAACATTGAAAGATGCAAATTAATCAATTGAATACCTTTTCTAAATTAATCCGATATAAATCTGAAGATGAGGCAGCACAGAGCAAGTCACAAGACCAACAATCATACGCCATATCCCTTCCCATTCTGTAAAACACAGACATACAAGTGTAAAGGTAACTCACAATACATAGATCCAATGAGAAATTGTATAATGCAGCCAGGTGAGTGCATTGTGTATTCAAAGCACAATAGCAACTCAACCCATCAGATACCAAGAAACAACAAAAAGGAAGAGAATTACAGCAAAGAGAGTTTGCTATGTTCAATTTGAGAGATGCTTAATCAGGGAATATTGGCGCAGGTACTATTTAACCAATCCTTTGAGAAGAGATGACACTTAGAAAAGAGGTGACCCATTCCAAGGAAAGAACTCAAGAAGAGCAACTGGATATCAAATTAAGGCTCAAAAAAATGAACTGAAAAGTAGAGTTACTAATCTGTAATCAATTGAATAAAAGTGGTTTTCCTAGACCTGGCATTATGATTCCTAAATAAATGTTCAACTGTCATATCAAAGAACCCATTGAGAAAGCATATGAATTAGCTAAGGGAGGCTTAACGCCAACTAATCCACTGTTTTCAGTTAGCAAATGTTGCACCGATAGATTGATGGTTGACTGACTCTCCTTTTTGTGATCTTACTTCTATTCTTTTCACAATTGATACATCTTTTATTTAAAAAGGAAGAGACTTAAGCACTGCAGGGGACTCATGCCGACACCAAACTTGCCCTTATTTGCCTTGTTTTTTCTTTCACTTCCTGCGAACAGAGCCAGTCTCTTGTATCTTGTTGCTTGAGTGAACTCTTCTCATCTAAAAGCATAAATTACTCCAACCTAAAGTTACATACTGCAACCAATGCGTAGTACAAAATTAATCCACAAGGTTTGGGGGTAAGAGTCAAACAATGAATTCAACATTATCCTAGTTGGATCTTCACCTGTATTTCCCTCTATGATCTCCCGTGGCACTCATGTACAAACCATGAATAACTTATTCACTAAAACATTGGGCATTACCCAAGAATCACATAACCTTCGATCTAGTCTCAGTAGAGAATTTCAGGTTAATTCTTTCATCAAAACGAGCTTTCTAAGTTCTCGAAAGCTTCAGTGTGTTTCAAATTCTTCAAGATTATTTCATCACCATGCAATGAGCAAAAATGTTTGGTACTTTTAATTGATTGTGAATCACCTAAAATCAGACTCCAACTTTTGGCAGAGCTTAGAAAACTCTTTCCTCTTTCAGTTTCACATCAAACAGAAGTCCTCGGTATGCTGTCAGCAACAATGCTAAGTTTGTTCCGCACTTCTCATCATGGTTCATAGAAATCAACTAAGCAATACACAAATCAGAATAGATGCCAATAAAGGCTAAATCAACTACTTGCCTCCTGACCTCGAACCCCCTCTACCTCTAGGCATCATATTGGACCAACCATTAAATAAGCACAACATGAAACATAAGCACAAATACTGATAAAGCATTGATCTAAACCTTGGAATTCGCAAAGTGTAGTGTTTCCCATATTTCGCATGCAGGCAAACAGAACGATCAGCACATAAAAATGCAAGCTTCGAATAGTCATCATCCAATATCTGCACAAAAAATGAAAAAATTATTGCCTCACTAGTGCACTAGAAATCATGGTAAAACTCTGAAGCCCCCTCCCCACCACCTCTTAAATCTTGCAAAACAGCCACAAAGTGAAGATCATGACAGTTGCCAATGCAATCAAGAGTAAAATACATACAAAATATTTTCATAAAAACAGTATAATAAAACTTCAGAAAACCTGAAAATCAATTATCTCAGAATCAAAGTGTCTTTCAAACTTCAATGCGAACTCTCTTAACTCGTACACTTTGATTTGTGGTGGGTGTATTCCTGCATTTTAGTTAAATAATTAGCAAACCATGTTGCAGATACAACCACTACCCTCAAAAAAATTCTCATACAAAACAAAACTAAAAAGCTAAAAGATCATTTACCTGATGCAATAAGAAATTCTCCATCTGGGGTCACCTTAATTCTACTCGTAGCGGTTGGAAATGTTAAATCCTGAACCAACTCTATCTTTTGCTGATAATCTTACAAACAAAACAAAAAACTCAGCATCGAAAAACACTTGTCATCAATAATGTGCCAATATCATAAAAATAATCTCACTGCCCCAGTTTATTCACTTTTCAAGCAGTTAGGAAAAAAAAATCAATGTCCTCTTCTGTTTTCGAATCTGAAATTGCATAAATTGTAAACTAATTAAAAAAAATTATTCACTCTGCTGCATAAACCCTTAATCTTCATTGTAAATCAATAATAGAACTTAGGGTTTAAGCTAGGGTTTAACATATACAATGCAAAACTTATACTTGAAAGCTAATAAATAACAACAATTCAAAGCAAAAAAAGAAAAAAAAAGAGTACTTTTATCTTTGCGAGAAGGACGTTGCTTTTTGGAGCCAACCCAAGAAGCAGGATTACGTTGCTGTGAAGAAACCATGTATATCTTCACTCCATTTATCGACGTTGATTTCAATCCGCTACCTTTCGTTGCCATTTTTGCTCTTCTCTTAGCTTTTGCTTTTGGGGCTAAACCAGTACTGCGAAATCAAACAGTTTTTGCTTAATTATGTGTTTTTCTACTTTAGCTTTAGTTTTAAGCAACTTTTTGAGGCGGTGACGGCGGCTAGCAAGCACTGCTTTCTTGAATGAAGATGGTGGTTGCTGCTGCTGGTGGCTTGCAGGTTTTTTAGGTTCTTGCCGTGGTGATAGTCGGTTTTTAAAATATAGGGATGTTTGGTTTTGTTGACGTAGGTGTTTTGTCAATAGTTTATAAACTCGCCTGTGGTCGACCCGGTTTAAAACCTAGATTTTAGATTTTGATCGAGTTATTGATTAATTTAATTTTTATTTAAAAAAATATATATTTTTTTAAAAAAATCAATAAATTATAACTGAATTTTTAACCAAATATTATCAAGTTAAGCCAAGTTTTTAACAAATTACCTAAATTTTTTCTTTTCTTTACTTTTTTTTCTTTTTTTACTCAGCATGTTCCAATCCTAGATAAAGATTTTTTCTGGTTTCAACTCTAAATCAACCTATCAAGCTAAATCGATTTTTAAAACTAGTTTAATGCTGGGTAAATTGTAAAGTACAAAGTAGCCCTAGGTCGAGTTTGGTTAAAGATAAAATAAAAAATCTAAAAATAAGTCTATTTATCATAAAGTTTTAAAATAAATTTATAATTTTGTAAAATAAAAATGATAAAAATATATATATTGTCTTTATCTTATTAGTGTTTTAGATATAGTTTTTAGACTCGATCCGGTCTAAGACCCGGGTTTCGGGTTTTGACCGGGTCACCTGGTCAATTTTTTTAAAAAAATCAAATTGACGTTGTTTTAGTAAAAAAATAAAAGTCAACGGGTTATAACCAGGTTTTTGACTGGATCTTGTCGGGTCAACTAGGTCGTTAGGTCAGCGGGGTCATACCACTTTTTTCTTTTCCTGTTTTTTTTCAACCCGTCCCGATTTCAATCCCAAATCGACCTGTTGAATCGAACCGGATTTAAAAACTATGGTTTTAGGCTTCTCTTCCAATATTACATATTCTTATTATTATCTTTTTGAGATGAGCTCCTTTATGTGATTTTGGACAGGATTTTTTTTATTACGTTAAATAATTAAATTAGCTGAGAACTATTGACACAGCTATGCTCTTATTGGCATGATATATTTTAGGTACAAAAAAGAGTGTATAGATCATTTTATAACAAAATAAATATTGATTATATAGATTGGTTATTAGGGTTTCAGATTCATAGGTGAGAAGGGAAAAGAAAAGGCAAGTATTGATACTAGCTAGTATCACTCCAAACACAATTACTTAATACATCCAAAATAAGAATTAGGGTCACCTCCTTCACTATTAACATGAATAGGGAAGAAGATGGTCTCTTTTTTTCCTTTTCTTTTATTGCATTCTCTTCTTTTTTTCTTTTTAATTTTTTTAATTTTATTATTTATTTGATTTTGAATTTATCTTTATAAATTGTTTTGTTTTGTTTTTTTTATGAAGTGATCATTATTTTAAATAAACATCATAATATTGTATTTGTGTTTGGTTTTACGAGTATTTTTATTATTATTATATAATTAAATAAAAAATAGTTTTTTTAACCAAAAAAAACAAGAATTTCTATGATTATTTTGGCCAAGTCGAGCTCGGTTGTTGTCCTAGTTTTCTTCTTGAAGCTGGCTCCATCGCATGACTCCCTAGGTGATTTCATTAATTTCTATGATTATTTTGCATCGAATTCCAGCCAGCGCAAAGAAGAATTCCAATGGTCTAATATCAACCTTCTACGGCTCCTCCCCTTCACTTCAAAAACTCCTCGAACGGGAGTGTCTTCTCCTTCTCAACCACTTTCATTTTTTGCCATCGTACCCCAGTACCGCAACTAGATGGCCATGGACTTGCCTTCGAAGGCAATCCGGGAGCCTTACCAGGCCGATGTCTACCACCAACTCTGTTCAACAGAACTGGTCCAGAAAACTGTTCGAATCATATTGCTGCCCAAGGTTTATAATGTAGCCCAAACCCACTTCAACCCATTTTCAAATAACAATTTGTGAGCCCGAACAGTAAGCCAGGCCCACAACTAAACCCTAAAAATATCTATCCATCTGCTTCCTCTCAGCTGCCTAAGCCCTAATCAAATCCTCATATTTCTCTCTGCCACTTCAACTTTTATCTCAGTGCCTACCTTTTCAATTGGGTAAGGAACTAATATCCTTTCTTTGGATTCTTTGGGGGTTTTCTCGAATTCCTAGTTTGTGTTTTTTCTTTATTGGTTACGTGAGTTGATTTTACGAAGTTTAATTCTTTTCTTTTTTATTTTTTCAGTGTGAAGGCTAGATTTATTGCGAGTGAAGAAAATGGTGAGGCCTTATGGTAAAGGGCACAAGAGAAAGAAGAAAGGGGAGAGGTATGATAAAGAAGAAGATGAAGTGGAAGATAAACAAGTTGAAGAAGAGAACACTGATGATGAGACTGAAATAAGCGCACAAGATGCTGAAGAAAAAACAGAAGAGGAAAGAGAAGAACTACCAGAATTGGAGGGCATTCCTGTTGGCCCAAGTGCTCAAACTGCCAAAAAACCTGGGGTCATATTTGTGCTGGAAAAGGCATCTTTGGAAGTTGCAAAAGTTGGAAAGGTGTAAAGACTAACTTTTCATTCCAATGCTTGGTTTTTAAGTAACTTACTGGATTCATTGTATGGCTTAGTGTGGATTTTTTATTAGTGATATACAGGCTTGGTGTAATGTTTTGAATTTGGGTTAAGGGTTACAGAGAGTGATTTTTGAAGTCTTTGTTGGGATTTTCATGAAGTGGGGTTTTATCATTTTGTTGGAAGTTTTCATTTTCATCTGACTGGTTTTGTTTGTACAGAATTACCAAATTTTGAATTCTGAGGAGCATGCCAATTTCCTGAGGAGGAATAATAAAAATCCTGCTGATTACAGGCCTGACATCATTTATCAGGTTAGTGTCTTTTATTATTGAAAGCACTTATTCTTCTTCGTTGATTTTCACCCATACCGGTGAAATCTCTAGGTGCATTTTATTTTTTTTTCCTATCCTAACTAGAAGTCAAATTCCTGAGTCATGTTGCTTGTTAGACCAACCCCATGACCGTCTTTCATAAGCAGGTCCAACAGTACCAGAACTAGTCAGAGTATTGTTACTTTGCTTGGCATATGTCACACTTGTGTTAATATCATTGTTGCTAATTCCAGGCTCTCCTATCCATCTTAGATAGCCCATTGAATAAGGCTGGGTGTTTGCGAGCTGTATATGTGAAAACAGATAAAGGTGTTCTTTTTGAAGTTAAGCCATATGTTCGTATTCCAAGGACTTATAAGCGTTTTGCTGGTATTATGTGTAAGTTCAGTGATCCCCTCTGATACTTCTCTACAGTGTTGGTATATAGCGCTTCTTCTTTTTGTATATAGTTTTGTATTTGTTGTTTACCACCCTGTTCAATATTGCAGTGCAGCTGCTTCAAAAGCTTAGTATTGCTGCTGTTGGTAAGCGTGAGAAGCTTTTGCGCGTGATCAAGAATCCTGTAACCCAGCACCTACCTTTAAACTCTCGTAAAATAGGTGAGCTTTAATTTTTATGGTTTTCAAAGTCATGGTATGGTACAGGAGAGATAAAGGTTGCTTGCTGTTGTATCAGGCTTCTCCCATAGCTCAGACAAATTGGTCGAAATGGAGAAGTATGTAGCCGGCGTTGGTGGTGACACTGACCTTGTTTTCGTGGTATGCTAAAAGTAACTTTAGTACTATATATACTCTCTCTGTTGAGAAATTTGTAACCTTTTTAATCTCTCAACAAAATAATTTTCAGGTTGGTGCTATGTCCCATGGTAAAATTGAAAGTGATTATATAGATGATTTTATATCAGGTAAGCTCTTTCTAGATTCATTTCTTTACATCATCTTATGCAGAAATCATGCACAGTAAAAATCAATACTGATTAGAGTCAGTTTCTGATAAAGAATTTGGACCCAAAGTTCATGTAACAAAGAGGAGCAAAATTTTTGCTGACAGCATCAGACCTAAACATATTTCTTAGCTTGAAGCATTCTGTGAAGAGTCTTTCATCAAGACTCCATGCAAATCAATGCACAAGTCATAGCAAATAGGTTAAATCTATTGGTTGGGTATCAATGCAATCGGTTACATGTATAATGTTTTCTGGCATCACTTTAGAACCTCCGAATGTCCTGTAAACGTGTTTGCATTTTAATTGTTGTGAAGCTGAGACATTGTCCTACTGGATATCCTGTCTATATTTGACATCTAGGGTTTTTGAAACAGAAATCCTTATCGTGTATTCTTTCTTTTTTGTCCCTTTCAGTTTCAGAATATCCGCTGAGTGCTGCCTGGTGTATTGCCAGGATATGTGAGGCTGTGTCAAAGAAGTGGCGTGTACTGTAAACTTTCATGTTTCTGGATTTCGACAACGATATCATTGTTTGGTAGTTTATAACCAGTCTTGAAGACTGAAGTACATGTAAACCAAACCGCAGTCCAAAAACAATTTGATTGGCAATTTTCATTTCTTTAGATGTTACATGTTATTCTTGTGCTTTACCAGTAAAGCACCTCAAATTTTTCTTTAGATGTTACATGTTATTCTTGTGCTTTACCAGTAAAGCACCTCAAATTTCTCTTATGATCTGGAAATATCCTTGACCCAGAGCTTAACTAGGTTTGGGTTTGGTCAAACCTAGCGGTTTAATCGGGTGATTTATTAAACTTTAGCAGATTAACTTGAAACGCAGTTGATCTGTTCAAACCTATTTAGAAGTGAAACAACATTGATTGATAAAAAAAAATTAAATTAAAGTAACCCAGCATTCCAACTGCTGGCACTGTAAATACATGTAAATGTTATTTTTTTTGAAGTTTGCCTAAAGCAGTTGGCGTTGTGAAGCAATTCTGCAAGTTAACAGATGATTTTCCGAGGAAATTTTGTAACTATTCGTAAATTTTCTGCTATACACCAGACAAATCATATGTCAGTGTACATTGTGATGTGCTGTATCCTATATCAATAATTTGCTAACATACAAAAATTATAGACAACCATTGTTTCGTTTGGTTGATTGATGATCAGTTTCCCGTTAACGATGCGATTTGCTTCTTGAGGTTGAGGATCTCAATTCCACAGCACGGTAACTGGTTCTTTAGCTTCTTTGAAGCTTCCTCGTACTTACTGTTCAGGAATTCCATTTCATTTATTTTCAGTTTTCTTCTCCGTTTTCAATTTTTATTTTCTAATAAAAAATTGAAAAATGTGTTTATTTGTCAAAAATATTGAAGAATTGTTCCACTAAAAAAAAACCAAAACATCAAGATCAACAACTACTATAAAAGAATCAAAACCATTATTTATAATATAATAGTCATGTTAATCTAATAATTTAACTATAAAAATATTATTTTTATTTTATTTAAATAAAATAAAATTTATCATAAAAAGGCTGTGCCTGTTAACTCCATAAAAAATAGTATTTTATTATAATAAAGATAAATAAATTTATAACATTAACCAGATATACAAATATAAAAGGAAATAATTTTAATGTTTTTTGTTGTTAAGAACATGGTAAAACTGTCTGAGAAAATGATTTTGTCTGGATTGAAGCACAAATCAGGGATACCCTTCCCTTGATTCAAAGGAACTACTAAAAAGTATTGCTGCATGCCTTGAAAAAGAATAAGAAAGAGGTTGCATGCATGAGAAAGAAACATTGGAATAGACAGGCGAGATTTACAAGAGAAATTATCAGGTATTTGACAAAGAAAAGGCTGTTCTTCCCTCACTACCTTCATTTTTATCTGTTCTCATCTTACACTAGTTATTACAGCCGCAGCTTTTTCTTAAATACAGACTACAGTTGAGAACACTATGCACAACCTCTTCCTAAAAGTTTAGGTAAACCTGTACAGAAGGGAAGCCTCTTAAAGATTGTCATGTAAGAAAAACTCTCTCAAACGTGCACGCCTATCCTCTGTGCGACCTGCATTGGCAAAATCCAAAGAGAGAGTTCACACTTTCTGGAAAGCAGCTAATGTTGATGATGATGAATTAATAATAAATGCAAACAATGACAACGATGATGTTCAAAATGGATACCGACTGTATTATGCATAAACAATGGCAAATTGCAACCTGAGTCATGTTTGCAGTAAACCGAGCCCAAATACTATCTAGAGCCACAAAATAGATACTCTAGAAACAAACATATTCGTTGCATGTCAGATCACTGTCCTCGTAAAAGTTCTCAGTCATTATGCCAAATTTTAGCTATATTACCATGAGGATAAATGGGGTTGATTTCCAATTCCCATGCAAATACTGCATTCCTGTCTCCATCTCATTATGAGAGGTTCTAGTAATCAAATACTGTCATGAGATTTGAAACACTGTGAATTCCAAGAAAAAATAATACACTCTCTTCCTCATTGTCGATTTTCTCCTAGTTCTTTATTGATTAGTGAAGCTTACCTCCTTGAAGGAGTGGACATCACTTCCCCAAAGCCAAGCATCGCATCCTGCATCTCTCGCACCCCATATATCATTCCTACGATCATCCCCTACATGCACAGCATCTTCTGGTTTTACTTCCAACAACTCACAAGCTTTTAGAAATATTGTTGGATTTGGCTTCTCCGCTGCAACCTGTTTGGTAAAAGAGAGCAGAATGATTGCCAATACCAAGGAAATTTATTCTTCATCTAATTTGCTTAGCTACATGAAAAGATTCTAAATATAATAGTTGGAATATCACCAAATGCAAAACACTTCATGCATATAATCAATTATAAATGCAACAAAAATGAAACAAAATTCAACTATTTGAAGATCGGATGTTAAGCTTATCTTCCAACAAATCAGTTTCATTCTACTTTAGTTTACATAATAATATGGAAAGAGTCTTATGCCGACAACAGACCTTTGACCCCTTTGAAAATATTCATAAATGAACTATGAGACAAGAAACCAAATCTACAAACATGGACCAACTTTTTCCGAGTTTCTTAAAACCATGAGTAACAGACTACTGATGAGCAACCTGTGCAGAAAAAATCTACAAACATGGTCTTATTAGTGACATACAGCATATGTAAGAAAAAAAATCGTATATCATTCTATGCATTTTTTTCTCGTTTTAGATATACTTCTGTCAGAAAGTAAGAGAAAAGATCTTAATGCATGTCTCTATGCGTGTCATGAAGGGTGTGTGTGTGTGTTTTTTTTTTTTTTTTTTTTTGGGGGGGGGGGGGGGGCAGGTTTTGTT
>Ga0325404_1002898_pt1 | contig 18315 bp, 17 predicted proteins | sample PopdelMetagenome_18_FD_205664 | JGI IMG/M metagenome (GOLD analysis project Ga0325404, IMG submission 205664) | Populus deltoides microbial communities from Bellville, Georgia, United States - Xylem-Control-R1 | ecosystem: Host-associated > Plants > Phyllosphere > Stem > Wood/Secondary xylem... | reverse complement strand
TTTTGGCCATTTAAATCACAAAAATATAAAGAAATTACTGCAATCACCTTCACGACTTCATCTTAATAAAGTTTTTATTTTTCTTTCTTAAGAAATTAAAAAACGGTTATGGCTGTGACCTCAACCAAAATCGAAATATGCTAATAAATTATAAGGGATTTGGCAATAATGAGCTCGTGATGAGCATTTAACATCATCACAGTAAATTGTATTTTATAAGACTATCTCTTTTAGTTTTTGCTAATAATAATTCGCAGGGTCTCCTGATAAAGCTAGAAAAATGACTGAATTATCGACCACAAGGGTAGCCTTTATTAATAATACTAATATTCAACCCAATACTCAAGATCAAGAAAGCAAACCTTCTTCTCTGATAATAATAATAAAAAAAGTCTTCATTTATTTGAGAACGGATGTAATCTCAGATATTTGGTATTTAACAGTGAAGGACTAGCTACGGTAGCCCTAATGCACGCACAGTATATATGGTATAGATATTTTTTTAAAAGGAGGACTGAGTTGATTGTAATAGCAAGAAAAAAAAAAAAAAAAGAAAAAAAAAAGCAATACGACAGGGCTGGACCATTTGGTTTCAGCATGCACACAAGTGTCACGTATACATCTCTCGGGACTAGCATCACCAAAGCTTCTACAAGTTACAACTAGAAATCAAGCGCTCTCTCTGTCGGCTATTTTTTTTTTCCGAGAATGCCAATTTTCGCTCTCTTTATATCTGCGGCAAAACTCGCCGGAGTTCTAGCGACAGTCACCGTCGCCGCCAACGTCTTCTCTTTCTCGCTTTACCGGAAGAAGAACCTCAAACCTTTCAAGTCACCTATCGACGAGTCAGCTGAGATTCTTGCGTCTTTCAATTTAAACGGTAAGTTTTGCCAATTATCTTTAGAATTTCTCAACTTTCCAATCCCTAGATAATTACCGATTTTATTGTTTTCGTGTATCATTTGTAGCTTTTGTTTTTGGTTTTTTTTTTTGTAAGTTCGTGATGAAGTGAAGTGAAGGAGAGCTCGTTGTTGTGATTCAAGCAAATATAGATGGCGAGTGAAGATTGCACTGAAATTGCACAAAAAATAAAGAGCGCTGATTTTTACAATTTTTTTTTAATTACTTATTTTAGCACCTTTTATTTTAAGAAAATGGAGCAATAAAAAAGTTCGTTAATTTTAGTTTATCGTAATATGGATAGAGTTTATACAATTTTAAAATATTAACTTGACAACGGAATTTAGTCGAATCAAATATTTTGAGCGCGCGCGCTTTTATATCTATTATATATAGATTGTTATGAATTTAGAATCCCTCATTGCTTTAACGAGTCTTATGATGTGATTTAGCTCAGCTCACCCAAAGCTTGACGAGTTTTTTTGGGTTGAATATGAGTTCTCTAACATGTACATAGGATTGAAATGATCATCAGACTTCATGCATTATCCATTGGGAATCTTTTGGCGTTGAGAAAAAGACCCAATGATTGGGGGATGAATGTTTAATTGTTCCATATAAATCGGAATTTGCTGGAATGGTGGGTGTGATTACTCTTCTTGCTGGTATGGGATTGGAATTAAGGGGACTTGTTGATTGTAAGAGCATCTGATCAGTCTGGATATGATGAATGGATTTGTAATACCAGTGTTTGTTTTGTGATTTTTGGCAGAAGGAGAAGATGAGTTTTTCTTTGGATTGGCAACCGCCCCGGCCCATGTTGAGGACAGGCTTAATGATTCTTGGCTTCAGTTCGCAGAAGAAAATCCTTGTGACAAATCACAGCCAGACCAGGGCATGGAAACAGCAGATGCGCTGATCGGTTCGGCTGCTGGTGATGGTGGATCTCAGCCAGCTTCTGTGTCTAATAAAGATGTGAATAAGGTGGATATGAAGAAGAGGAAGCCTCTCAAAGTAGCTATGGAAGCCATGATCAGAGGGTTTGAAAAGCATGCAGAAGATGAACTGCCTACGACAAACGAAGAGTGTCATCACAATGTAGCTGCATGGCACAATGTTCCCCACCCGTAAGCCTTCTTCTATAGTACTTTGGAGCAGTGAGCTTTTTTTAGTTTTTGTTTTTTATATTGACATGCAGAGGAAATAACAATATCCATCTTTCTTCTTCCAGTAGCTAACACTTTTCTAATCAGTAATTCCATCTGTAATTTGCATCATTGGTTGTTCACTTGATTAATTGATAGGTTCAATTGATTTTAGGGAAGAGAGGCTGAGATTTTGGTCTGATCCTGATACAGAGCTGAAGCTGGCAAAGGATACTGGTGTTAGTGTCTTTCGAATGGGAATTGATTGGACAAGAATCATGCCAGAGGAGCCTGTCAATGGGCTTAAAGAGACTGTAAGTTATAAGCCGAGTGCTCATGCTAGACATTGCTTTTGATGTGTTATAATGCTTCCTGTTGATGTTTGGATAAGCAAGGAAATTAGTGGTGTAGAATTTGAACTTAATGTTGTCAAAAGAAGCCTTTCTCGCATGATAAGATACCAGAAAAAGTATCCTGGCCCTTAAATTTTTTGGGGGATGAGTTTACATTTCAATTGCATAATCTTCTTTTTTAGGTTAATTTTGCTGCATTGGAGCGATATAAGTGGATCATCACCAGAGTTCGCTCTTATGGAATGAAGGTGATGTTGACCCTGTTCCATCACTCATTGCCACCATGGGCTGGTGAATATGGTGGATGGAAGCTGGAGAAAACTGTTGATTATTTTATGGATTTTACCAGGTTGGCATTCTATTAAGTGGTGGACTACCCAGTATGTTGTACTCTGCAGTTCATATTATTTTCTTCTTTTTTGTTACTAACTGAAACCCTTGACCACTCTGATTCTCTTTTATCTTCTTTAAAAAAAAAAAAAACATGAACAAGAACAAAAACAAACAAAGAGCACTCTTGCTCAAATTACATTCTTGTAGATATAGAAGTTTCTGAATATTCTCTCAGTTTGGTTTAATGGCCATGGCTCAAAATGATGGAATATGCTCCTTGAGTTTGTAAATAACACTTGAATGTGCTCCATCAATGCAGGCTTATTGTTGACAGTGTATCAGAGCTTGTGGACTATTGGGTGATATTTAATGAGCCTCATGTCTTTTGCATGCTTACTTACTGTGCGGGTGCTTGGCCAGGCGGTCATCCTGATATGCTGGAAGTTGCCACTTCTGCTCTACCAACAGGTGTTTTCAACCAGGCCATGCATTGGATAGCTATTGCACACTCAAAGGCCTACGACTATATCCATGGAAAGAGGTTTTTTATTTTCCTCTCTTTCTGAATATTTGTCTGAAGAATTTCCAAAGTTGCACTCAGATATACCACTCACATACGTTATATGTGGTTCATTAAGAAATTATTTGAGCAATGCCTTTATCCCAGTTACTCTGGGTTAGCTGGCTGTTTTGCAATCATGTTTTATATCCCGTCCGAAGTTCTTCTTGGCTTGACTTGCCCTTGCCTACCTAACAGACGAATTATCTTAATTTATTGACAATGCTACTTGCTTTTCTAAATCATTTTTTTTTTTAATTCTGCAGCACCTCATCAGAGTCAATAGTTGGGGTAGCACACCATGTATCATTCATGAGGCCATATGGGTTGTTTGATGTTGCTGCTGTTTCAGTGGCCAACTCCCTCACCCTTTTCCCATATGTGGATAGTATCTCCAATAAGCTGGATTTTATTGGAATAAACTACTATGGACAGGTTTGATACTCCTCTAAACTTTTAATTCTTTGAACAATAACATTCTTACTTGTATAACTAATGGTCAGGAAGTGGTATGTGGTGCTGGCCTGAAATTAGTAGACACCAATGAATATAGTGAATCTGGACGTGGAGTATATCCTGATGGCCTGTATCGCACGCTAATTCAATTCCATGAGAGGTACAAACATCTAAAGGTTCCTTACATTATTACGGAGAATGGCGTTTCTGATGAGACAGATCTGATTCGTCGACCATATATTTTGGAACATTTACTAGCTGTTTATGCAGCCATGATCATGGTCCAGACTCTAAACTTGACTTTTCAGTTGTTGAAATTATGTTGCTTTTCATAGAACCATGTGATAAGAGCTTGCTTGATATTCCTGTGTTTGATTCATAGGGCATCCCTGTGCTTGGTTACTTATTCTGGACTATTTCTGACAATTGGGAGTGGGCTGATGGATATGGTCCCAAGTTTGGACTGGTGGCAGTTGATCGTGAAAACAATTTATCAAGGATTCCTCGTCCTTCATATCATCTATTCTCCAAGGTTGAAAACTTTGCATGTTTGCCTTTGATTCATTGGTGCTCTCCTCACATTCTTTCCTTATCATACTTAAATTTGCTGTAAATCAGGTCGCATCTACAGGGATGATCACACGCGAAGATCGGGCACGTGCATGGAATGACCTCCAAAGAGCTGCTAAAGAGAAAAAAACAAGGCCATTTTATCGGGCGGTGAATAAATATGGTTTAATGTTTTCAGGTAAACAGAGGTCACATTCTCTTGTTTCCTGAATCTAATTTGTTTCCCCATCATCGCATTATAGCTGGAATTGATTCCCTGCAATAACAAGATGTTAGATATGTCTATGCTTTTAGGCACAACTTGCCCTGGATTCCTTTTTTCTCTATCCTCTAAGCTTAGAATTTTTATTAAGCTTTTCCTATATGGGCGTGATATCCTCCTATTAATGTATACACGTCATCTTCTATTAACAGGAGGGCTTGACCAACCTACACAGCGGCCATATATTGAAAGAGATTGGCGATTTGGACATTATGAGATGGAAGGTCTCCAGGACCCATTAAGCCGCCTGTCAAGATGCTTTCTTCGACCATTTTCGATCAAAAGTAAAAGAAAAGATTGGAAGGATGACACTGAATTGATTCTCCAGCCTCTAACATAAAGCTTCTGATTGCTTATTCAACAAACTCGTGTACACACGCTTCCTCTTATAAATCTGCTAATTTACATGCTCCAGCACATTTATGGCAGTTTGTAAATCAACTCAGAACAACACCTTATGAGGCCTTATTAGAGTATTGTTTTAACAAAGAGTCATACTTTTTAAATGCATAGATAGGCGTTTCATTGCCATGCATGTTTTGTCCGAGATCCTGCCAGTTAAATTGTCAGTTTAGTGAGCTTCCAATTCTCTCATTATCGTTCTTCCTTGCGAAAGATTTTGAGTTTAGTATTGGAGTGATCGAACAATAGCATCCCTCCCCTTTGCGAAATTTGTTAAAGCCTCGAACAGATGGTAGACTTCTAGATTGGACCAAACACAACGTTTCCAAACTGCTCTCGACCTTTGACAAGCCATTTCTTATTTACTCGTTCTTCTAGCAGTGTCCATAACTAATGACAGTTGTGAAAAATGCTAATGCTCTCCTTCTGATGAATAACGTTGACTTTTCCAGATGCTGCAATGAATAACATGGCTCAAACTTCCCGAGGGCTACTTTTGTAATTGGAAGTTCAGTCTAGACTCTTGACTGTTTTCGTAGGTAGATGAGACATCGCAAATTCCTGAATAAGAGTATTATTGCGTGAATAAGTACAAAATGTTGCATAGTTCTACGACACTGCTGTGTTTGTAATTCAAGTGTAGATGTGTTATCTAATCCTTACTTCTTCTTCCAACTGTTGGGAACATCAATTGTGCAGGAGCCAGGATGTATATATGCTGTGCACTGCACTCCTTTTCCACTTTGCTTGCTTTGTGTAAGCTAAGACTTCCATGTGTGGATAATTATCGATGCATTATAAAGTCATCAGTGTCTTTCTTATATAATAATATAAAAAATCTCATTTACAGGAGAAGATTTCTTGATGTATTATTAGAATCTGTGCCAGTTTTAAATTTAAAAAATTTTCATTTTAAAAATATATTAAAAAATAATATAAATTATATCTTATTAACTCATTTAATAATATAATTATATTTGTATTTGGAATACAAATCACGCCTTCACCTAACGTTGTATCAGTATATATCATCTGACTCTGTTTGGAGTTTACTCGACAAAAATCCGAATCAGTCCCAGCAGGGACACTTGTAGCTAGTGGAAAGAGGACCATCACGGCTGTTGAAAAAGTTAAAAGATTGCAAATAATTGATTGCACCCATCAGAATTTCTGATGCACATGTTGGACTCTCTCTCTACGCACTCACACAAGAGTGGTCAAATACTCGCTGCACTTCATATATATGATGTGAAAATGTTTAGAGGATAACTAAAAGGGATCTCCATGGCTTTAATTGATAGACCTTTCCTATCTCTCTTGTGCATATATTTATTTCTTGGCTCCTTGGTTATTCCTTGCATTAAAGCATTAGAAACAAACCCTGAAACTCAGGAATCTGATAGAGTAATTAATTTGCCGGGCCAACCTTCTATCCCGTCAATCTCACAGTTCTCAGGTTATGTCACCGTCAATAAAGAACATGGGAGAGCCCTTTTTTACTGGTTCTTTGAAGCTCAATCTGAAACATCCAAGAAGCCTCTCCTTCTGTGGCTAAATGGAGGTACTGTCACATTTTATTTATTTTTAATAATTCCAATTCAACATGTTTATATAAACGCAATTTAGATACTATACCTTTGATACACTCGTTTATGTTATTCAAATTGCTTGTGTTTTTGAAGGGCCCGGCTGTTCATCTATTGGATATGGTGCTGCTTCAGAGTTAGGTCCACTAAGAGTTTCTAAAGATGGCGCTGGCGTTTACTTCAACGAATATGCTTGGAGTAAAGGTCCTTTCTGCATATACTTCTATTACTTCACTTAGTTTTCTTTAATTGCCCATATAAAAAATCTGAATGCATTGGTGGATTTGGGAGGTTCCATGCTAGAAAAGATGATCAAGGCTGACTTTTTGAAACGCTCTCCTTGCAGAAGCAAATTTACTATTTCTTGAATCCCCAGTTGGAGTTGGGTTCTCTTACACCAACACCTCATCTGATCTCACCATACTAGATGATAATTTTGTGGGTGAGGCATCTTTCTTAAAAGTGAAACTCTTATAATTTTTTTATGTTTATCTGTAATTGATGGTAATTTGTCTTTTCACCAGCTGAGGATGCCTATACTTTCTTGGTGAAATGGTTGCAAAGATTTCCCCAATACAAAAGCCGTGATTTCTTCATTTCAGGAGAGAGTTATGCTGGTGAGATTGCCTAGTCAACTAACCCCCCTTCTCCGGGTTCTCCCTCCTCTCTCTAACGTTCATTCTTGGTATCTGCAGGCCACTATGTGCCTCAGCTGGCAGAGCTTGTCTATGATAGAAACAAGGATAAAACTAAATATCCACTGATCAATCTGAAGGGTTTTATTGTAAGAGCTTAGGCCCAATATCAGTACTTTGATCCATAGCTGCATCAAGTTAATTTATAAGATTTTTCATGTATAAATTTACCACGACCACTATTCGATTCAAGGAATTCATGAACTTTGTCCGTGCAACCCCTGTGCAGGTAGGAAATCCAGAAACCAATGACTACTATGATTACAAAGGCTTGCTAGAATATGCGTGGAGCCATGCTGTAATATCAGACCAGATCTATGACAAGGCCAAACAAGTATGTGATTTCACAGTTTCCAACTGGTCTAGTGACTGCAATGACGCCATGAACTTAGTGTTCGAGAAATACAACGAAATTGATATCTACAACATATATGCCCCTACTTGTCTTATTAACACTACATCTTCATCTGTTGGTAGCAATGATTCACTCACCAAGGTAATAATGTCATCTCCATTGAATTTGAAAAGAAAAGTTCCATTCCATACGTTGAAAAAAAGGGTAGATTAAGAATGTAAGTGGGTGCTACAGGTGAACAATTACATGATAAGAAGGCCTAGAATCCCTGGAGGTTACGACCCATGTTATTCAACATACACTGATGAGTATTTTAACAGGGCTGATGTTCAATCATCCCTTCATGCAAAAATTAGTGGAAATTCTAGAGGGAAATGGAGGGTCTGCAAGTAAGTAAACATGTCACACACCAGATATCTGTTCATTGATAAACATTTTTCTTTGTAGTGCAATCTTATATATGGTATATTTCTAATGGAACACTTATTTTCTTTCCAGCGCTCTCATTCTGTACAAATACAATTTTACTGTGTTCTCTGTCCTCCCAATCTACACCAAGCTCATCAAGGGCGGTCTCAAGATCTGGATATACAGGTAAAGTACCTGAGTTTCAGTGTGTAAATTTTTTTTTAGTACTTCCTGCCTGGCGCTCCATGCATGTTGCTGTGATCTTACCTCCAGTAGTAAAAGTCTAGAGCCACTCTGTAACGTTCCTTGAGGATGGATAGACCTGTTAGAATGGCAGTATATGATTCCAAAAACTGACCAATAATATAATACCGGGACCATTAATAAAGCAAGCAAAGACAAAAGCATGGTTTTGACTTTCAGACTGGAAGGAGGGGTCACGTGTTGCAACTTGCAAATTATTCACATTTCACACACACCCAGCGAGCCCGTGATGACCTTTTTCGTGTTTGTGGCTTTGTGCCTTGTTTTTTAGTTGATCAGTGAAACTGAGACGGACTAATTTGGGTTTGGTGTTTTGTTCGGAACAGTGGGGACGTAGATGCCAGAGTACCCGTTATTGGGTCACGATATTGTATTGAAGCTCTTGGACTGCCTCTCAAATCTGCCTGGCGTTCTTGGTTTCACAACCATCAGGTTCTTTTTGCCTTGTCATCGTTTCCTTGCTTCTTTCCTTCAATCAAGTGCTATAATATTATCCTACTTTATTTTATCGAAAGGTTCTTTCAAAAACCTGAAAAAAAAAACAAAAAAAGAAAGAAGAAGAGATTTATTAGCGGAACCCACTTCTTTAATGCGCTAACTGGACTGAATTATGCGGGTTGGACTTTGGACCTTTAACCTGAGGTGTAGATGGGCTGAACGAGCCTATCTCATAGTGCTCGGTTAAGTCCATAATCTGCCCCAGTTTTACGGGTAGAAATGAGGCTGGAACTTTTGTAATGATAGAGCTAAATCAACCATATCTAATGGCCCGATCAGATTTCCAGAAAATGGTACACCGTTAGATGAGCATACCGTGCTGTGAGTTCTAAATGAGACCCAATTGTCCACCACTTCGGTAAACATGATTACTCCACCGAATAGGCAAATAAACTGGACTCTGCGTAGGAGAAAACAGAAGTGATTTCTTAAAAGAGTTGGAGATTGATGTTTTCAAGATTACTGCCGTGCACATAAGACTTGATTTTCCAAGTCGAGGAACAGGTTGTTAACGCTGACATGGTTTCATCGCCGTCGTGTGTGTGTATTGCAGGTTGGAGGAAGGATAGTGGAGTACGAGGGATTGACATTTGTGACTGTGAGAGGGGCAGGTCACTTGGTTCCTCTCAACAAGCCCGGCGAGGCTCTCTCGCTTATCCACTCTTTCCTGTCCGGTGAACCTCTCCCTACACGTAAATAGTTCTTCATTCTATTCAATGGCTCAAAGTGTAAGGCCATCACCATTTCTTTGCCCCATCCACTTAATTTCTGTCCATAACACTATTTTCCCATCACCATGAATGTCTATTAGAACTATTTATAAAAGGGGGAAAAGTGCCCCTCTCGGACTTTCTTATACCTTTTGGGGTTCTCTTAAAAAGGGAGTTGAAAAGGTCTTTTTTGGAGCCCACGAAGTTCGAAGTTATAAAGTGGGATCGTTGAATTTTGAATCAATCTTGTTTAGCACACATGTCTTTTTATGGTTTTTTTAAATATTATAATTATAGTTACTTCGAGTTATAGATATAAAGTATTTTCTTATTCTACAATAAAAATTCATTTCTTTCATAAAAATTATTTAATTATTCGGTAACTATTTAATAAGATCTATAATTTTTTAACACAACGCAGAATTTTTTCTTATTCTACAATAAGTACTTAATTATTTAACATAAGAATTTTGTTTAAAAATATAATTTGTATATTTTCTTAAGATTGTTATTAATAACACAACTTTAAAAATAAAATAAAAAATTATAAATGCAGCACTGTTGAAAACAACAAAACCTTTATAAAATGGATATTCAATCTTATGATTTTTTATATATTTAAAATACCAAACATGTTAAGAGTAAGTTATAATCGAGATATTATTTAAAATTAAATTAAAAATTAATTTAAAAAAACCTCATCAAAACATGATTAATCCGATTTAACTTAATTCATCCTAATAAATCAATTATGATATATGTAATAAAATTAAAACAACTCACTTTATTTCTTTTTCTAAATTAATTGAATGATCCGAGATTATTAATTCAATTCATTTATTTATTTTTAATAAAAAACTAAAAATATTATTTTAATTTTTTTATATTTTACAGTTGACTTTTCAAGCTTGGATTTTAAATCACGAGGTGTATTTTCATCGTTATTTAGTTTTTGAAATATATATATAAAAAATATGAATCGACAAATGAATGTCCAAAAAATGCACCAGAAAAGGACAGGCTTTAACTCTCTGTGTATATATATATATTTTTTTTTTTTTTAAAAAAAAAAGAACAAGAAGCGGCCTCGTCTCTAACCCTCCGCCGGAACCTTTCTATGAACTTCGTACTGACGAGACTTGAGAGAAATGCTACTCCTACCAGTATTTATTTCATTTAATAATGGTAAGCTCATAATTAAGAATGAGTTAATGCATGTTTCTAATTCGTCTAAAAATCCCATGTAGCGTAATTAACCTACAACTCCAGTTATCAAGTTTGTTCTCCACTACTTACTACAATATTCTCTCTTTTTTTTAAGAAAAAAAGAAGATAAGTCAAACAATTACAAAAACACTTTACATTACAATACAAAAACACATTAAATCCGTAAGCAAATAAACAAAATCAAACCTCACAAGAACACAAGAGACTTGAACATATTTTGCCATCCCTTGTCATCCACAAAGATTACACTGAAAAAAAAGAAAGAGGGAGTTAAACATCATTCTAAACAAGGCATCTTTGTCAACCTCGTATCACAGATATAGCTCCCATGATCACCTTCCCTATCTCCACTTTCTATCTCACAGGGGTTTTTCTTTTTCCCTTAATACTCCAAAATCCACTTTCTAAATCTTAAAATTCCAAACTTTAGCTAATTGAAAACCAAAATGTCACATCTTTCCCATGCCCTTTTTAACAAAGGAGATCGAGTTGAGGTCCTTAAAAGAGAAAATGGTCCCAGCACTTCAACTTACTATCCCGCTACAGTTAAATCAAATAAAAATCAAGTCTTTATTGAGTACCAAACCTTGATGATTGAATCAAATTCAAAAGGTCCAAAACGCCTCAGTGAATTTGTTGATTTGGGGTTTGTAAGGCCAAACCCTTCCAAGAGGAAACAACGAGCCCTTTAAAGTGAACGAGAAAGTTGATGTTTACTGTGATAATGGGTCGCATAAAGGGACTGTTAAGGATATTTTAGAGAATTCTAGGTATGCTGTTGGTTTTGATGGTGAATGTAGCGAAGGGATTGTTTCTGAACAATGTAATTTAAGGCTTCATCGTGAATGGGATGAAGGGTCTTGGATCCCGCCTCTGCTTGATCAGGTTTTTTCAACAATCAGTTTTCTTTTGTTTTTTTTGTTTTGTGTTTTGGTTAAAGTTGAGTGCTTTTTTCTTGCTTTTTATATATATATATATATATAATCGTGAGACGCGTAGGATTGTTTTAAGGTATTTGTTAGTGTTTTTTTGAACATGGGTTGTGGTAATGATTTGAAGTGTTGTTACTGTATGTCCGTGATATTTTTTTTGGTGTTTAACACGCACACTCAGTTTGTGATAGCTTGAACTGCAGAGAAATATATCTGGGATGGGGTGAAATCGAGAAAGATAATGTTGAAGATAAAATGCAGACTGAAAAAACCCGATCCTGTAGGAAAGGCTGGAGATAAAATGCAACAAATATTTAGGGATGGGACATTAGTGGAGGTCAAGAGTGATGAAGAAGGTTACGATGGTTCTTGGTTTGGTGCAATACCTGAACCTTGTCACCGAAGATGAAACTGCACCCCTGAGAGAAATAGTGACTGAACAGAATATCAGACCTAATCCACCCGAAGTTCAGGATGTCATCAAATTTAAACTGCATGAAAAGGTTGACGCATGGTTCAATGAGGGGTGGTGGGAGGGTGTGGTCTCTTCAGTGCTGAGTGGGTTTAAGTATATGGTCCATTTCAACTCTACAAATGCACTATGGAATTTGAACATGCTAGGTTGAGACCTCATCAAGATTGGATTAATGGAAAATGGATCAAGGTATAACTTTTAAAGGCTTCTATTTGTGGAACTCTGTATGTGTTGTTGCACAGTAATGGAAAATGGTATGTTGTTTAATAAGAAATTATTCAGTAAATGAGAGTGTGGTCGCTATGTTTTTATGTGTTGCTGCTGCTTTGAATTGGACAAAAATAATATGTGAAATTTTTTGTCGATAATTTGTTATCTATGCAAACTATGACTGAGGAAAAAATCTTATGCTAGATTCAATTCAGAACCAGTAGGTGGATTGTACATAAGTAGGCTTATAAGTGCTAATCTTGGTGAGGCTTGTTAGCAATTAAGTTTCTGAGTTTTTTCCAAGCACTCAAAAATATTTTTAAGCAAGAATGAATGCGTTCCTCAGAAAAGAAGATTCTGGATTCACCAGTTGTACTTGGATCCAAATTAATGTGATTATGTTTAGATAAATAGAGAATTGGGACAATTCCCTAATTCCCTGAACTGTCAACAGAAAACATGCAGCACGTTCAGCTTGTTCCTTGTAAACATATTAGTTATAAATTGAGGCCTTTACTTGTTTGCAACGTAAGGTTATGCCATCAAGGTCTCTGTGCAGCCACCTAAAACTGTGAAAGGCTGTAGCATCTCCAAATTTTTGTGCCAAGTTGTATGTGCAGAATAGGTAATCAAATGCAAATGCTTATGTTGCATAAGCATTCATACTACACTAGGATATCAATTGTGCAGTATACTTTACATCTGACTGTAATGTATATGACCAAAGAAACTGTTTTTTCGCATGCATGTATGATTTTATGCTCTGTGTAGAGTACATGTTTAAAAATAATATTGGTAATTGTTGCTATTGTACTCCATGGAAATGGAATGATCGTGTTTTTCTATTTTTTTTTCTGTTTCCATGGGGGCTCATTATCTTAAATTATGAGGAGAGTCAATTGTGTTGGAGGGTAATGGAAGGACTCCAAAACCCAAGTTCAGCAAGGGAACAAGGGTGGAGGTCAAAAGTGAAGAAGTTGGTTTCCAGGGTTCTTGGTACTCTGCAACCATTGTGGAAGTGATGGAGAATGACAAATTTCTGGTTCAATATCACAACCTTGTAACAGATGATGAAACTGGTTCCCTTAGAGAAGAGGCAGGTGCTTCTGACATAAGGCCTTCACACCCTCGTATTCAACGTCCCTACGCTTTTGAATTGTCTGAAATAGTTGATGCTTGGTATAATGATGGATGGTGGATGGGCTGTATTGTCAAAGTTCATAATAAACTGAAGTACACAGTGCACTTCAAAACAACAGAGGAATTGGAGTTTGAACTTTGCGAGCTGAGGCCTCATCAAGAATGGATTGATAGAAATTGGTTCACTGTTCCAAAGATATGCAGTTTGTACCTGCACTAACGCAAGACCCATACAATGACATGGCTTATGGCATACACAATCCTGCTTCCCACTTTATAAACATGCAAAATCATGTCTTCCACTTGGGATTCTCGCTTGTATATGGCTCCAAACATAACCAACAATACTGTTTGACATCTCCTTTGAGCACTAAGGTATTCAACTAACTTTGATTTAATGCGAGCAAAATAGGTTTCTCATGACTTTCATCAGTTTTTTAATGTAGGAATTGATATAAAATCTCACAGAATAACTGGTTAGACATCTGTTTTCAGCACACCTGGTTATGGTCTCAACTAAACTTTGATTTATGCTTGCAAAACAGGTTGTGTATGACCTTTATCGGATTCTAAAATCAAGTAGGAATTGATCATAAAATCTCAGGGAAAGCTGGAAGTGCAATCCCGTGGCCGTAAAGGATGTATGAAATGCCTTTGGAATGTACAGGTTTATACTTGAATAGTTTGGATGAACTCTCTGCAACATGCCAAGGATATTTTATTTATTCGTTACTCAATTTGTTGTATTTTTCCTCTGCTACGTAGGTGTGTAAAAGATTCCCTTGTTTCACTAACCTAACTATTGCCACAATTGATGCTGTTTTGACCTCCCATTGCCTGATCTGTTTGGTTTTTGCTGCACTTGTCAAATGCCTCCTTTTTCTCTTCTGGTTGCAGAACTGGTGCTTCTGATCCCCGGATTCTGTGGCTGGATTCAGTCCAAAATCGAAATGTCTTCTGCCAGAACATGCTTTTAAGCTTCTATGCAATCACTGCTTCCATCTTGATTGGGGCTTTAATGTATTATAAGGTTAACTGTCATGCACTTTGGATGTTTTGGTCACTGTCCTTAAAGCCCAGTTGCCAGGTAACAATGCCAAGTGCTAACTGTTTTATACTTAAGGAGACTGCACTGACATTGATTATGTAAAATGCTAATGATAGCTATATCTCTGCTTGAACATATTATTATTTAGTTCAACTCTAGGCTGCCATTATATTTGACATGTGTGGCCAAGTTCTGCCAAGTTATTTAAATTCTCTGAATAATTGGTGTCAGCAACCAGCAAGAAAAGTTTTCAATATTATTTATAATCCTTTTATTTGAAGGCGAGAGTAATTCTGGTAGAAACAAAATAAAAATTTGGTGGGTTAATTTTCGATCATATAATTGGCTACTGAGCAAAACAAATCATCTTCGCAATATCTTCTTGTATTAGAGTCCAAAACTAGGTTTTAGGACAAATGAAAGGAATGCAGCCGAGTGTTTACTGCTCCAGGCCTTTTTATTTTAGATTTAAGTTCAGCTGATCAAAGTTTAGGGTTTGTCGGTTTATGTAGCCTACAGCATTACTCTCGGCTGGTATTTGCCAGCCTCAGCTGTCCGCGAGTCGTTAGATCAAATCACGTGATGTCTGTACATAGAAGGAGAAGAGTGCAATGCTGTCTTTAGCATTTCCCTTTCTATGTTGCTGCCTTTGCCCGCCCCCCGGGGCTCCAATGTGCAAAACTAAAGGCTTAATGTTTTCTCAACCACCTCGACTCCTGAGTCCTGACATGGCAATGTCATTTTCCAGAATTATCCTTTGGTTACGTGAATGCAGGGAATAGGCAAGAAGCAGCAGCAGAATCAATCAAGCATATTCTTAGGCAACAAACAGGTATAGGTATATTATTATTGTCTTTTCTACACAACCTTTTTCTTTGAACCTAAACAATTGGCCCAAAAACAAATCATTACTATATTATATATAAAAAATGTCCATCAGCATAAAAGTGAAAACTCCAGAAAATGAAGCACGAGAATCAGAGAGACCAATAAATTAGGTTTTGAATATAATAAATCTTTTCATTTACAGTTTCACCCCCTTTATTTTTCCAATTTTTGCTTCATGAACTTCATTAGCCTCCTCCTCATCTTTAAAAGTGAACGATGATAATGGGAAAGATTTGGAGAAACCTGCAGGAGTCTTGAATGTAATCAACGCAGCTGGAATGCCACCGCTTACATAAATTTCACTCAAAGTAATCCAAATCAAGAACTCCTTGGCCTTAACACCAGTCAAATTCCTGATCCTGTTGGGCTCAAAATATGCCGTGACTTCATTGTCATAGCATACGGCTACCTTGTCGAACTTGTGATCTTTTCTCTTGCTCTTGTGCTTGAGCGAAACAAACCCTGTGTCCTTAATGTAGCGGTATTCCTCTATCTCTTCTAAAACTGTTATCAGACCACTTGGCAAGCCCTTTTCTGTCAGCAAGGAAATAATCTTCTCTCTGCATGTTTCATCTCCATAACAAACCTCTGCCTTGGCCCTGATATCTTGTGTCACCATAGACATGTCTTTCCTCCTACGATGTCTTGATGTCAAGAGGTTTGCAATTGGTTCTGGCGCTGACATGGCTGGAGCCAGGGGATGTGTGTAATGATACCTGGGATTTTCAAGGAAGTTGGAATATGAATTGGTGTGATGTGGTATTTGTTTCTTGAAGGACGGTGGAGAACGAATGCGTGAATATATGCTGTTTTGGTTTCTTAAGCAATTCAGAAATTTGATTGGTTCGGAGAAAGGAAAGAAAGAAGAATAAGAAAAGAACGAGGATTGGCGTATGGCGTTTGTGCAGCCAGCAAGCTAATCAGGTGCTTATATATAGCACTACAATAATTACGAATAAGGTGAAGCATTTGCTGGGCATTAAACTATTAATTAAATTAAATTAAACTAATTATTTTAAATTAGAGTAATAAACTAAAAAGCCAAGATGTTTTATTGTAGCGCTGCTCACCTGAGCGCATTGTAGATTATTATAGGGCATCACAATGCTTTGCAATGTTTAGTTATGAATTTATAAGTTGTTTGGAATTAATTTTTTATTATAATTAAATTTAATTATAGTGTTTGAATTGAATTAATAAATAACTTGAATTAATATATTTTGATGAGATAAAATCAATTTATTTTATTTCGTACAGTATCCTCATTACTTTTATCCCTCGTTATTTTTATCTTATTTTTTTAAATGTTTTTTTTAAAAAATAGATAAATGAATATTTTGTGAAAAAATCCGACACTTTTGGGCTTTTATTTTCAGTAGCTAACCTCAAATTTTGTTTTCTTGCATTTCAAACCTGTGTGTTAAAATATGAGAGAGAAAGTTGTAGGAAAGATAAATTTTTTTTGTCTAGCAACATTTTGGCCACGATAGAGGCCAATCTTGACACAATTGGTTTTGCGAGGGAAAAAAAAGTTTGTAATCTTTAATCATGACAAAAAAAAAGAGTTAATTTTAGTATTAATAGGTTCATTGAAAGAAAAGGAGCTCAATGTAAATGGTTTAAGTCCTTAATCATGACAAAAACAATGGATTTAGACTTGCAAAGTTTGTTTAGATTTGATTTAATTTTGAGATTTTAGATTGACTAGGTAATGGTTTTAAAGTTGAAAATGTGGTTTTTTAGGATTCTTTGATATTTTTGGGTGTTTTTAAGTTAACATATGTTGAAGTTTAGGTTTTAAGATTCAAAAAAGTTATATCTTGATTTCTTGATTACCGGAGGTGGCTGGAGTTTGTTGTAGTTGCTTTTCACTTTTTGTTTTTTTGATTGAATCCTTTTAAGTTTTTTTTTTAATTTTATTCTTAAACATTTAGTTGATTTTGAATTGGTCTTAATAATTTGTTTCAAGTTGCTTTTCACGAGACTATCATAATCTCAAACAAACATCCTAATATTTGGTTGATATTCAGTTATGTAAATATCTATTTTTGTTATCATATCATTAAATAAAAAATTGTTTAAAAAATAAAGTTGTTAAACTCGATGGAGTCCATGATACAGGTCACAAATTGGTGAATTAAGCCGTAAAGCCTAACTCAATCTAATATGTCGGCATCTCAATATCTTTTTTTTTTTAATATCATCTTGAATTTTTTAAAAGTTAAATCTCATTTTTTACTTGTTTTTTGAATTGTTTTTAAACTCATTAAATTAACTAAATTAAATTAAAAAAACTTTTACGGGTTAACTTTAAATCAAGATTAAACAAGAAATCATGTAGAAGAATTTAAATTTAATTCTTTTTAGGTTCCAGTTTTTTTATCAAATCTGCAACATACCACATGACATAAAACTAATAATTACTATACATGTTAACATTTAAAAGAAAAACGTGACATAATTACAGCTTTCCATAGAAGATAAAAAAAAAATAAAAAGAAGAAGAAGAATATTTGTGTAGATAGCGTTTCACCCACGTACCATCAAAAACGTAATTTTCATTTAAAACAGTATGTCGTTCTCTTTTAAAAGAATAGTTAATCGTACTATATGTCATATAATATATACTTGTGCCAAAGAAGTGTATAATACTAACATTACAGCATAATCATTCCAAGTTTCAGATCTTGGACTCTCCTGGAATAATACTTGCCTCTTTCATTTTAGCTTCCTACATCCTGCGGTGTTTATATAATACTGCCATCAGGTTAAGGTCGTTTTTTTGCATGGTACCACAGTAAATATTATATTTGATTAGATAAAAAACATAATTTATTTATGATGGGGTCCATGATAATTCATGTTTTGCACGTGATTTTGATGAAGTAGGTCTTGGCTG
>Ga0325404_1002897_pt1 | contig 18322 bp, 18 predicted proteins | sample PopdelMetagenome_18_FD_205664 | JGI IMG/M metagenome (GOLD analysis project Ga0325404, IMG submission 205664) | Populus deltoides microbial communities from Bellville, Georgia, United States - Xylem-Control-R1 | ecosystem: Host-associated > Plants > Phyllosphere > Stem > Wood/Secondary xylem... | reverse complement strand
TATAGCTAGTGCTGAAATCTAATTAAGTTTTGAAACTTGTAATTTCCCAAAGGGAGTGTGGAGGTATTTATAGACTTCTGTGCTTCATGAAGCATGGAATTTTCAATAAAGTTGAAAGATTTTACTCCCCCAAATTTGACCTTGTGTAATTTTCCTGGACGGGGTCAATTTTTTAATGAATCCTGATACTATGCTGACGCGGTTCAAGTTGGACCATAAAGTTAAGGACGAGAGAACATTTGAAGATTTCAAATTTATTAATCAAACAAAGATGACAACGAAATGGGAATGGTAGGTTTTCTTCCACACAGCGAAATAAATTAATTCAAAACCTTGTTAACAAGTCATGTATGCAACGAAAAAGCAGTCAATTACAACCACTCTAGTTGCTTTCATGATTGAAAAAGGAAACATTGAGGCATATCTATCTATCTATCTATGCGCGTGTGTATTATTTTCAAAAGGAAACATTTTCGAGGTGATAATCATGAAATTTGAAGAAACATGTGTTTGGGAAATTTTGTAACCAAAGTTTCGTCATTATAGGCTATAGCTAAAGGTAAAAACACAGAAAAAAAACCTTTTCTTTATTTTTAATTGAAAGAAGATTGCATAATCTATGAAGAATAGTATGAAAACCACATATATATAGTTTTCGTAATTTTTGTTTCAACGACCATACATGCCTTGGAAAATGAATGTTGTAGACTGGGATACCACATATTAATTAATGACTGCAGTAGATTAATGTTCGCTTTGTAGAATATCCTTTAACTTGTTAGTTTCTTCGGGGGGGCCTTTGGTGTGTTCCAGATACTATAAATCAGTTACTGTTTCAATTGCCAACATTGATGAATGCCAGATTCAAGATAAAAACATGGTATCTTCTTTTACATAGTATTGCTTGAAGTATTATTAGATGAGTTCTTAATATATAATTTTTATTATTTTTTAATATATGTTTTTAATAAAAGTTTTTTCAGCTTAAAACTTATATATGCTCATATTATTTTGTACTTAATTTTTATAAAGTAGAATGAGGGTGATAAGATTTGTGACCTCTTGATCAACAAAACTCTGATACCATGCGAAATAATTATCTCAACTCAATAGTTTAAACAATTAGATGAGTTTTCAATATGATTTATATTATTATCTAACACATCCCCTCAAATAAAAGCTCTTTTGGTTTGAAATTTACACGAGCTCACATGCACTACATTGTGCTTAATTTTTATCAAATAGAATGAGGTTTGATGGAATTTGAATTCGTGACCGCTTAATTAATAAGATTTCGATACCATATCAAAGAAGTATCTCAACTCAATAACTTAAGTTGTTAGATAAAGATCTTATTTACATTATTTTTTTAATAAAAAATCATGTTTTTCTTTAACTGTTCACTGAATGTCAACTTGGTTAAAGAGCTATGAAGATTTTTTTTTAATTACACGGTAATGATCTGCTAGATTCATGTTTGCTGATGTTCTTAGATAGATTGTTCACAATGTAAATTTTTTACTTTTCCTTCTTCTATGCTATTGTTTTTATTTGAAATCCCTTTGTTTTTCTTTCCTATTCATCCTCTAAATGGCTAGTTTTTTTTATCAATAATATTTACCGATTACCATAAAAAAAAAAAAGACTATTAGAGGTCAAGGTATCGTTCCCATGACGGAAGGACAGACTTTGAGATCTTGAAGATAAGAACGCAAGGATATCAAGTCCTTGGCAATTTCTCAAATCAAATCTGCTGGCCGTCTATGGGGACTTAAGCAACATTGTCTCATCTTTTTTGCAAAATAGTTTTGTATTATGTGGTTTCGTGTTGTTCATTTCTTGTATTTAATTAAATAGATGATAACGTTAACAAAGACCAAATAAGAAGAGACTACTGGGAAATATTAATTGAAACAAAGGAGAGAGTTCTGCAAGGAACATTCAAGACTTTTGAATTTGAAATCAGACAGGAAAATCTTCAATTCAAATGTCATTAGTTTGTGTCCGAAGTGTTTAGCTAGGGAGCATAATTTTCTCTCACATGATTTCGGGTGAGCCAGCCACATTCCCAATGAATTTTTAATTTTATTTTTATATTTTCAGTTCATTTTTAATATATCGATATTAAAAATAAACTTTTTTAAAATATTTTATTTTGATGTATTTTTAAATAAAAAACGCTTTGAATCGCAACCACCGCCACAATCCCATACAATCTTTCCATGTTAGTTGTAAGATTTCATTCCTATTATATTTCACATTGAATCAATACGTTATCCAGGGATCTAGGGCTATTACATAAGACCAACGTTGGGCTATTATAGAACTATTTAAATTTTGCAGCCTTAATGGGGACAAATTCATAATTCATACTGCTCAAACCAAGTACTAGTCTCCTTACTTGACCTTTTTACTTACCGACAAATAAAAAATGCTCAAATATCAGTGCAATGTTAATTAATGGGAAGATTCCATCGTGTTGCCACCTAACTCCACATTTTGCATTTTATAATGGTAGTTGAGATAATGACTCTACTTTTTCAGCCAGCAAGAGAATTAAAAAATAGAGTAAAATATCATGATAATTTCTTAAAATATCATAAAATTATAGTGATTTTTCAAAAGTTTAATAATATTACAAAAATTCCTTCTCATATTCAAAATGTGTTTAATATTGAGGGAATAGTTAATTCACTTAAATTTGAAGAGATATTTTTTTTAATACAAAACATGGTTTTTGTAATATTGTCTTAAATTTAAAGAAGAAGTTATGTAATATCTGCAAAATTACAGATAATAACTAAGATTTTTGTAATTTATTTTTAGAAAATTAAAGGCTACCATTGTTATGATAAACTTGAATTTTATAGTGTTTAAACTATAATTAGTGGCATCCTATTAAATATTTAATGAAGCTTATTTTGAAAATAAAAAAAGATAAGACACAAGTGGTAAAATTTATGACCCACCACATAATTAAAATTGAAGCTAACACTATCTCACTTTTGGGCCATAGATGGAATTCTAAAAGTCATAAAAATGAGTTGTAAAGATGAATTGGAAGGGCTACAATCTTTCTAGAAATAGAGAATTTGTTATTCACAAGTTTACTTCCTCAAATTCAGCACACAACCTCAGCAAAAATACTGGCAGATAAGGAAAATGAGTTCCATGTCTTTAAAGGATACACTCAAGGTATATAAACTCAATTATAATAGGTGCTTAGGTGCTTGAAATTAAAAGATCAAGAGCCTGAATTCAAAGTTTCAAAAATTTAAGGACCAAATTGAAAATGGGCATTTAAGGACCAAAACGACGCCGTTTCAAACATGCACTGTTCTTCTTCTTCTTCTTCATCTGACGCTGCAAATCTGCCTGATAATAAGTGAAAGAAATTGAAATTCCGGCATACTAGTCCTACCAAAACACAAAGATCAATCCCTATCTTCATGATGAACACAATCCCGGGAAGATAAGGATAGAATCTCGCGTCCAAGTCCCAGTAAAAAACTAACATCCCCAGACTTATCCTCCTCCCAGGAAATAAGAGATGTACTGGGGAACAACAATTTGTTCTGGCCTTATAAAAAGGATAGCAATAGGCCAGACCAGGGGATTCAGAAAAAAATACTGCAGAGGACAGAACACAGGGGAGAGAAGGGGAGAACAAACAGGAGAGAACGGGGGAGAAAAACCAAAAACCCAAAAACAGAGAAAAACCCAGAAAGCAAAGGATGAAACCAGAGGAGGCCATTAAAAGAAAAACTTAGAGAAAAAGAAGAAGAACACGAAAAGGGGGGGGTATTCCACTTTCTGCTGCCACCCCCCTTCAACCTCCAAAAGCCACCATATAGGCTTTCGTCCAGTGTTGCAAGAGAGTCCTTAATCTCCTCTTTCCCCCTAGTCCAACAGGGACTTCTTCTCTGCGCCACAGCAACAACATCATCCCTGTCCCTCATGGCTGGCTCCCTTTTATGAGAAATATTGCAGCAAAGCTAGTTCATGTTGACAACAACAGGGACTTCTTCTCTTGCGCTAGCTACTCATCCTGCACCGGCCGTGGAATAGCAGCAAGTTGCACCTCCAACGAGCGATCAACCTTCTCTATACTGCACCATGAGCAAACACAGATGGAGCAACAACTCTCTCCTTAGTCGTAGCCTTCAGCAGCCATCCACCGTCCAAAGTAGCATCCTCCTCCACGTCAGCAAAACCCAACCGAAACCAGTAGAGAGAGGGAGGACAAAGAGACAAACAAGAGAAGACAAAGAGGAAAGCAAGACACAGAGGAGAAAGCGTCCGACCAGACAGTGCACCAGCGCAGTCGGCTTCGTCTCTAGGTATGTAAGTTCTTCATTTCCTTCCTTTCCTTTGCATTATAATTCACTCGCTACTGTAGCAGTGAATTATAATTCATTTGGTTGTGTAGCAGGCTGCTTTGTCACGCACGCCTGCTAGTTGGCCGGGTCACTGGCTTCGGCTAGTGGCAAGGCTGAATTGTTTGGGTCCGGCTTAACCTATACGGGTAGAGCTAGATTCAGTTCAATAAAATAAAATAAAATAAAATAAATATAGTTTTTTTTTTTAATCTAAAATTTGTAGATTTATTTATTGGTGTTAGAACTAGGAATACTACACTTTCTGGGTTATTAAATATTTATCAACACTGGAGTTGGAAATATTCATAGGCAAATATTCACAACAAACGACAGAGTCAAGAATATTATAGAAATATCATAAGAATATAACAAAAACAAACTTTTAGCAATTTTAAACAAAACCAGCAATGCAGTTTGCTTCAGGTATGACGTTTAAAGGGTGATAATTTCTTTATTTTTGTGTAACCAATCCCGTACCATTATAATTTTTATTAACCAATTAGGGTTCATAGTGACTATAATATTAGATGACGACTCTTTAAATAAGATCTTTTCCCCCAAAAAACAAGATGCCAAATATCTGTTTCTTTTCCATCATTAGATTAATTTTAATCGGTCGCCGCGATGTCCGAATGTGACAAATACAGTAAAGAAGTAAAGAGAATGAGGCAACACCTTGGAGGAGAAAACAAATAGAACAATTTATGCAAGAGACAACTACCTTTCAAAGAGTCAATTTCTTCAAATCTAGAGTGATGTTAATGTATCACATATGAGTTCTTTTAATTTTACAGTGGAATGATTTCATTATTCTAGGATTCTCAATGAGCTTAATTATGATTATGTGAATACTTTTTTGATTAAATTAATTTAGTATTTATTATTTCATTATAAACTTAATGCTTGTGTACACTTTATCATCGTTTGCATTATTTATGATTCATTTTGAGATTTGGAAGTGATAATCGTTTCATCCTTTGTTTGAAGTACCATAAGGAATCTAAAAGATATAAATGGATATCATGGGTTGGGTGGTGGTTTGGGATTTTTGACACTTAATCAACCCAACTGACTCAACCTGTATACCCTATACTCCCTTTGTCTTTATATTTAATTGGTTGTGGATTGAGTTTAATAGTAGTGCAATGTATGAAAATTAGACATAATATTGAGGGTGTCATGACACCTGCACTGCATGATGTAGGTTTATTTCTAAATATGAATCCATGAAATTTTGCAATATAAACTTAATCTGCGGATATCTGTAACAACTATAAAATATTTAGCTGACACGATAAATCCAACTTGCTCAAGTCCAAAACAATTAAATAGATTTGGTTTATAATTTATAAATTATTAGAAGTTGTGTTTTATAAAATCACAAGCTTTTAGAAGATTATAGGTTTCTCCAAAAATATCATTCCAAGATTTTTTTAAATCAATTTCTTATTCATCTGCAACATAATTAAATAATGTTAATATCCTTCATTAAAGAATTTATATTGAACATTAAGTTTCAACAAAGTTTTAACTTTGTTTGTTTTCTTTTTCGTTTGATCCTTGTGTTCTTTTTTCTCTTTAAGCCTCACTTTATATATAATTCTTTCTATTACTATAAAAAAAAAAACAAAGTTTTAATTTTTAAAGTGAACGGATCCCATTTTTAATTTTGAGGTCCTCGCTCCTTAATTAACTGACTCAAACTAAATACCACTACTCACTAGCCATTCTGAAATAATATCATTAAAGTTAAAAACTCAAATGCATGTCTAATGCCAACTAATGGTCAAGAAATATACATAAGATAAGTTGATATGGCATGAAAGAAAAGAGAGGAAGAACAAAAAGAAAAAAAGAATGGGTTGTCAAGGCCTCATTTTTACATTTCTAATATAGTTAGAAAAATCTCTTCGAAATAATTCTAACCACACATTAAAAAATTATTAAAAATAATCATAATTGATTAGGAATTAATTTGGGATTGAAGTAGTTTAGAGTTTCTGTTTAGTTTAATTTAAGCTAGGTTACTTTAAACTCATCAGACCTTATCTCAAATTAATTTAAAATTGATTGTGATAACAAAATAATAATATTAATTTTATTTTCCTATCATAACCAATTTTATTTTTTATTTCATTGTCATTTAGTCAGATTGGTTGTGATCCTTAGTTGACAGCTAAAATCCCGTTTGTTTTTTAGTTTCAAAAGTGTTTTTGAAAAAAATTTAAAATTGTTTTATTTTGTTTCAAATTAATATTTTTCTGATGTTTTTAGATCATTTTGACGCGCTAATATTAAAAATAATTTTTAAAAAATAAAAAAATATTATTTTGATATATTTTCAAATGAAAAAAACAGTAATCACACTATCATTGCTAAATAATTATTTTGCAATAATACAATCAAAGTTATTCTTTTTTTTTTTTTATCACTTTCTTCATATTTCTAAGGAAAACCTTTATGCTTTTGTATTATTTTTAAACTTTTTGCATAATAAATTGCCTCTTTATTTAATAAGATTGGATGAATATATATATATATATATATATATATATATATATATATATATATATTTGTGTGTGGGGGATAATATGGGAAGATAAGAACAAGTGATTTGTAATTCTACCATACATAACATTTCATTCTAAATAAAATAATTCTTTCAAATGAAATCTGTTACTTAAAAATCAATTCAATTAGATCAGGATTTGGTTCTGGACAGCGTAGAAAGATCATAAAAAATCATGACTGGTGATGTAAGCCGTTCATAACTCGAATATTTATTTATTTTTGGCATTTTCCGATAGAAAACACCTCAAAATCATCTTTACAGCCTTGAAAAAACAATTGGGGTGTGGTCATATTTCCACAGTGATGGAATCAGTTTCGTTTCCACTTGGTTATGTGTTCTATGGCTGCTGCACTTATTTCTCATCGCCGATACTAACTACGCATGGATTAATATTAAATTTTAATTAATTCTGACGAATATAGTTTAACTGCTCAGACTAATCTCAATCAAATTTTAATTTTAATTAATTTTAATACTAGCTTGGTCAAACTTGTGTATCCAATTCGGAGAAACAATTTATGGGTGAAATATGTGTTATTTTATCTTTTGGATAGTTGACACTTTCGTTTTTTTTTTTTTTTTTATCAAATGTAAGAATAAAATAGATTAAAATGAAACAGGCCAGAAAATTAGCAAGTCATATATACATATTTATAAACCAGAAGCAAAAAGGAAACATGCTCTCATTTGTAAAAAATACAGGGAGACATCTAGCTAGAGAGAAAACTAAAAGTATCACATCGGTTAGCTAAGGAACCCAGGATCCAGTAGGTGCCAAAGATAACCAACAAAAAAGAATACCAATAAAAAAAATCCCAACAGCTGATGCAATTTGCAGCTAAGAGAACCACCAATGGTTACCGCAACACACAAGGGCCATTAATAGGAGGCCTGCAACCCCAACAACAAAAGCAAAATAAACTCAACCAACATTCAGTCGGGAGTGGTCCGTGACATGGAAGTGGAATATCATGTAGAATAAGATTTGAAATCTCCTGAAGACTCTATCAACCCCCAAGCACTTTCCTTCAAATATCCGCTTGTTCCTTTCTTCCCATATAAGGTAGACATCGATGCCCAAGGAAACTCTTCGCATCCGAGCTTCAAGGTTGCTTTTCCTAAACCTCAGACCACGCAAAGCACTATACAAAGTCGTCGTGCTCTTGCCAATCCATAGCCAGGACTTAATCTTTCCCCATAAGCAGGATGTCCATTCACATGCAAAAAAAAAAAAAATGGTCATGCGATTCCTCCTCATGTTGGCAGAACACACAAAAGGGATCACTAGGAAGAAAAGGCAACCTATCTCGAGTTCGAAGCTTCCTCTGAACTGCCAGCCACAAAATGAAGCAGTGCTTTGGTAGAGACCACTTTTCCCAAACAACTCTTTCCCATGAGACTGGAGAGCCAGATGGTCGAAAGAAGTTATAAGCATGAGACAAAAATTTATCCATTCCAGAATTCCAGCCACTCATTAAAGCAATACTCCTAGATTGACTTCCACAGTGCCAGATGGTGTAGTCTTTAAGGAAGATAATAGACTTCCATAGGTGAGAGGAAGAATGGTGGGCATATGCAGTCCAAATAGTTCCATTGCACAAGTAGAAATGGTGCACCCAACGTATCCAGACAGAATCAGATTTGAGATGGATATTCCAAAGCTGTTTTGCAAGAAAACTCCTGTTGCGAGCTTTGATATCGAACAATTTAAGGCCTCCTTCTGCCTTAGGCAGGCAAATAGATTTCCAAGCAACCAAAGCAGAAGTGCTCTTCCTAACATCCCCAGTCCAGAGGAAGTTCTTGCATATGCTAGTGATTTGTTTGATAACAATCTCTGGTAGCGGGAAGATGTTCAACCAAAACCGCACCTTCCCATATAAAACAAATATCAGGAGCTCCAGTTTTCCAGCAAAAGTGAGGTGCTTGCCAATCCAGCCTTGAACAGACAATTCCAAGGAATGTAGGAGAGGGGAAAATTGAGTAGCAAGAAGTCTATGAGGGCTTAGGGGGACTCCAAGATAAGTGAAAGGAAAGCATCTTTCACGAAAGCCTGTAGTATGAAGAATACTTAGCTTCTGACTGGTACTAACACCTCCAAAGAAAATTGAAGACTTACTCGGATTGATATCCAACCCTACAGTCTTGCCAAAGATTGTGAGCTGCTGGAAAATTCCATTAACTGAAGAGCAATCCCCATGAGAAAGCAGCAAGACATCATCCGTAAAAGCGAGGTGGCTAATGCCGTGGATACCACATTTTGGATGGAACCGAAAGCCAGGCTGCCTGCAAGCTAGCATGAGCATCCTAGATAAGTATTCCATGCAACAGATAAATAGATAGGGGGACAAATGGTCTCCTTGCTGTACCCCATGTTTCCCAGGGAAGAACCCATACAAATCACCATTTACAGCAATAGAAAAGGAGGTTGTGGAAACACATTGCATGATAAGGTGAGCAAATCTCTCAGGGAAGCCAAACTGCCATAATAGATCCCCTATAAAGTTCCACTAGACTGAGTCAAAAGCCTTTCAAAAATCAACTTTCATTAGACATCGGGGGGAGTGTTAGAGTATATTGCTTCAGATTGTGACACTTGTCATAATCATAATATAGTAGACAGTTAGTTAGTTAGCTGAAGGTTATTGGTTTGTTAACTACAACTATATAAACAATTATCTCGTGTGATAAAAGTCAAGTTGAATAAAAAGGAATTCATTTAATCTCTTCATTTCTCTCTATTTTCTCTCTATCTGGTATTGTTGTAATATACAAGCTTATAGTCTCTGTTTGATAAAGATTAACATGGTATCAGAGCACATTGTTGCTCACGCTTGAAGTTCTTGATCCTCTGTTGCTTCCGCATTCTCTGTTACCTCTACTTTAATTCTATTCTTTCTCTGCAGTTCTACTTACACTTGAAGTTTCTAGTGCTTCATGTTAATCTTCATTTCTTGGCTGGTAATTTTTCTGAATTGTGCACAACAAGTGTTTGGTGTATTGTCTCATTCACAGATTGATCAAAGAATCACGATGGTGACTGCTTCACAACTCCAACTACTTCAATCTCCAATTACAACCCTTATTCCCTCTATTTCTACATCAGTTAATGTCAAACTTGATGATTCGAACTACCTTAAATGGAACTTTCAGCTGCAACTATTGCTTGAAAGCAATGGAATTATGGGGTATGTTGATGGTTTGCTCCCTTGTCCACCTCAACATGGTTCAAACTCTAATGAATCTGGTATTACTTCTTCTTCTCCTTCTGATGAGTATATAGTATGGAAAATGCATGACCAAGCTATTATGCAATTGATCACTACCACATTATCACCTATTACTATGTCATGTGCAATTAGTAGCATCAATTTTAAGGATATGTGGACTAGGTTAAAGGAACAATTCTCCACTGTATCTAGGACTAGCATTTTTCAGATGAAATCCAATCTGCAAACAATTAAAAAGGGGTCAGATTCAATTTCACAGTATCTTCATCGAATTAAAGAAGCTAGGGACTACCTTTCTGCGACTGGGGTATACTTTGCAGATGAAGACATTGTTATTATTGCTTTGAATGGTCTACCTGCCATAGTTTTGAAACCCAGCCCGACGGGTTGATCCGGGACCTGGGGCTGGAACCGGGCCGGGTTGAAGAAAAAATAGGGTAAGGAAAAACTTGGTGTGACTCGATTGCAACCTGTTGACTTTTATTTTTTTTTTACTAAAACGACGTCGTTTTGATTTAAAAAAAAGGACCCGACTGACCCGGTGACCCGATCAAAACCCGGGCCTTGTACCGGGCCGGGTCTGAAAACTATGCTACCTGTTGAATATAACACCTTCAGATATGTTATTAGGGGGCGTGAAAGTGTGATCTCATTGAAAGACTTTAGATCGCAGTTACTTGTAGAGGAAGTGATTGTTGACACTTCAGTTCATACTCCTCTTATGTCAGCTATGATTGCCAATACAGGTTCCCCTTACACACGAGGGGCTTCTTTTCAGTTACCAAGTTTCTCTTTAAATCATGGTCAATCTCAAGTGAATAATAGAGGCTTTCAGTCCTATAATGGGAATAAGAACAGGGGTAAAGGCCGATTCACTCAGTGATCTAGATTTTATGCTTCTAGACCAGCATTTTCTCCCCTGCCATATGTGCTTCACAACTCTAAACTTGGAGTTCTTGGTTCACCTCCTGGTCAGCAATTTAGAACTCCTACTACACCAATGATTCCAATTTGTTAATTATACAACTCTGAGGGACATATTGCCCTATTTTGTGGAAATTCTTCTCCTTAGCATACCAAATGTCACATTTGTGGAAGAAGTAATCATACCACCTGGTATTGCTTCTATAATGATAAGGGTCCTAACTATATTGGGGTGCACACCAATGCTTCTTATTCTCCATAGCTTTCTTATCCTATGCCACCACATAACTTGCAGTATACTTCATATCAAGCTCCTTCTCAACATTTATCAGTCACATCTGCATAAAACAGAGAAGCACAACAGTCCCCTATGTAAGCCATGCACATGGGTCTTAACTTTGCCTCTCCATCCTCATGTTCTTCAGGTCCTTCACAAGTGTGGCTGACTGATTCTGGTGCCATCAACTATATGGCAGCTGATTTGGGCAATCTGTCGCTGGCCTCACCATATCCAACAAATGAAATGATTCACACTGCAAATGGTGAAGGTTTGACAGTGTCTCATATTGGTGATTCTACAATTAATTCATCACTTTCTCTAATTAAATTGAATTCTGTGCTTTGTGTTCCTCAACTTACTCAGAATCTCTTGTCAGTTCATTGACTTTGCCTTGACAATAATTGCTGGCTTATATTTGATGCCTTTTATTTTTGGATTTAGGACAAAGCCATAGGGAAGATCATTTATAGAGGCTTGTGTAGTAATGGATTGTATCCTATCCACTCCTTCTCACCTTCAAATTCCCAGCAGCCATATCCAGCTCAGGTTTTTCTTGGTCAGCTTGTTCAGTCCAATCTGTGGCATCATAGTTTAGGTCATCCTATAAATAACATTGTCTCTTTGATGTTACATAAAGCTAATGTGCATGTTCCCAAAACTACCTCATTTATAATGTGTCATCCATGTCTTCAAGGGAAATTTAGCAAACTATCTTTTCCACAACATGTCAATAAGTTTGTAACTCCCTTTGAAACTATACATACTAATTTGTGGGGTCCTGCACCTTGTATGTTGGTTGATGGTTATCGATACTACACCATCTTTGTTGATGAATGTACCAGATATTGCTGGATTTTTTCCTTTAGTGAATAAGTCTGATTTGTTCTCTACCTTTGTTACTTTTTATTTCTTTGTTGTTACTCAATTTACATCCACCATTAAAACTTTTCAAACTAATTGGGGGGGGGATATACTAGCACTAGATTGAAGCATTTTCTCTTTGATGAGAAATGCCCTCATCACCTCTCTCGTCCATATACTCCTGAAAAAAATGAGGTAGCTGAAAGGAAACATAAGCATATAATTGAAACCACTATCACCTTATTATAAATAGCCAAATTGCCATCTAAGTTTTGGTCCTATGATTGTCAAACAACCACATATTTAATCAATCGTATACCTACTACTGTTCTTCATCACAGCTCCCCTTTTGAGATGTTATTCAGCTCATCTCCAATTCTTACTCATCTTTGAATTTTTGGATGTGCTTATTTTCCTCTCCTTAAACCTTATAATAGCACCAAATTGCAGGCTAAAACTACAAAATGTGTGTTTCTTGGACATGCCATAAAATATAAAGGCTATTTATGCTATCATGTATATAGAATGAGATTGTTTATCTCTAAGCATGTTATATTTGATCAACAACAATTTCCATATCCAGATTTATTGTCTACACATTCAAACACACTCGCATCACCATCACCTTGTCAGCCTTCCGCTTGTCTTGTGCCTATAGTAACTCTAGAAAATGTAATTGTCACAACCATCCCAGCTTCTCCATCTTTTACTCCTAGTACCCATACACCTGTCCCTTCTGTAGTCTCTGCTAATTCCCAGTCCATTGTTGCTCCACTTCAAGCCTCTTCTCTGTTTCCTGTGGCACCTGATATTAGTGTTACTTCTGGTTTAGAATCTCATGGTTTTATTTATGATAATTTACAAGTGGTCTTGTCTATTCCTCCCCTCATTTTACATCCAATATAGACTAGAAGCAAGAGTGGGATTCTTAAGAAGAAGGCCTTCTTAGCTAGTATCCATGACTTGAGGGGTGCTTATATGTCCTTGGTTGAACCAGTTAGTTACAAGTCTGCTCTCAAAATTCTTGTGTGGTTACAATACATGAAAGAAGAAGTGAATGCTTTACATGCTCAAGGCACTAGGAGTTTAGTTTCATTTCCAGCAAACAAGAATTTGGTGGGCTGTAAGTGGATTTTTAAGCTAAAGAGACACTTTGATGGCTCTATTGCTAGACATAAAGCCAGGTTGGTTGCTAAAGGTTTTAGTCAAGAATCTGGATTGGACTATGGGAAGACGTTTAGTCCTATTGTGAAACCTAACACCGTCAGGTTAGTTCTTGCTCTTGCTGCACATTTCAATTGGTCTTTGCAACAATTAGATGTCAAAAATGTTTTTTTGGATGGCATTCTCCAATAGGAGGTTTATGTGTCTCAACCTCCTGGTTTTGAAGATTCCAATCATCCTCATCTCGTGTGTAAGCTGCATATATCTCTATATGGACTTAAACAAGCTCCTAGGGCTTGGAATGATCGGTTTACTTGGTTTCTTTCTTCTGTGGGTTTTGAAACCACATACTCCGATTCATCTTTGTTTGTCAAACATGTTGGTCCTGCGATTGTGGTGCTGCTTCTCTATGTGAATGATATTATTATCATTGGGAATGCGTTTGGTGAAATTCAGCAAGTTATTAGTGCTCTTACTACTGAATTTGATATCAAAGATTTAGGATTCCTCCACTATTTCTTAGGGATCCAGATCACTCGAATTGCCACCGGTTTGTTTCTGTCACAGACCAAATATGTTGAGGATTTGTTGACTAAATCTGAAATGGTTGCAGCTAAACCCTGTGATACTCCATGTCTCCCTTACCATCGGCTACTCAAAGAGGATGGGGAACTTTATTCAAATCCTATGCTGTTTAGAAGCATTGTCGGGGCTCTACAGTACTTAACTTTTACAAGGCCAGACATTGCTTTTTCTGTGCATCAAGTATGTCAGTTTATGCAGAATCCTATGGTGTCTCATTTTACTGCTGTTAAACGTATATTACGATACCTTAAAGGTACCATGCAGCTTGGTATATCCTATACTAGAGGAGATTTGTAGTTAAAAGCCTTTAGTGATGCTGATTGGGCAGGAGACCCTAATGACAGGCGGTCTACAACTGGTTTGGTGGTCTTCTTGGGCAACAATCCAATTTCATGGTCTTCTAAGAAGTAAGAAACTGTTTCTCGATCATCGACTGAAGCTGCGTATCGTGCTTTATCATTTACCTCTGCTGAATTGGATTGGATAAAACAATTATTAGCATTTCTACACATTTCACTACCTAGCATGCATGTTCTTTTTTGTGACAATCTGTCAACAATTGCCTTGTCTTTCAATCTTGTTCAGCATCAAAAGACCAAGCACATCAAAGTAGATGTGCATTTTGTTCGTGAAAGAGTTTCACGCAACCAACTCTCAGTGCAGTCTGTGTCCTCTCAAGAGCAGTATGCTGATATTCTTACCAAGGGGTTGAGTGCTCCTTTATTCCGCATTCATTGTTGCAATCTCATGCTTGGTTTCTCCAAGTCTGATCTTGAGGGGGATGTTAGAGTATATTGCTTCAGATTATGGCACTTGTCATAGGCATAATATAGTAGACAGTTAGTTAGTTAGTTAGTTAAAGGTTGTTAGTTTGTTAACTAAAACTATATAAACAATTATCTCGTGTGACAAATGTCAAGCTGAATAAAAAAAAATTCATTTAGTCTCTTCACTTCTCTCTATTTTCTCTCTATCTGATATTGCTTAATATACAAGCTTGCAGTCTCTGTTTGATGAAGATTAACAGGGAGGACCGTTTCCTGGTTGTTTTCTTTTATCTTTCGGATAGCTGCTCATTATTTCCTTATGTCACAAAGGTAATCAAAGCATTGTCAGAAAATGATAAACACGTTGAGTTGTCAGACCACAAGGCAAGAAGAACAAAAGGTAAACAAAATTATAAGAAAATGAGCAAGAAAAAATATTTTTAAAAGTGCAATAGCATTCTGCGATGATTCATATTTAACGACGGAAAGAATTACATATTATTAATTTCTTGTAACAATAAAAAAAATAAAAACAACAGAATTACATAATGCAGATAATCTCCTTATTGTTTCTTCCAAATTTATTAATTTGCAGCTAATTAATTTTCTGGACAATCTAATTTACGAATCATATTCACTTCGAAGTAGCAACTTTTCCAACTGGTGACCTAGAATCACGAAGATGCTTCTCCCTTGACAGTGATTTAGCCATCCTATAGAGTCAAAAAAAAAAAAAAATAAAAATCAGCAAGATGAAATAAGATGCCATAGAAATCACTATAATATATATAGACTTGAGCAGATATATACTTTATGAGAGCCTCTTCATTTGTCATCCTATCAACAGGTGTAAAGACTCCAGTGCCTAAATCCACCCTTGATACTGGTTTTTTCAACAATTTCTCACCCACTTTCACAAGATTCTCCAAATTCTCTTTCGTGGCAACATCCACGGACGAAAGTGTTCCGGTCAGCGTGTCATCCTGCATTTCAAACATATCTTATAGTCAGGGTTCTTCGTTTTCTAGTTTTTAGTTTTAATTACTTCGTGGGAGAATATAATTTGATATCTTGAATAACCACATGAGCGTGATATACACCTGAATTCGAAGATAATTTTCCTCAGAGTGCAGGGCTTGGAAAACAGTGGAAATATGAAGATCAACCATGTCCCCACTAGCTTCTGTAAACACATCCACTAATGGAGTAGAATTGTCACTTGTCAACCATCCCAAGATACCCCACTTGGCCGCTTCATCTGCATCATACTTTTCTTCAGATTTTGCTGTACCAGTCCCCAAGGACAGGACTAGGAATCGACCATAATCCATAGGCGCTGTGGGGAAGAAGTCAGGATTCTTCCGAGTGATTTCCTTGGAAACTTCGCTCACGGCAACTAAAGTCTGGAAATTCAAAAGGAAATTAATGATAGGATTCATCAATATGTTACGAGTTATGCAAGTTCAAGAGCTGAAGATAAATGATAAACATACTGGATTATTTGCAGCCACACCACCATCAATCAGATTGAACTCTCTAACTTTGCCTGATGGGTCCTTGGTTTCAAAATAATGGGCAGGGAGGTAAGTTGGGGCAGCTGAAGTCCCGATGCATATATCAGATAAAAGGGCATCCGTGGATGGGTTGTTCTTCACCTAAAGCATAAAGCGGTACGTCTTGTAAGGACATATATTTTGCAGTGTGAAATGATTCTTTTCTCAAGTAACGCATAGAATTTTAAGAGTTGTGTTCGTATATATAACGAACCTGATAGCTTGAAAAGATTGTTGGCTGAAGGCGCTTGATGTCAAAAGTTGGGATCACAATGTTTGTCATGGTCTGGTGCAGGCGTTTATCTCCCAATTTTTCCTTGACAATGGTATGCAGAAATTTGCCATCGTATTTTGGTCCTCTCAAACTCTTGATCAGTTTTCCAGCAGAAGCCAATGGAGACCTATTGCCACAGAGTATACAGTTAGTATCTAGACATTTGAATGAGGAAATTTTTTTTTGTCTTAAAGCAGTACTTGATATACTATATTTAACTCATTATTATGGCATTCATATATGGGATTATTACCCGTCCTGGGGAAAGATTTTAGGGCAGTTCTCAAGGTAGAAGTCATTAATGTCTTTGGCGGCAAATAAAGGGCGGTTTTGCTCATTAGGGGTAGCTAGCATTGCAGTCACGAGGCCACCAGTGCTGGTGCCTGAAATCACATCAAAGTAGTCTGCAAGTCTTGCGTCTGCACCATCCAGCTTCTACAATTTGAATAGCAAAATATACTAGTCAGTGATAGGAGATGAAATCACGGAGTATTTTATGCCTGGAGAAAGTAATTAAACATTACAATTATATACCGATATAAATAAACTATATACCAATTATATGCCTGGAGAAAGTATTTTATGCCTGGAGCAAGTGTGATGTATTCTTTTGATGAAACTATTAATAAAAAGGCAAAAGCAAAAGCATAAAACTACAAAACAAACAGCCTCCGTGGAAGGTGGGAAAAGGCCGCATGCAAGACCTCAAGTGGACCAAGGAATCGTTCCCTGTACTTAGTTTCTTATTCTACTCTATTTTATATATCATCATGAGCTAGCACAGGCATAAGAAAATGCATGATCTTGCAGGTATACCTGAAGCTCGGACTCTAAAAAGGCAAGGATAGTTCCTGGTATGATTCCTCTTATTCCACCTCCATCGATGCTAAGAACAGTGATTTGGTTTCCAAAAGTTGGGGGTTGAATGGGTGATCTTAAAGTCTCGATATGAGAGATCGAGGAGGAATTCAAAGGCATTGCTAGGTAATAGTAATGATCAAGAGCCTAGAAGCGGAAGAGTTAGCAGTGCTGAAACTTGGGAGAGCCTTGGGAGATGTATATAGCTAGTGCTGAAATCTAATTAAGTTTTGAAACTTGTAATTTCCCAAAGGGAGTGCGGAGTTATTTATAGACTTCTGTGCTTCATGAAGCATGTAATTTTCAATAAAGTCGAAAGATTTTACTCACCCAAATTTGACCGTGTAATTTTCCTGGACGGGTCAAATTTTGAATGAGTCCTGATATTCTGCTGGCACGGCTCAAGTGGGACCATAAAGTTATGGACGAGGGAACAATTGAAGACTTCAAATTTATTAATCAAACAAAGATGACAATGGAATGGGAATGGTAGGTTTTCTTCCAGCACAACGAAATAAATTAATTCAAAACCTTGTTATCAAGTCATGTATGCCACGAAAAAGCAGTCAATTACAAATAAGCCACTCTAGTTGCTTTCATGATTGAAAAAGTCATGGAGGCACATTTTCGAGGTGATAATCCACAATAAACATGAAATTTGAAGAAACATGTGTTTGGAAAATTTTGTAACCGAAGTTTCGTCATTACAGCTAAAGAAATTTGAATGCAGTAGATTAATGTTCGCTTTGTGGAATATCCTTTAACTTGCATGCATTAAATTAAGCTGTTAGTTTCTTCGAAACAAAATGATAAATGACAATTAGAGGAGAGGGGCCCTTTGGTAATGATCTGCTAGATTCATGTAATTTTTTACTTTT
>Ga0325404_1002895_pt1 | contig 18324 bp, 8 predicted proteins | sample PopdelMetagenome_18_FD_205664 | JGI IMG/M metagenome (GOLD analysis project Ga0325404, IMG submission 205664) | Populus deltoides microbial communities from Bellville, Georgia, United States - Xylem-Control-R1 | ecosystem: Host-associated > Plants > Phyllosphere > Stem > Wood/Secondary xylem... | reverse complement strand
CTAGAAAAAATTAAGTATAAATAATTTTAGGTCATGAAAAACCCATATTATTTAAATACTTACAAACTAAAAACGTGTAGAAATTTATAATATTGTAAATTTTATTTTATTATTTCAAAAACTTAAAAGTATTAATTATAATTGTAATTCGTTCAGGTAACCATAAAACGTAAATGCATATGTATACTAGTAATTAATCTGTCTGATTCATGATGTGATATAACTAAAAACATGTTACATAGATTTAACAAAGTCATTTACCAATTATATACTTACTTTATACTAAAAGTATCAGTCTTTCACTATGAAAATTCACAGTGAAAGGCAAATGCTTTTTAATTGGAGTCTTTTTTGTTTTCTTTTCTTTTCTTTTTTTTTGTTTTTTTCTTTTCAATTATTTTTTTTTGTTTAATTTAGTTTTTTAGTATTAAATTTTTTTCTATTTAGTTATCACAATTTCATGACACAGATATCATATTTAATGGGTTAACCTGATTTGACAGGTTAACCCAGTTAACTCAGGATTTTTTCCTTTTTCTTAATTAGTTTTTTTCTTTTAATTTCATGCTTTAATATTGATTTGATTGAGAATTAAATTTTATAATTTGTTTTATTTACTTTTCATTAGATTATCCTAATCCTATGAGGGGTTTTATTGTACCCCTCCTTACAAAGCACTATTCATTAGAATAGTTCGTTGCTTTGTCTTTTTTCTTTGCCTTTTTTCTTTTCAATTAATTTTTTTTTTTTAAATTCATTCTTCAATATTAAATTTTTTTTTCTATTTAGTTATTACACTTTCATGACACAGATCCCAAGTTTAGTAGATTAACTTGTTTGACTCGGATTTTTTTATTAGTATTTTTCTTTCAATTTCATCTTTTAATATTGATTTAATTGAGAATTAAACCTCATAGTTTGTTTTGTTTACTTTTCATTAGGTTATCTTGATCTTATGACACGAGAATAATGCTTAATGGATTAACTTGAGTTAACTCAAGTTATTTTTTGTATCTTTTATTTAATTGATTATTTTTTTAATTTTATCATTCAATATTGGGTCTGTTAGGAATTGAGTTTTGTAATCTATTTTTAACCTAATTGACTAATTTTCTCTTTTTTTTTTAATTGACCTTTTCCCTCTAATTTCATCAACTAGTATTGTGTTTACTTGAGAAGTAAGCTTCATGATTTGTTTTAATTTATTTTTCATGAGGTTATCATGATCTTATGACTCGATAATAATGCTCAACGGTTAACTCGGGTTAACTTAGCTTATTTTTTTGTTATTTTTTTATTAAGATTTTTACAATTTTCATCATTCAACATGTGGTCTGACATGGATGATTGAGAACCGAATTTTATAATTTGTTTTGATTTTCTCTTTTTAGAGTTATCTCAATCGTGGATTTGACAGATTAACTGGAGTTAAATCAGGTCATTTTTTTTCTACAAGACTATCTCAGTCTGATGACCCAGGTTATGAGTTTGGTGGATTGACTTAGGTTGTTTTTTATGCTATTTTTTTAATTGTTTTTTTAATCTCGTCCTTCAATATTAGACTGGTTAGGGATTGAAATTTGTAATTTGTTTCAATTTTTTTTCATTGGGTTATCTCAATTTTATGATCTGGGTTGCAGGTTTGGCATGTTAACGAGAGTTATTTTTTTGGGTTCTTTTTTAATTGATTTTTTTTCAATTTCTTCCTTAAATATTGGGTTAATTAGGAATCAAGTTTAATAATTTATTTTGATTTTTTTTTCATAGGGTTATCATAGTCTCACAACCTGCGTCATGAATTTGACATGTTAACCCGGATTGTCCAAGGTCAAATACAATATGTTGTTATTTTAATATTGAAAAAATATATCATCTTGAAAATTTGTTTAGTGAAAATTTGTTGTTTTCATAGATTGTATGAATTGTTTTTGGACCAATAATGTCAATCGGGTTACATCGAGCAAACCCTCACACGATTTAATTTTTTTCTGTTAGAAAAAAATATTAGCAATATTTGAATATATTTTTTTATGTTCAATTTTTTTTAACTTGACCAGCAGTGTAGCATGAGTCAATCACATAGTTATAATTAAACTCGGTTTGACTTGTAATTCAAGTTAACAAAAGGCATGTTACATAGATTTGACAAAACCGCTCAGAAATTATAGTAATTAGACTCGATATGATTTATAATCTAAGTTATAAGTTAGATAAGTTAATTCGGGTTGAATTAAATTAATCAAAATGTATTATTTTTATTTTTTTAAAATCAAAACAACATTATTTTATATATATATATATAAATTAAATCAGGTTTTGATTATGTCATGATAGAATAACTCTAGATTATTCTTTTTAACACTTATCTGATATAGAAAGTTGGTTGATGAAGTCTCGAGTCAATCTGTCATGACAGGCATGGTTTAAGAAGGTGTTTAAAATAGTAATAAATATTATTTTTTAAAATATTTTTTTTATTTTATAAAATTTATTTTAATGGTGACTGCGGCCCGAACATAATTGTGATAGGAATAGCGACATGGTGAAGGAGATGTAGAGATTACGTGGCGGTCACCGCGAGATTGCATGATTCTCCGCGTCCACACCGCGTAAACGCGCACGTCTGCTTCTTGCCATTTTGATTCACTAAAATCGCCATCATTCTCACCGAAAATTAATGTACACCAATAACATCAAGAAATCTTTTAAAATCAAAGAAACCTACGTGGCATTATGTGAATGGATTAGTCTAATGATGGGCGGTAGTTAACTGTATTGTTATCTGTCAACCTCTTTCTTCTCCTTGTGATTGGCTTTTTTTTTTACTTGTTTAATGCTGCTGTACGATTTTACCCCTGATGATTATTCACTGCAATTTCTTTTTTATTTCGAGGGTTTAATTTTTTTCAAAATTTGCAATGACCTATGTACCCTTTTATTGGTTTCGAAAATTGGTCTCCCACGTGCATAGGGTGACTGGAAAACATTTCCTTTTCACCAAAAACCCATATAGTATATAGTAGGGGTGATAATTTGATATATATTAATATAAATTAATTTAAAAAATAAGTTTTTTTTTTATAGATAGTTACCTTACTTATTGAATAATAAATAAAATATAAATATTATCAAACTATACTCAAAACCCGACCCCAATATAACTCTAATGTATATATTTTATTTGTTTATTGAATAACAAATAATAATCATAATATATATATATATATCTATATGGATACTCGAAACCTGTTAAATAGAGTATGAATATCTAAATTTCTTACCTAATAGGTATTCGATAGGGTATACATATAAAAAACACGACCCATAAATATTCATTGTTATCTATACTAGTGATTGACATGAGATTATTTGGTAGTGAAATTTTTTTAAAAAAATATTATTTTATTAAAAAAACTTATGTTAACTAAAGTCAACAAATATGATTCAGGATAAAGACTGTGGACTTGGTCGGGTCTTGTAATTATAAATGAAACTACATTGGGTAGTGGCGCGCATTGCATAGTAAACCTTAGAAAAATTCTACATTTTTAGTCCTAAAGTTTGAAATATTTTAATTATATAATTGAATTTAAAGTTCATTTTATAAGAGATACAAGTTTATGAATTTGTAAAAAAGGAGCTCCGTCTGAGAGAAAATGAATAATTTGCAAAAATATTTATTTTTTTATTAGTGATTTGATCATAAGTTGACATGAATTTAGTGGCAACCGAAAATAGAGGTGAGATTGATTGATAAAAGAGCTAGCAAGGGATGGATTTCCTTTCCTTATCAAGTAGGTTTACAAAATATGTTGCGAAAAGTGATGTGTTCTTGACGAGTCACAAGTCATTAAAAAAAAAGATAATGATAATTACAAATTCATCACTTGATAAAAAATATAAGAATTTACTCACATATATTTGATTTTCCTTTTACATTAAATAGTTTTTGTATTTTATATTAGAACACACATATAATTATATTTCAAATTTTAATTTCATTGAAACTAAAATAACTTGTTTTTTTAATTCATGAATACATGTTTTTTATTTATTTTGCATGAAAAATTCCATTGGTTTTAATCAAACACATGAATAGTTTTAGTGGTTGCTTGGTATTGTAATAGTTTTAGTGGTTGTGTTTTTTTAAAAAAATAGGTTTAATAATAAAACATTTAGTTTTGTTTTTTTAAAGATATGTTTTAAAAAATATATACTTGGTGAAAACTACTGTGGAATGATTTTTTGCATGTAAAAATCAAGATTTAAAATACAATTATTTATAGTGTCCAATGCAAAAAAAAACAAAAGTTATTTGATAAACCAAACAGTTTTCTTTTATGGTTGAGCAAAGAAATATTTTTCTTAAATCTATTATTTTAACCATAATCAAACCCGAACTAAATTAGAATACACAAGTTAACAAACATTGAAATTTGTATGATACTCTTATTAAGATTATACATGAAAATGTGTTGAAAGTTAAAAGAAGTACATCACATCCATATATTTATCCACTAATATTCAAACTCTATGGAAAATCATTAGAAGCAAAATCCTCACTAATCTCTTGATATTGGTTTGGATTAGGGATGATTATTTTCGGTTCGATTCGGTTTTTATTAAAAAAAATAACCAATCTAGAATAATTTTTTTATAAAAAAACCGAAACTGGTTTAAACCGACCGGTTTCAGTTCAGTTCGGTTTTTTAGGACAAAAAACGGTTCAAACTGTTTTGGCTCGGTTTTTTCCGGTTTGAGTTTGGTTCAGTTCGGTTTTTTAAATTTCAGACTTATAAAACCGAAACCGAACCGAACCGGTTGGTTTTTTCAAAATTTTAATCAGTTTTTTTCACGGTTCAGTTTTTTTAATTTTTTTTTAATTTTCTCGGTTTTTTAGATTTTTTTCTCACCCCTAGTTTGGATGACTTATTTTCAAACACCCCAAAAAGTAAAATTATCCAGAATTATAAAAAAAAAAATGCAATACTTCACGAATTATAAATTCATGAACACTCGTTAAAAAGAAAACACAGTGAAGGGCATAATGGTCATTTAAAAGGCGAATCAATCATCAATCCCAGAAAAAAATAAAAAAATAGAATGAAGGGAAAAAAATAAAAAGGGCAAGATTGGAAGTAAAAAGTGAGTTGGAATTGATAGGTGGGGCCACAAGAAAGCTAGGGGCGGCTGAATTGGCTCCTATAAAAAACACGACTCCTTCTCTCTCTCTTACGCGCTCTTTTCTCTATCTCTCAGATTTTTTTATTTCCCTCTAGACTTTTGTCTCTCTTAAAGAGAAATGGCGGATCAATTGACTGATGACCAGATCTCCGAGTTCAAGGAAGCTTTCAGTTTGTTCGATAAGGATGGTGATGGTATGTTTCTTGATCTGTCTTTCGCTTTGTTTCTTGGGGTGTTTTTGCTTTTGCTCTATGTTTTTTGCTTGTGTTTTTAGCTTGATTTGTTTTAGATCATGTTGTTTGGGGTAAAAAGATGGTCCATGTGAGGGAAATATGTGATTTTGATTGATGGGTTCTTCTTGAGATTTGGAATTTTGTTCGGTTGAGATTGGGAAAATTAGTGTCTTTGGTAAAAGGTAGCTTCTCTTAGTGAAATTGGTGAAGGGTTCTTTAGATTTTGATTGAAACGTTTCTTATTTTGACTATTGAAAAGCAGATTGTTTTATTTTGGGCTACCTTTAATGACCCAATCAACAATGGAATATAATACATGCATGATGTTGGTTAATTATATTGCAGGATCCAAGGCTTGTGATTTAGGGATTTTTTTGGTGGTAAAATAGCAGTAATCTTTGACTCTTTGCATCTGATGATTGTAACATGGTGACACGTAGTGAACTTCTTTGCTGATTAATGTTTTGCAAATGGATGTCTTGTGCCAAATTATCAATTTTTATGGTTACCTTATTGTTGTCTGCCGGGTTTATTTGTATTTTAGGTTCTTGAATGCATGTGATTAGTTGTTTCTGAAATATGTTGTTTTAAAACTTTACGAGATGCCTATGTAAGTGGTAAATGAGATTAAGCTTGCTACTAAGAATATCTAAACAGAAGGTTCTTTCAGATCCTACCTTTTGCTGCATTTGGCTTGTTACAATTGCAGAAGTAAATTATAGTCTGAAAGCGAAGCTTTGATTATGTGTGTGCCCATGAGAGGCACATGAGACCATCAAAAACAGTTGGTGAATTGGTTTTTGATGTCTTTTGTATTACAGGTTGCATCACCACCAAGGAATTGGGGACTGTCATGAGATCGCTAGGACAGAACCCAACTGAGGCAGAACTCCAGGACATGATTAACGAGGTTGATGCTGATGGAAATGGTACCATTGATTTTCCTGAGTTCCTGAACCTCATGGCAAGGAAGATGAAGGATACCGACTCTGAGGAGGAGCTCAAAGAGGCATTCAGAGTTTTTGACAAGGATCAGAATGGTTTCATCTCTGCGGCCGAGCTCCGTCATGTGATGACTAATCTCGGTGAGAAGCTTACTGATGAAGAGGTCGATGAGATGATCAGAGAAGCTGATGTGGATGGTGATGGCCAGATAAATTATGAGGAATTTGTCAAGGTTATGATGGCTAAGTGATATCCCTTTCCCCCTGGAAAAAAATATTTTTATAAATTTAAATTAGGAGGGGATAACAGGGTTGACCTAAATAATGGAATTTCTAGTTTCATTTTCAACAACTTTTATTTGATGGTTTTTTGAATCAAGGCTCTTAAAGGAAGTGGTGTTGGAGGCTTGTTGTGGTGGTTTTGTTGTATGTTCACGCTTCCTTTAATGTCTTGTGAAACTCAGTTGCCTTTGCCAGTTTATATTTTGCTTGTTTGATCTTTTGTCAAACTTAAACTACTTGGGAAGATCGAGCCTGTATGTTGAATGGATGACCAATTCTATATTTGTTCATATTCTGTTACTACGCACATGAAACGTCTCTTCTAGTTGTTCTGTTGGCAGGGCAATCTCCTTTCGTTTTCATTGAAGATTTGGCGCTGTGCCCTGTGGTCATGCACCATGCACAGCTTCTCGAATCCGAGTTTTCAGAAGCTGCTGAGAACCAGTAATCCATGCACCCTTGCATCATCCCTTGATGGTGGAATATACAATTCTTGGCAAATCTTCGTTGGACCAGTAATCCATGCTCCCTTGGCCCATCTCCTTGTGCCTACCTGCAAAGCTTTCTTGTCTTTGTTCCTGCGTTTGTTTTTACCCTTCTTGGATAGCTATAGGAGGCATTTTTAAATGCAAAAGAAAAGGGTATGAAGATAGCCTGATCCAACATTGATTAAGAGGATCCAAAGGTTAAATTAGCAGAAAGTCATTTACCAGACTCAGACTGTCAAAACCTCAGTCAACTGCAAAAAAGCAAAGATGATTTTGTATTTTGATACATCATAGTGTTAATCATTAAAGGGTCGACGAAAAAGAAAAATCTCATCGATATGAACGAATCGTCTTCCATAATTAATTCCAGTTTGGATTCATAACCTGTAATAGAAAAGTTGAGAATAACCTGTGAGAAAAAAATTCATATAGGTCTTTGCAATTTCCTGGCACGCCAGGTTTCTTCTAGGAAGGCATTGCAGTGTTCAGTCACAAAGAAGGGGATCATAGTGCAAGTCAAACAAAGCGATAAAGTTAAATAAATCCATCACTTGTCCACCAATGGAAATATTCCTTGCATGATATATTCCCATTTTCCTCATCACTTACATGGGCCCATTCATGGACAAACAACAGAGGCTGGCCACATATCCATCATGGCAGTTCAATACATGTGTAACCTTAACATCAAATCACAATCTCTTTAAGCTCTTTTTTCTTGCATCCATTTTCTTCTTCACTGCCTGAACTTTTGAAAGCCCAACATCTTTTTTCAACGTGCTGGTTGTTGGTGCAGCAGCTGATCCACTAACTTCTGTCTCGTGCGTTGGACCTACAGCAGCTAGCTGATCCTGACTATTTCCTCCTTTGCTGGCCATCGTACAAGGGGCCAGTAGAGATTGCAATGGAACGGCGGCACTAACAGCTGCATTCTTTTGGTCACCGTTATTAAGAACTGAAGTGTTGCTCTGATCAACATTAAGAGCTGTAGTTGATTCTGAAATGGCTCCAGACTTGAACTTAGGTTTTGGCTTTGCATGGATTCCAGTATAAATCCTGAAAACAAGTTTGCAATCACACATTAGTCATCAACAACATAGTTTTCATTCCAAGATGAAACCATGTAACTTGTTAACTTTCTAATGTTTTACCCTCTTTATCTTTAAGCAGTTTTCATTCCGTAGGAGAAAAATAGGTTTTTTCTATTTTTAGAATGATGCATTTTCTTTCAGATCCACAGTTTATTTGTTTGAGTGAACTGTCTCATGAAATCTAATTACGGATATGTAATTATCGGATAGCCTCCAAAGTAGTGGCAATACTCCAAGCTAGACATTTTAAAGAGGCAAAGACTTGATGCTAAAATAGCTTGTGAACTAGGAGTTTTAAGAAGTTGTGGTCTCTTAACACTGAAAAGATTGGCATCTTAATAATAATAATTGCAAAGGTCCCACATAACCTGATTAGATCCACTATCAGGTCTGTCCTAACTAATAATGACTGCCATGGTATTTGATTAGTAAGATATGGGATGGCTCACCTGGCATGTCTGGCATACTCTTCATAATTTTCAAGGAGCATCTTGCCAGCCTGTTCATTCAAAGCTGACTCTGGAAATGGTTCGATTAATAAACACCTCACTACCTGATATCAGCAAGCTCAGAATATCAGTAAAACCAAATAAGAAGTGAAAATGAAAGTAGATGGATTAGACCAAATAAGAGTCCCAGTGGAACTTACCGTGAGAACATGGCGTAGTCCAAGACTTGGATTCCAATCCTTTTTAAGCGTATTAACACAAATCTCACCATTAGAAGCAATATTTGGATGAAAAATCCTAGTCAGGAAGTAACCTGTAACATAATTGTTCAAAGGATTCACAAGCTAACAAAAGAAAATAACTCAAGAAAGGAAATTAAATCCGGAATGTAGTATGAAGAAAGGCAGCCCTTGACTGCCCATTACCAAAAAAGTTTCCTCTTCACAATTGGAAGTAAGCCCTTGAATTAAATTAAAATACATATCAGAAAATTTCAAGTCATATTAACAATGTGAATCCACAAACCTTTGGGAGGAGAGTGAGGAAAATCATGAGATAATAACAGCTTCATGCGGAAAACACCATTTTCATATGGAGTCCCAGCTGCATGGCCAAAAATATACTTGAGTATAAAACCCCAAACGAATATCTTAAAGGATGTAAATTTAGAAGGAAAAAGTTATGTGCCTGGGCCTTCAATATCAGCATATATGATCGAAAAATCATCATCGTTTACTCCTACTTTAATTCCCTCAGGTGGTGATTCATCAAGATTCTTCAGTTCCTTTGCAAGTTGTTTTACTACATTGGGTGGAAGATTTTCATTTGTTGCCTTCAAGAAGATAGATGTGAAACAATATAAGTAGCAGCCTTATTATCAAGCTTCACGGATAAACTCAATGCAAGTAATTATTTTCTTTAGTCTAGGAATTGCTAAGTGCTTATCCAGATCCGAAGCAACTGGCATGTTTCCACCATCATACATGAATTAAAATTTGTTTCCTATCAGAAAAAGCTATGAATTTGTTGGTTTTGTTGGCTATTTCTCGGCATTTCTTTATCAACAGTGGGAAACTCTGATTCTTTTATTATCTTATCATTCACTATTTTACTTTCTACAACTCCAGGGGGGGGGGGTTTGAAGATAAATTTACCATGGCCACAGAAAGGGATGCTTGCAAGGATGTTTGTTGCTCTTGCTGATATGAAATCAAAATTAAAAATCTGATGTTCCACAATCTTATCCGAACTTCCTGCTGACAGTAACAAATAAGATTTGACCGGTAAATACGATCATCGCAGATAATTTTCAGAGAGAGAATTGAATACAGTTCAGTTCACACATTATTTCCATGGAAAGAAGTACAAAAACCAAGGGTGTGTGCATCCATTCTCACACACAGAAATGAGATGAAATGAATTTAAAAACCCTGCAACAATGACATGTAGCTCTTCAATGGGCAGCTCCTAAACTCATATCCATGCAGTGAGCCTAGTTAATTCCTAAAGCTGAAAACATTTAATCATCAGATGTAAACCAAGATGGTGATTCAAGCACTTTCTATTTGCTAAAAAACAGAGCACTCCTATAGACAATTGCAGGCCCATTGTAATCGCTCACAGACCCAACAACACACCAATTACTTGCATGGTCTAAACTTTGAAAGCTCTGAATTTCTCACAAGTTAAATGGTTTAAACTTTCAAGGTTCATATTTTGGCGGAAACTAAGTGAATAAAACATGTGCCTATTTAAAAAGTAAAACTCACATTCCCACCTGTGGGCCCGTGTGCCAAATAATTAGGATTCAGAGCTCCTACAAATCAATGAAATTCCAATAATCTAGTTATAAACACCTGCCTGTCTGAAAATTTTCCAATTCATGGAAACCTGATTGCAAGCCCAGAATTTCTCACCACCTTTTCAGTTCTCAAGCAGGGAAAAAAGAACCCAGACAACCAATACTTGTACTCTTAAGCTCAATTTAGAGAAACAAGAAATTCGACAAGAGATGAAGGTTTCAAGCATAGCTTCATAATTCCCATTTGAATCTACAAATGCCAGCAGTTCAAAGAACCAATTGCGCCAAAATTACAATGCCATAAAATTGAATCCTGCATTAGCTAATCACAATTCCCATTTGAATCTACAAAAGCCAGCACTTCAAAGAACCAACTGCGCCAAAATTACAATGCCATGAAATTGAATCCTCCATTAGCTAATCACAATCTGCTGTAATCTGCACAGGCACAAGCCTGTACTTTTAAAATACAGGTGACCCCAAAAGCTTACAAATGCACAAAATTGCTTTCCCACACCTTGATCTTCTCATGAGTTTTGAAAAGGATGACCAGTTTAGAGACTTAAATCAAAAAATTGAGCAACATATATCAATTACAAAGAGAAACAGTTTAAGGGCTGAATCCAACCCTAAACAAGATAAACAGCCAGAATAAACCCATTAGTTGAAACCTGCAACACAAATACCTAAAACCTAGAAAACCACCATACACAACCCGATCAAGAACTTACCCACTTAACAGAATCAAAGAAAACTAATGAAAACTTTCAACTCAAAAAGTCAACACCAAAACCAAGCATTGCATATGACCCAATTACATAAATCAAAGAAATGAACCTCAGATATCCCAAACAAAACAAAACCACAAAAACCCATCTCACAAAATTAACTAAACAGAACACCAAACCTCATAACTCTCCAAAGAATCCATCACATTCCAAGAAAGTAATCAAATTTATATTAAAAAAATAGCAAAGAAGTAAAGAATCAAGTTACTAACCAAATAAAAAAACAAAACTTCAACTTTCTAATCAACAAGAATTATCAAAAACTAATCATATTCACTTTAAAAACTCATCAATCAACCAAACTTAAAAAAAAAGAAGAACAAGAATCAATTAAACTTCAAAAACAGCAAAACCCAGATGGGTAATTTACCTTATCTTCTTCTTCTCCTTCGAGAGAGAGAGAGAGAGAGGAAGGTGAACTTTATGCAAATACAATATACAGTGAGAGAGCGATCTCTCCTTGTAATCAATGATTGATTGGTGAATTTTAGAGATAGAGAGATTTTCTTTTTTGTTGCTAGTATTTATTTATATGCAAACAAAAGAAATACAAAAATAAAAAATAAAAACTTTTCGAAAATTTAAGCGAATAAAATATTTGTAATAATTAACTTGTCTCTAGACAAGGTACAGAGTATTTATAGAAGTTAGGTGGAGACTAGTCCCACGCGCCGGGTTCTTAGTGTGGTTCGTTGTGTGAAGAGATAGAACCATAGCTATAAACCTGGCTCGGGTTGGCAGACGAGCACCCTAAAGATTCACTGACTCCACAATTATAAAACTTTATCTGGAAATCGGCAACAAGTCCTAGTTCACGTAACACGTCTGATTAATTCATGTTCATTTATTTTTTTAGAAAAAAATCACAACATTATTGTTTTAAACCAAAAAAAAGTTGTTTTTTAAAAATCCAACAAGTTGAGTATCAAATTTTACTTTGGATTGATATAAATTTTTTTACTAAATCAAGACATGTCGATGTATTAACTTTTTTTTCTTTAATTTAAACAGGTTTAGGCTCTATGATTGTCAGGACACAAGTTAGATTAATATCTTAATCCATTTTTTAACTTAAATCGATCAAAACTCTAGATTAATCTGTTCAAATTTTATAATTATGATCGATCTTAAATTTAATTGGATTAAATTTTTAGATTCACTTGAAGTGTTTTAATCCAGTGAAAATGAAACCAGGTTAATATATTAATTTTTTTTCCTTTAATCTAGATGATTTAAATCCTAAATTAGCCCGTATATATTTCATAACTATAGCTAATTCTAAGCTTCATGCCATTAGATTTTATATCACATTGTTTTAGGCAAAACAATGACATTTTAGGCATTAAAAAAAAATCAAAACTATTAGTAACCCATTATCCACTGGATGATCCACGACCCGAGGTGAAGTTGGGTCTTGTAAACTAGGGATTGAACAATTAGGGCTCGCGCGTGTTGTGCATTCTGTTTGTAGGCGAGTGAAAAAGGTTATAGTTTTGTAATTTCTTAAAATCAACCTGACATCTGCTGCCCTAATCGAGTCATTAGTTTTTTATTTTATTTATATCTTCTTGGTGCTAATTGATAAGTTGAATGACAAATGTAGCCTCCCACATGAGAGATTATTATTACTTAGTATAAAAATTAATTCCTCTCTATTTTCTGAAGATATGATATAGTTTTTAGGCAAGAATAGAGTTTAATAAAAATAAAATGATTTGAAAAGAAATATTTCACATGCAAGTAAATTACAATTTTTTTAGAACTTTTCTTAATTGTTAAATTCATATTAATCACATGCAAGCAAATTTACAATTTATTTCCTTCTAAAATATATATTGTATTAAATATTATTTCAATAAATATGTGTCGATAGATAAAATAATGATAATGTAAGAGTTTATACTTTGTATTATATAAAAAAAATTTAATTTTTACGAGTTAGGAATATATTAAGCTTTATAGTTCTTTTTATTTTTCTTTTACGTTTTATAGTTGAACAATAACTCACAATATAATTTAAATTTTTAATTATAATGCTAAGAAATGATATTAATGATATTGCTATTATATTATTCATTCTTTCTAATAATTTTATTATAAGCTTGAATTAAGTGTTATTATAATAACATGGAGTGACATTATCAACATTTCATTATATTATGTAAATTAATACGGCGTGTTTTTTTTGTAAGCATAAAATAGTAATTTGTAACTAAAAAAATTAATAAAAAAATCTGAGATTATATTGAGTTTTTTCTAGTAAAATTTTGAAATTTTATTTTCTATGATATATCTAAATAACAACTAGCATAGTTAATCATGACTCTAAATCTTTGTTAAGAAATTCAACAAATAATTTTGATGATGAAGATATTAAAAAATCAATTATTTAATAAAAAAAAAAAAAAAAAGGGCAGAGAGCGCCCTCGATCAAACAAGATGGGAAGGCAAGACCAGTGGTTTAAGAGGCAGAGCAAGGGCACTTGAGTCATATCATGTGTAGAACCCGAAATTAAAGAGGACCCTTTTTGAAATGCGAGTTAGGTGGGCGTTCAACATGTCGGAGCTGCGGGTCCCACAAAATATTTTTATTTAATTTGATTTGGGGCCCACTCTAATTTTGATTTCTTTTCGGCTCAGACCTTACTAGGCTGGTGTGAATATGTGACCGTTAGATTGTCATCGTCCCCGACTAGCCGTTAGCCTGCGGTAGTTAGCTTGCGTTATTAGTTAATTTTAAAAAATATATATATATTAAAATAATTTTATTATTTTTAAATTTTATTTTTAATATAAATACATTTAAATAATCTATAAACATTGAAAAACTAAAATAAAAAAAAAACATTTTCCAACTATAAAACAGGGGTGGTCTTGTTACTATAACTTTACTTGAAAAAAAGGCATTAATTTATAAAATAAAAAACAAAACTATCAATTTATTTTAATATAAATTTTGCAGGATGCAGCCGATCAAACATAAAAATAAAAACACAAATCACAAGCAAAATTTTTCAACAAAAAAAATGAAATAGAGTCACCAATTAATTTATCTTTCACCAAACAAAATAAGGTAATTTAAATTTAAAATCTGTTTTTGTTTTATTTTGAGATGTTTTTCTACAAAAAAAAATGAAATAGAGTCACCAATTAATTTATCTTTCACCAAACAAAATAAGGTAATTTAAATTTAAAATCTGTTTTTGTTTTATTTTGAGATGTTTGTTAATAATTTGATGAGGTTCTTTTATAATTCTACCATTTTTGCTCCTTTTTTTTCTCGGATCTGCTAGTTCTACCAATTTTTTTTGAATTCTTGTTATGGTGGGTTTTTTTTCTAATTAATTAGATATATTTTATTAGTTTGTTTTGATCATACTTGGACAATCTCGTCGTAAAAAAATCAGTAACAGTTGAACATCACTGCTGAGTTGATATATTTACAGTTATCATTGATCAACAATTGCAGGAGTTAAATAATAGATTCAATGAGCAGGTAATCGAATTTCTTAAGTTGAGCACAACTTTAGATCCTATAAATAGCTATAAATTATTCAATGTTGAAGATATATGCTTACTTGTTGACAAGTTCTATCCTCAAGATTTTTCTAACCAAGAAAAAATTCATTTGAGACTTCAGTTGCAACATTATGAGCTTGATGTACCCAGTCATCCAAGGTTAAAGAACATGTCATCGATTGCTAATTTATGTCAAAGATTGGTTAAAACAGAAAAATTAACAATTTATCCACTAGTTGACATGTTGATTAGATTTATTTTGACTCTTTCTGTTTCGACAACAACTAATGAACAAGCTTTTTAAGTGATGAAGATTGTTAAAACAAGACTTTACAATCGGATGGAGGATGATTTTCTTGCAGATTATTTGATTGTCTATATAGAAAAAGAAATTGCTGAAAGATTCACAATTGATATGACAATCGATGATTTCTATTATATGAAAGAACGATGAGCACAATTAAAATAAATATGTAAGAATCATTTTTTATTATTTTTTGCTTTATTTCAAAGTTTATCAAACATAATTAATGCTTCGTTTTAGTTAATGTTTCTTATATACTTTGTATGTTTATACTTGATAGGTATAAAAACCACAACATTAAAGTGATGGATATATTATGAAGATAAAATTAACTTCATTGCTTTGACTCAATTTGGTAGCTCTAAACCTTTTACCCTATACAAAGGTCATTATATGTTTATAGTAAGTTATTTAAATAAAACTAAATTATGCAGGTTTTATTTTACAACTCATATACAATAAATTAAAATAAACTTATATCTTGTTATATTAATTTCAACCCCTACCTAATAAATAATTCTAGCTCGCCCCTAAGGTTCTTCCTTTTGTTCTTGGCTTTAATTTTTCTGGTAATCAATAGTTAAACGATAGCAATCATGTACTATGGTTCACCAGATCAACATAATTCATTAATTTAGAGTTTCATTTTAAATTATATTAGATGTTGATTTAATTAATCTAGTTAAATTTAATGAATTCTACTTTCATCAACTCTAATATATATATAAAACAATATTATTTTATTAAAAAAATTAAATGATATTATTTTAGAGTTTACCTGATAAACTCAACTCATGATACATGCCTTGAATTGAATATAATAACTGTAATTCCAAGTTTAACTATTTAAAATTTATTTATTCTAGCAATTATAGTATTAAGATTAGATTGCTATAGGATTAGGATTAGGTTTGGTGGATAGATTAATGACATTAATTGTCTAGGCAGGTATGGATGGAGTTTAGGTCCTAGGGTTGGTTGTATAAAATTTCAGAATTATGTATATGATTGTAAAAATAAGAGGAAAGTATGACTCTTAATGAAGTAACAATCCAAGTTTTTGTGTCAACTTATTTGATCTAAGTGAGTGTTTTTGTATTTTAATTAATATTTTTAAATATTTTTAGAGGGTTTTAATATACTAATATTAAAAATATAAAAAAAAATATAACTTTGATGTATTTTTAATTAGAAGTATTTTTAAAAAACATCTTGTACAACAATACTAAACACACTATAAATAACATGGTTAAAACAAATTATTTGGTTTCTCTTGCTTGTGATGGTTTTGGTTTCTGTATTATTTGGTTTCTCTTTTTCGTATTTCTTTAGGAGTTGTTTATGCCTGGATGGAGGCTTTACATGAACATTAGCAACTAGTAACATGTAGTTTGAAATGATGTTTTTTTATTAATTTTTTTTAATATTTTTAAATTATTTTGATGTGTTGGTATTATCATTAAAAACTTTAAAGGCTATTTGAAATTATATTTTAAACAGTGTTTTCTCTAAATTTTGATTTTTTTGCTTAAAATTATTCTTTTTATATTTTTTTGATCGTTTTGATATGCCGATAACAACATTAAAAGCTTAGAGATTGTTTGGAATTGCGTTCGAAATGATGTTTTTTTAAATTTTAATTTTTTTTATTTAAAATTATTTTTTTATATTTTTAGATCGTTTTGATATACTAGTATAAAAAATAATTTTTTAAAACTAAAAAAATAATTTTAATATATTTTTAAATAAAAAATAATTTAAAAAATAATCATCACTACATTTGAAGACTATCTTAATTTGCTTAGCTGGGAAGGAACACTCATTCCATTAAGTGCCTATTTACTACTTCTTCATCTGCGTTTCAAATTGTATTTTAATTAAAAAGTCATCATTTTTTTTAATGTTTTTTTAACTTAAACTATAATTTTCACCGCGTAAACAAACCTGATTTAGGAAGTGTTTGGGAATGCGGTTCAACCCGTATTTCTAAAAAGAATAAATTTTTTTTACTAAAATTTAATATAGTTTGTACGTTTTGGATCGTTTTGATGTGCTGATATCAAAAATAATTTTTAAAAAATGAAAAAAATTATTGGCATGTATTTTGGCATGAAAAATTATTTGAAAAGCACCCGCAACCATACTGCTAAACACACTCTTAAATTTGGCTGAGTATGTAAATGACCATTTACTCCTTTCAAAATGCCTTTGCATCAAGATGCCCTGAATCCTTTCACCCTTTCTAGTTTTTGAACCTCAAACATTTTATTGTTTTATTTCTTAATTTAATGGTAATAATATTCTTGAATTAATTTATATGTCAATTTGTATGAATTTTTTATTTGAATTATTTTAAAAATATAATTTTTATATCAGTATGATATATTCAAAAAAATCTAGTGATCATTGAATTATATAATTTTTTTTTATGAAGGAACATGCTGACATAAAGTGCCCGTTTGGCACTGCGACAGCGGCTGCGGCAGAAAACAAAAGCTGAATTAAGGTGTTTGGTTAATCCAAACTACATATTTTTTCACATGGGTCCCGCCTAATAATTGAGGTCGAACCTCAGCTCATGAGAAGCAGGTTTTAGCTGCTTCTCCTGCGTTCTTCTCCTGTGGTCCTGGTGAACTCTCCACTGTCCACTTAAGTGAATAGTGGAGAGTTCCTCCACTGTTCACGCGAACAGTGGAGATCAGACCTGGTCCAAAGCTATAAAAATGTATTGAACCGGGTTCGACCCAATAAAAAAAATATTTTTTATTTTTAATTATGTTTTATTCGAAAAAACTAGTGTTTCATATTATTCAATAACACTATATAAATTAGAATAAGATCACTTGATGACGTAATATTTGTAAAATTTGATTACAATCCTAATTTTATTTCTAATGATATTTTACCTGATGTTGTTGCGCGCTTACGAAATCAATGAAACTGTAGTCCTTGTCGGATGTATTTCATACGTGATGGAATTGTAGATAGTTCAATGGAACAATATAAAATATTTTATATAAAGTATTATTTATTTCATAATGTAATAACAATAGTAAAATAAATTAAAAACATTCAATATATATATTAATTATTTTATAACCTCAATTTGAAAAGCATTTTTTTAACCAAACACATTAAACTACTTTTTACTCAACCTCAGTTTTAACAACAGTTTTAACCAAACATATATTTTTTTCAAACCAACCTCAACTAAAAGTACTTTTTATAAAACAACTTTTTT